>Ga0114921_10001705_pt1 | contig 10213 bp, 9 predicted proteins | sample BentaG_FD_87016 | JGI IMG/M metagenome (GOLD analysis project Ga0114921, IMG submission 87016) | Deep subsurface microbial communities from South Atlantic Ocean to uncover new lineages of life (NeLLi) - Benguela_00093 metaG | ecosystem: Environmental > Aquatic > Marine > Oceanic > Sediment ...
TACGCGTAGAGAGTTCGATGGAATGAGGCTGAGATTCGACCGGTGTCCCGAATGCAGCTCCCGCGACATCAAGGAAGTTAAACTGCCATGGACGCCGAAGGGATTCAAGGCCATGAGATGCAACACGTGCAACCACACCTGGTTCATCGCTGCAGAGGAATAGGAATCAGTTCGAATGGTCCCACTGAAATCAACGGATTACTGAGATCCCTGTTCAAAGTCAAGACCTCTGGTCATGGTTTCTCTTAGACGTATGGCCTCCTGAACGTCATCGATAAGTATCCAAAACACATAGAGATCAAACGAACGGTTATGAAAGGACGCTCCGAAAAGGATGAATTTATCGAAAGTTTTCTAAAACAGGCCTCCAATAGGTGGGGACGGCCGGAGGTCGAGGAGATGAAAACCTCGCTGAGAAGGACCGCGGAAGCCGCCTGGAAGATCAGGGGCGTCGGCCTCGACCCGTACGAGGAGCCTTCTGGGACCGTCAGTAGCAGGTGAACCCGTTGGACCTCCACAGGCTATCCCTTTCCGAGCTCTCGAGGTTGATCCACGCAGGGGAAATTTCTCCCGTACAGCTTCTGGAGGATCTGCTCAGGCGTATCGAACGGCTTGAACCCGCGATAGAGGCGTGGGTGACCCTCGACCGAAAGGGGGCGTCGGCCGCTGCCGGGAGACTGGCGGACGAGGCCGAGGCGGGCCGGTTTAGGGGGCCCCTCCACGGGATACCCGTCGGGGTCAAGGACATCTTCTACACTGAGGGGCTGAGGACCACCATGGGCTCCCCCATCTTCAGTGGGTTCGTCCCCTCCTCCGATGCCGACGTCGTTCAGAGGCTGAGAAAGGCGGGTGCCGTGATCCTGGGGAAGACCGAGACCACCGAGTTCGCCTCATCCGACCCCGCGCCCACTCGGAACCCCTGGAGCCTGGAGCACACTCCCGGAGGGTCGAGCAGCGGCTCGGCGGCAGCGGTCTCCTCCGGCATGTGCCCGGCGGCCTTTGGCACCCAGACCGGGGGCTCGGTCATAAGGCCCGCGGCGTTCTGCGGCGTGGTGGGGATGAAGCCGACCTACGACCTGATAAGTCGGCGGGGCGTCTACCCCCTAAGCTGGACCCTCGACCACGTCGGCTTTTTCACCAGGACCGTGGAGGACTCAGCCATCATGCTGGGGGCGTTGACGGGGATGGGGAACCCTTTCTCAGACGGGCCGCATGGGGAATCCGAGCCCCCCAAGCTGGGTCTGCTTAGGGGCTACTTCCAGGAAAACGCCCACGAGGACGCGTGGAGAGGCTTCGAAGAGGCCGTCGAGAGGCTGGGAGACGCCGGCGTCGTGGTCGTCGAGATTCTTCTGCCCGACAGTTTCGATGTTGTCCACGCGGCGCACAGGGTCATCATGGCGTCCGAGGCGACCTCGGTCCACGAGGAGAACTTTAGAGACAGGAGAATGGACTACAGGGTCAACATCCGCGGCCTGATAGCATCAGGGCTCCTTGTCCCCGCCTCCGATTACATAAGGGCCCGGCGGATCAGGAGCCGGTTCATCGGGGAGGCCGCTGCCATGCTCAAGGACGTGTCAAGCCTGTTGACGCCGTCGGCTCCGACACCCGCACTGAGGGGATTGGGCTCTACGGGCAATCCGGCGTTCAACGCGCCCTGGAGCTTCGTCGGGTTCCCCTCCATAACGGTTCCGTCAGGGCTAACCGTGGACGGACTCCCCCTGGGCATCCAGCTGGTAGGAAGCCCCCTGCACGAGGATAAACTCCTCGCAGACGCAGGGTGGTGCGAGGAGGTTCTCGGGTTTCAAAAAACGCCGCGCGACCCAATTTAACCTTGGAGGAGTCAATGATAGAGGCCGATTAGGAGATGTGAGCCTGTAGCTCCCTCCCGGAATACGAGATCTATTTCAGGAACACCACATGCTCATCGTGAAAGGCATCTTGAAGACCTGGGGAGACCGGTCAACCACCTTGAGGGGACGGTCCACAAGCCGGGCTACACCATCGCGCGCGCGGCGAACCACACGCTGTAAGCGATCGGGAACCGCCAACTCCCTTTTTATTTCTGGAGTTTTTGAATGCTGGGAGCTTCCAATTAACGGGCCGTTATAGCTCTGGAGATATAGTGGCGATCATGAAGTGCGTTGGGGTTATGCGGCCTCTAGGAAGGCCTGTACCCCCTCCATGAACTCCCTGGGCCTCGTTGTCTTGACAATATCGCAGCCGGCCTCCTCTATCTTGAACAGGGAATGCTTCGTGTAGGGTGAGAAGAGCTCGCCGTATGCGAGGGGTGAGGCGCAGGCGAGGACCCTTATGCCCCGGTCTCTCATCCTCTCGATGACCCGGTAGTTCTCCATCTTATCCGGCGTCTGTTCGCCGGGCTCCTCCAGGACGAAGTCGCTGAAGTAGAAGCACAGCCGCTCGCCCCTGGACCCGGCCTCCTCCAGGTGTTCAAGGGCCCATTTGAGGCTCTTGTTGGGGACCGTTCCCCCCCAGGTCTGGGACCCCCTGGTTCGGCAGAAGGTCTTTTCCACGTCGCTGGTTGTGGAGGTGGCCAGGGAGAGGAGGCAGTCGATGTGCTCGTCTAAGTTCCCCTCCTCGTAGAGGTCCTTCTGGACGTGGCTGTTGCTCTCGTAGAGGACGAGGCCGTACTTTTCCCGCCGCAGCGAATAGATCAGGGGGACGAGGGCCATGATGGAGTACTGGATGGAGTTGACGCCTTTCATCTCGTAGAACATGGTGTTGCTGATGTCCTGGATGTAGATGATGTACTTCCTCTTCTTATCCCTCTTCCTTATGAGGAAGTCCCTGTACCTGACCTCATCCATCTTCCGCCCGATGTCGATGATGTTCTCCAGGGAGCGCTCCTCGTCGATGAGGTCGGGGTCGTCGCCGGGCTCGAAGGGCCTCAGACTGGGGTTGTGGAGGAAATCGAAGCTCCGCTCGAACTCCCTGCCCAGCTTAAGCAGGTTGAGCTTGAGGAACTCCGCCAAGGCCCTCTTGGACCGCTCTCCGCCCTGGTTCTTCACCTTCCTTATGCCGGCCTTGAGGAGTTCGTCCTCCCCAGGCCCCACCCCCAGGTCGGGCTCGCTGGAGAACTTCCTGAACATGTCGACGTCCGAGTCGTATCTGGCCTGGAGATCCACGAGGCCCCCCTTCTCGGCCTCGGTCTGCAGGAAGTCCATGAGGTCGCTGTCCTTCTCGGACAGGAAGGCTGAGATGGGCTCCCCCTCGGGGAGCGGGTCGCCCTCGTCCATATCCAGGAGTATCTCGCACGCCACCCTCTCCGCCACGCCCTGGTCGTCCACCCTCGAGGTCTTAGTGGCGATCTCTACCAGGTCCTCGAAGGAGAGATGTCCCTTCCTCATGTAGGCCGGGAGGAGGAGGTTGCATATAGCCATGGACTGCCTCGGGCTCGGCTTATCCTTCACGTCATTTCTGTACCTCATCCGGGTGGCGAACTCCGGGATGAAGTACCTGGTTATGGTGAAGGGATACTTGAGAGAGTCCGTCTCCATACTCCTATCCCAGTCTCTTCTTGAGGATCTCGTTGATTATGCCGTCGAGGGTCCTCGCCGGGTCTCGGATCCTCATCTCTTTGCTGAGGACGGCGGGGGCGAAGAACCTTATGGCGGCGTCCTCGTCGTCGAACTTTTCCAGGTGCCGGTTCACCATCCTGGTCAGGTATATGCCTGCCCTTGGGGAGGCGGGGATCTCGAGGGCCGAGTCGTCGCGGGTGTCGCTCACTATCTCGTATATCTTGTTGAGGGCGCTCTCCGAGAGGTCGAAGGCCGGGGTGTTGACCTTGAGTATCTCGATCTCGATCTCCCTGCTCGGGTAGTCCAGCCTTATCCAGCTGCCTATCCTGTCTATGAGGACCCTGGAGAGCCTGTAGGTGCCCGAGGTCTCTATCGGGTTCTGGGTGGCGACGAAGGCAAAATCGTCGTCGGCCCTGATCAGCCCGAAGGGGAAGAGGTGGTAGTGCCTCTCCTCCAGGGGAGCTATGAGGCTGTTCTGGCAGAACTCCGTCGCCCTATTCAACTCGTGGGCTACGAAGAGGCCCCCCTCCACCATCGCCCTTATCAGGGGTCCGGGCTCGAAACTCTCCACGATCCTCCCCTTCCTGACGACCAGGGCAGGGTCGAAGGCCCCCACGAGGCGAGAGGGCGTCATGTTCTCGTCGAAGAATATCTCGTAGAAGACCCTACCCGTATCCTTCGCCACCTTCCTGGCGAGGAGGGACTTGCCGACGCCGGGGGGTCCTACGAGGCACGGGGTGACGCTGACGTCGAGGCTGTCCCTGAGCAGCCGGTACGCCCCCTCGTACTGTCCCTTCAGCACGACGGGTTGCTCTATGCGTATGCTGTCGACTATGCTCTTCTGGAGCAGCTCGTGGAAGCCGAGTTCGAGGTTCCCCGACATCTCGAATCAACCTTAGAGATACCTTCCCCCATTTAAATCTTCCAGCAGAAACGAGGCACCTACATAATTTATCCCCATCAGCATAAAACTACATCCACCAGCCAGAGATCGAGAACTGAACGCATTTTGTGGTTTCAAAGGGGCCAACAGTATCCTTTTTAAATAGTGGTCTTATATCACTAAGGATTCGATGGAGAACCAAATATGATCGAGATAAGGATACACGGCAGGGGCGGACAGGGCGTGGTTACTGCTTCAAGGCTGCTGGCGGAGTCATGTTACTACGATGGGAAGTATACGCAGGCGATTCCGATGTACGGTACCGAACGGAGGGGTGCACCATTGACGGCCTTTGTGCGCATCGACGATGTCCGAGTCAGGGAGAGGGACCTAGTCCATGAGCCTGACGTCATAATTGTACTAGACCCTCTGATCAGTTCGCGTCCAAGTATAATGGAGGGGCTGAAGAGTGGCGGGTTGCTTCTTCTCAACTATCCCCATCCCCCGGAGGAGGTGCCATTGACTGGAGACTACAAAGTAGCGACTGTCGATGCAACGAAGATAGCTTTAGAGATCCTGAGGAGACCCATAACAAACACGGCGATCCTGGGAGCATTCAGCAAGGTGACGGGCTTGGTAAATTTGGAATCCATAGAGAAGGCTATATTACACAACTTCTCGGGGAGGATTGGTGAGATGAATGTTGCGGTTGTGAGGAAAGCCTACGAAGGAGCGGCTGAGGCCATACAAATGAAACCTGCTGAGGGACCTATAGCAGAGGGGGAGTCAGCGTCGTATACGGGATATGGTGTTTCGAGGAGCGTTGCTGGCTGGAGGGTATTCAGACCGGAAATCGACTTGGACAAGTGCACTGGATGCAGGACGTGCTGGATATATTGCCCTGAGACGGCCATCAGCTTGGTCGAGGACAAGCCCCAGATAGAATATCGCAAGTGCAAAGGTTGTGGTATCTGTGTCAATGAATGCCCTGTCAGCGCGATCGAGCTCAAGAGGGAGACTGTCTAGGAGGCTTTCAAATGTCATTTGAAGTTATGGCTGGAAACAAGGCGATAGCATGGGGAGCAAAGCTCTCAAGAGTCCAGGTGGCAGCAGCATTCCCGGTGACACCGCAAACGACGATCACACAGTATCTATCCGAATTCGTCTTCGATGGGTCGCTCGACTGCGAGTGGGTGAACGCCGAGGGAGAGCTGAGCACGCAGGTAATTGCCCAAGCAGCTTCGAGGGCGGGAGCTCGTGCATTCGTTTGCACATCAGGTCCAGGGCAGCTGTATATGCATCATCCTATGCATCAAACTTCATCCGAGAGGTTACCCGTAGTCATGGCTGTTGTCCACAGAAGTAACAAGGGCATGCAACCGGATCACACAGATCTGATGTCTCAGCTATTCACTGGGTGGATCCAATGGTACTGTGAGAACAACCAAGAGGTACTCGACACCTGCATCATCGCCTATAAAGTGGCGGAAGACATGAGAGTGAGACTCCCCATAGCGTACGGGGCAGACGGATTCATACTCTCCTACACAGCTGAGCCTGTTGATATACCAGACCAAGATGAGGTGGATGACTTCCTGCCACCCTACAAGCCATTTCCATCCTACCTACCCGAAGACTTTGAACCATCTATGGCGATGAGGCGCAGGCGCGGAGATCCCCAAAATGCTTGGAAGACTCACCATGAAGCCATCTTAGGGGCTAAGGAGGTCATCACGGAGGTTAACGAGGAGTTCGGCAAGAAGTTCGGGCGCTCCTACGGGAACGGTCTAATTGAAGAGTATAAATGCGAGGACGCCGAGGCGGTCATAGTCGGGATGGGAACCATCGCGAGCACAGCAAGGGCAGCCATAGATAAGATGTGGGATGAAGGGAAGCCTGTCGGTCTTGTGAAGCTCAAGTGCCTTATACCTTTCCCCGAGGAGGAGTTCCTGAGGATAGGGAAGGAGGTTCACGCCATAGGTATGATCGATAGGAACCTCTGCCTGGGCCTCGGAGGCGTCGGCTTCGGCTTAATCAGGAGCCTTCTATTCGACAGTGAGGACATCTCCAAGGTAATAGGGTTCCACGCTGGACTTGGAGGGAAGGAAGTGAGGGTCAATGATATCATAAAGGTGGCGGAGAAGACTTTGAAGGTAGCTAGAGGTGAAAAAGTAGATTCGCTGGTGGAGTGGGTCTAAGGAAGGTGTTTGCAAATGAGTGAAAGAATGACAATAAGACAAGTTCCCTTGGAGGAGCTTACCATAACCCCGGGCGCCGCATGCCAGGGCTGCGGTCCAGCATTGGCCGCCCGGCTCGTCTTCAAAGCCCTCGGACCGAACACTATCAGGCACGGGATTCCATGCTGTCCTGATTCGGTGACTAGTACACCACGGGCTAGGGCGGTCTTCGAGGCTGGAGGCTCAATGCTCACAGGCACATGGAGAGCGCTCAAGATGTTGGGCAGGGAGGACATAAACGTCGTGGGATTCTTCGGCGACGGAGGCGTCTACGACATCACCTTCCAGAGCCTTTCAGCTGCGGCTGATCGGAATGACAACGTCTTCGTCATATGTAAGGACAACGAGGCGTACATGAACACCGGTAACCAAAGGAGCGGCTCTACCCCGACTTTCGCCGTCACCTCGACAACTTCCGTCGGTGTAAAGAGCAGAGGCGAGCCATCGCGGAAGAAGAACATACCGATGATCTTCGCGGCTCATCACGTCCCATATGCGGGCACAGCCTCAGTATCGTATCCCATGGACCTAATCGCAAAGGTCAACTACGCAAAGAAGCTAAAGGGTTTCAAGATACTGATCATCAACAGCCCATGTCCAACAGGGTGGCGATACGACCCGAGCAAGACAATCGAGTTAGGACGCCTCAGTGTTCAGACAGGAATATGGCCCCTCTACGAGATCCTTGACGGCCGGAAGTTCCGTCTCACGTACAAGCCTAGGGAGCTAAGGCCCGTCGGCGAAGCTCTGACGCTGCAGGGCAGGTTCAGGCACATGACCGAGGAGGAAGTTGCGAGCATCCAGTCCATCGTCACCGACGAGTGGAACAGGCTCCTAGAGTTCGACGGAAAGGAACTCCCCGGCTAAAACCGATAACCTTTCCTTTTTTTATTAAATCGATATTCCTCAGAAAGGTCTGCTTGTTCTTCGTAGAAAGTATTTCGAGTTCAACGATGGACGGGCGAATACTGTGTGCAGGAAAGAGGAATTACATTAGACCATCAAGATTTGAACGTAGGGAAAAAAGTGCTCAATGCTGAGATCAAGCCTCCATCTGCCCGTAAAAACTGGAAATATTCTGTAACAGACGGTCTATCTCTAGGCCAAGCTGGCTGTTCTCTTTCTTAAGCTGGCTGAAATCGTCCTCAAGTCTGGCGTTCTCCTGCTCCAACTCCTCAGCCCTCTTCCTTAGTCGGGCGATCTCCTCATTTAGCTCGAACATCGTCGGCTTGTGCTCTCCCATGGCTCTTTTTCACCCCTGTAGGTTCATCATATTCCGCGCATCACCTGGCTCTCCTCGAGCAGCTCCCGGACCTCATTCCTAAGCTGCTCGTTCTCGAAGGTTATCTGCTCGATGAGCGCCTCAAGGTCTAAGTTCTCCCGCTCCAACTCCTCGATCCTAGCCCGTAGCCTGTCCAACTCGGCCCTCAGCTCCTCCCTTCTACTGTCGACCTCAACCATGTTTGACACGCACAGGTGGATTGTGGTTCTTTATTACGAAATAAGATAAAGTTTCCGTTCACAGGACGAGATTAGGGCGGCGGTTCCTTTCAGTTCGTGGGAACGTTATGCTTTACGCCGGCTACCTAGATGGTCGCACTACCCTTCCCCCGCTTTGAGGGCTTCCCCCACCATGGGGACGAACCTGACCGGGAGGATGTATGTGACGATGAGGTTTTCACCCTCCTTCTCTATGAGGGTGAGCGTCTGGTGGTAGACCGTGCTCCCGAGGGGTAGGATCAGGCGCCCGCCATCCCCGAGCTGCTCTATGAGGCGGGGCGGGATGTGGTTGACGGCGCAGGTGATGATGATGGCGTCAAAGGGGGCGTGCTTCTCCCATCCGAAGTAGCCGTCCGACCATTTCACGTGGACGTTGCCGTATCCGAGGCTCTTCAGCCGCTCCCTGGCGCTGTCGGTCAGCACTTCCTTGATCTCTATGGTGTAGACTTCCTCGCAGAGCTCGGCGAGCACCGCGGCCTGGTAGGCCGAGCCCGTCCCTATCTCAAGAACCCTCTCGGAGCCATCGAGCTGCAACCACTCGGTCATCAGGGCGACCACGTAAGGCTGGGATATGGTCTGACCTTCGCCTATGGGCAGGGGATGGTCGGCGTATGCCTGTTCCCACAGGTTGCGGCTCACGAAAAGGTGTCTGGGCACTCTCCTCATGACCTCTAGCACCCTGAGGTCGGCGATTCCCCTCCTCTCCAGCTGGTTCTCGACCATTTCCGACCTGGCCTTCTCAAACTCCGCCCCTCCACCCACGAAAATGTATGAGTAGCTGTAGAATAGGATGAAACCGCCTATCAACGCGGCGGCTATTATGGATAATTTTGTAGTTCTCATCAACACGACCGCAGCCCTGAAGCGGTTGGATAGTGCGTCCGTCCCCAATCCTTACAATCACCGTCCTTAAACATTAGTCTTCGCCCTGCTGGTTCGGGGTAGGCTGTCTATCCTAGATGTGCATCTGGAGGAATCCATTTAGCTGTTATGTTCCTTAGATCTTAATGGGCTGAAGCTCGCGGTGGGCTATGAGGTTATGGCTGTTAAGGGCGTGAGGGGCGTCTCTTGGTTTCCGCGATACCTGGGGGTGTTCCTCTTGTCCGCCGCCACACTGATGATGCAGGTGTCATACACTCGTATCCTCGCCGTATCTCTGTCCTACCACTTCGTCTGGATGGTCGTGAGCATCGCCCTCCTCGGATACGGCGCCAGCGGCACCCTCCTCGCGGTCCGGCCTGGGCTGATGAAGGCTGGCCTCGACCGTATGCTTACGCTTACCTCGGTCCTGTTCTCCGTTTCTATCCTCCTCAGCTACGGGGCCACCAACCTCGTTCCCTTCGACCCCTCTAGGCTGGCATGGGACCGCCTCCAGCTCCTGTACGTCACCGCCTACTACCTCCTCCTATCGGTGCCCTTCTTCCTCGGCGGCCTAGCCATGACCATGGCCGTCTCCAGAGCCGGAATACGTATCGGTAAACTGTATTTCTCCAGCCTCCTCGGCTCGGGCCTCGGCTCCGTCGCCGTGCTACCCCTCTTCGCTGGGCTAGCGGGGCCAGGGGTAGTGGTCTTCACATCCCTCACGGCCGGCGCCTCGGCCCTGGCATTCGCCTCGAACCTCAGGGGGCGGGGATTCTTCACGGTCCTGGGCTGGATGCTGGTGCCGCTGATCCTGATGCCGTCCGCGGGAGCCCTCCTTCCCGTGAGGATGTCGCCCTACAAGAGCCTGATGGCGGCCCTCAGGTATCCCGAGGCCCAGCTTCTGGACACGAGGTGGAACGCCTTCTCCAGGGTGGACATCGTCAGAAGCGGATTCGTGAGGTACGCGCCCGGCCTCAGCCTCAGGTACAGGGGGTCCATCCCCGACCAGCTCGGGGTGACGGTGGACGGGGACGCCCTTAACGCCATAACTAGATACGGCGTAGACTCCTCTTCCACGGCCTTCGTCGGTTACCTGCCCTCAGCGCTCCCCTACAGGTTCGTGCACAACCCCCGTGTCCTCATCGTGGGCGCGGGAGGAGGCCTGGGGGTCCTAACGGCCCTGCATCACAACCCCA
>Ga0114921_10001706_pt1 | contig 10212 bp, 11 predicted proteins | sample BentaG_FD_87016 | JGI IMG/M metagenome (GOLD analysis project Ga0114921, IMG submission 87016) | Deep subsurface microbial communities from South Atlantic Ocean to uncover new lineages of life (NeLLi) - Benguela_00093 metaG | ecosystem: Environmental > Aquatic > Marine > Oceanic > Sediment ...
CATGATGAACTGGTTGCAGAGAAACCCAGATAAGGTGAAGTACGCAAAGACCGGTTGGCCGCGGTTGGTTCGCTATCGCTTCTTTAAAGCATTACGTAGAAAACTTGGATTATATCGAGCATAAGTAACGCTTTTTGTGTCGTAACACTATACAGTGTGTCGTATCACACAATATATTGTCACTTCTCATCTTCTTCCTCATTTTCTTCTTCAATCCCTTTAATGAAAAACCCAAATTGACATGGTCTTTAAGCGCAACAATATAATACTGCTCTTCATACCACGGCACACCCAGCTGTAACTCCTCCTTGATGTTAGGAAAAGTCTCCAGGATAATCTTCCTTAATTTCTTAACAATTTCCTTCTGCGGCGATTTTTGTTTTTCTATATACTTTTCAACCCTCTTATCCATATTTTTAACACCGCTCCTTAAGTGATTAGAGAAAGAAGTTTAATATTTGTGTGTATACCCTAGCGCCCTAGACTAAATTTGAACTAGCTAACTATCATATCTTAAAAAAATGTCATAACCAGAAATAAGACCATTATGAGGATTATGGGGATAAACATAACCCAGCGCGTCATAGACTGCTTTCTAACCTTTTTATTATACTCATATGCGCATTTTTTGCTGCATACCGGCGGTATCTTTTTCTCACTTACAGACATGCCGCAAATTACGCAGTGACGATGTTTTTCAACCAATCCACAGAACCTAACTATTCTTTAGGCAACACCCCTTATCTAACTTTTGTGGAGGTAGTAGTATAGGTATATCCTGATTAGCTAGCTAACGGCAGCGGCAAAGTCATAGTTGAACGATAAAAGCCATTAGAGAAGCATTGAACAATCGAACTGCAGTTAAGGTCTAAATCTTAACCAGATTGAGGTGTGTTGTTAATCAGTTCCTCTTACTTGTATACTCTTCAACTATGCTGACTATGGTCTTGAGGGCGTCGGATCTAGATGCTGTTTTTCTAAACTCCTCTGCCCTATTCCTATAGCTCTCTAAGCTGAAGATCCTCTTAATTTTGGAGAGTAGCAGTTCTCTGGACATCTTACGCTGGTTCACAGCCTCAGCTACACCCATCTCTACAGCAGTTCTTGCATTGTTTATCTGCTCTGTCTGTTCCTGAGCTGGAATCAGCAGCATTGGCTTTCCGTAGGCCAAGGCTTGCATCATGGTGTTATGGCTTCCTCTCCCTATAACAAGGTCGCAAGCCTTCAGTAGCTCGAACCTATCAGAAATCCATTTGTAGACCGTCAAGCTTCCTTTCCTAAGCGGCTTAGCTCCATCTCCATTTATCCCCAGCGAGAGAACAGCTTGATACTCTTTAGGGAGGTCTGAGAGAAAGCGAATTAACTTATCTCCAAGCCACTTCCTCTCATGCTTAGGTCCACTGACAGCCCCATAGATCAGAGGGCGGCTGTCTAAACCCATCTTCTCTCTTAGTTCATCTGCAGAGGGAAGTTCATCCGGTCGAACTGGCAGAATTGGTCCCACGTACTTCAGCTTCTTCCTGAAGGGTTTAGGTATCTGGAGGTTGCTAATTGAGATGGTGTACGGTGGCGGATTATCCGGAACTACCACTTTGTCGTTGGCGCCCCACACTGTGCTGAGGAAGGTGAAAGAGAAGATATCTGATAAAGTTGGAAGAATCCTGTAGTGGACGAAGCCTGGTGTTATAAGGTGGGACTGGTTTAACATTGTGATGACTGCCTTCCCAGTAAGCTTCGCCGCTATAATCGTTGAGAGGCGAGTATCGGAGAAAACTAGGTCAGGGTCGAAGGCTGCAATCTGCTTGACCTCAAACTTGACCTGGCGGGCAAACCAGCCGAGGAGTTTCCCACTCATCCACTTGAGGGTTCTCCATGGGTCAACAGTTCCATCTGGCCATGTCCAATATTCAACTGATGGAGCAACCCTGAGCTCGAAGCCCTCATGTTCTATGAAGGGCAAAGCGTCGGAGTAGGTTGAGAATATAATATCAAAACCTTCTGCCCTAAGCCTCTTAGCTACATCTAGACATCTTCCAGCATGTCCAAGTCCTATGCCGCAAGGAGCGAAATAGATCCTTCCACCCAACCGAACAGCCCCGACGGTAAGCAGCTTCTAACCTAACAGCTCTTAAATCTTGCCCGCTTTATCGTTCCCTTCGGCCTTTCCTCCCCGTAGACTATAGCTTGGAACTTGTAGATCTTCGTATCTTGAAGAAGCCAGCTGTCAGGTGAGAGCATGGCCTTCATGCAGCAGTTGCAGAGAAACTCTTCAGCATTCCACTTGCACTCCACCGGTACTTGAGGCAGAAGCAGACCTTTGCGCCAGCCTTTTTCTACGACTAGGCCGTCCTCGCCCACCTTTATCTGTGCAGGGTAGTCTGTAGGACTCTTAACATGGATGTGCTCCTGGGGTGTTAGAACGCTCACCTCGATAACTATCTTGTCAAGCTCTTCAGTGGACACTGGCGGGAACCGTGGATCATGAACTGCAGCGTTTATCGCTGACTCTATCACAGCCTCAACTAATGGTGCTATGGGTTCGGGGTAACCGATGCACCCTCGAAGAGTCTTCTCTGCGCCGCTAACCTTGTTTAAGGTTACGAAGACCCCGCGTTTGACCTTGAGTTTACTCGGAGTATCCAGAGGCGGCTTCACGCTCTCCCCCCGAGAAACATTCACGGTTACAGCCTCTCGAGCTAACCTAACTAGGAACTTCCCTTCATCATTCGTTATGTTGAAAGTCAAGTTGAGTCTCAGCCTCCATCTTAAACTTGGAAAGAGTATTTCTTAGCCTCTCTTAATATCTCTTCTATCTTTCTCCAATGGCTTCCCTGCCAGTATATCTTACCACACTTAGAGTTGCGGCAGATCCAGAACTGTTTATATCTTCTAAAACTCGCTGGAGGAACCCTTCCCTCCACAGACTCATAGGGTACTTCCCTCAACGGGGAGTTGCATAATGGACATCGTGTTGCTGTGAGGTCAACCTCAAGCTTTACGCTAAACCTCCTCGCTATCTTGGCTAGGTTCTCAGCTTCAGAGCTGCCATCAACCAGGTAGCTTTCAATCCTCTGCTTGGCAGCCAACCGATTAAGCTGCACATCACTTGTCAGGAGGGTTCTTCCGCTTTTCTCAGCAGCCTCAAGGAGTGCTCCGTCGGGTGCATCTGGTATATACTGGACATCACAGCCTAATATCCGGAGCCAACGACTTAGCTTCCCAAGCATCCCATCGGCGATGAAATTAGTTTCCTGAGTTGACATTCTATGCTACTCCGCTAGGGCTATTGCGGCCTGAACTGCTGCGAAGGCGTCTCCAAGCCCAGTTAGAATCTTCGGCTCATCATTTACGTAGACTGGTGTCGCTGTAAAGTTGTAACCCTCAAGTTTCTCTGACATCTGGCTCTGGTCTGTGGTGGGCAGTGATCCTGCTGCCCTCAGGTTCTGGCTTATTCCGCCCATAGTTAAGGCAGCTGACACCCTGCTTGCCTGCTGCAGAGCTTCTGCTTCCTTCTCCACACTGCACTTGGATATGGAGAAAGCGAAGCGAGGTGTATGTATGCAGATCCGATCCACGCCGTAGTCTTTTGCCGCCTTGAGGGTAGCCTCCTTCAGGTCTTCAATTCTATTTGACCTTGCTCCGAAGTAGCATTTACACTCCTCATCATTTAGGCCCCATGAGTCGGTGCAGTGGCGATCGGAGAAGATCTTCATAGCATACTTCATCGACTCCTCTGAGCCTTGGCCGATCTCCATGTGAACTCGAGGGCGACCACTGAAGCCTAAGCTGTCGGAGATCTCATCCGTCTTCTCTCTATACTCTGGGAGGAGAAGATGCGCATAGCCGAAGATTAGGATATCTGTGAAGTTTCTGTCGAAGGCAAAGGTCTGAAACTCCTCGTCGTAGATGCCATGAAAGGACATGAGGTCCCATGAGAGAATATGCCGCCCCGTCATCTCTACACCTTGAGGTAAGTTCTCCTTAAACTCAAAGATGATATGGTCGTACTCGGGATCCTCAGGCCTCACCGCCTCCAAAGGTTTCTTGAAGCTGCCTTCAACTGCAACCTTAACCTCAGGAGATCTTTGCATAATGCCCTTTGGTCTGCAGGGGTAAGATACAAGGGGAGTCAACCCTAACTGGTGTAGAGCACAGCCCATGTGAAATCCGTTCCCCCCAAGCCTCTTCTTCATCTCCCCCACCTGCGAGCAGAGTTTGCTATATAGCTCCTCGGAGATGAGGTGCTCCCGCCCCCCACTTTTCAGCGCTTCCGCAAGCGTGCACGAGGCTTCCTCCAAGCTGTTAATGACGGTTCCAGAGGGCGAAGTTTTCTCCGATGTCCTTATCCATTTGAGCAGTTCGGGGGTTACCTCTACGAAAGAGTCGCAGTTGGTGTAGAAGCCTGTGGCCACTCTGACTTCCGGCATCATCACAGTTCTTCCCTATCCGCCGGAGAAATATAAGGTGCAACCAAGAGAAATAGTTATTGAAAGGAGAAAGGTTTCTGTGAAATCTTGGATGGAGATTGATTCTTAATAGATGTATTGCTTGGAAGTGGAGAAGTTTATAATAGATGAAATCTCGTCAATTATATCCATATCAAGTAAAGGTTAATATGGTGATCTTCGAATTCTGAATAGGAACTATCTGTCTGGTGTTGTGATTGGCTTTTCGTGAAAGCGGTTACACGGATGTAATTCCATGGGGTCACGTAGAGTTCTGGAGGTGCTATGGGTGTGGCTACATCTGCTGTGGCTCTTCGGTTGTGCCCCTTACCACCAGTGAATGGGTTAAGATAGTTCAGAACTTCGGTGCAGAAGCTACTGAGTCAGACGGCAGGGGATTATATCTGGGAAAGCAAATGGGCAACCGCTGCGTCTTCCAATACAACTACTTGGGGAAACAGCTCTGCGCAATTCAGTATATGAAGCCACGTTCCTGCAAAATTTGGCCTTTCAAGATATACAACAGACCTAAGAGAGGGAACGCAGAGATGGCTACCTTCAACTACCACGGAGAACGGGTTTACATCTATCTTGACACCCATTGCCTAGGGATTAAGATCGGAAAGCCAAACAAGTATTTCAGGGAGGCTATTATACCAGAGTTCCTTGACATCTTTTTGGGGCATAGGGAGAGACAGGCCTACTCAACCTTTGAACTCCCCGATAGATGCAGAGGTTACCTCCCCCTTAGAAGAGGGGGTGTTCTCCGCCTTTAATCCCTTCACGGCTAGAGAATCTCAGTCACAGCGCCTATGCCCTTCGCGTTGGCTTCCCTGAAGACGAATTTTTGGCCCTCCACCATAAACTCTGGATTGTACATGAAAGCCAACCGAACCTTGCTCCTGTCCCCTGTGCGTAGAAGCTTGTTTCCATGGATCTCGGTGAACTCGGCTGCATGGCGGATTGTCTGAGAGTGGATCACCGCTTGATATCCCTCCCGGATGGTGGTGGGGTGATGGAGGATGAAGACGTCTGCCTCAAACTGGGTTACAGCTCTCGTCTTAGCGTCGACGCTGAGAAGAACCGTCCCTTTCCGTAGCTCCTTATACGTTATACCTGTCAGAGCAAGACAGACATCGTTCCCCGCCACAGCGGATTCCACGAAGGTTCGGTTTATGTGAATGGATTTCACTCGTATATTCCTGAAAGAGCCATCTTGAAACGGACCTATCAAGATGTGATCGTTCTCGGAGACACCTCCCTGCCTCACAACGCCGGATATCACCGGCCCTACTCCTCGAACATTGAAGACTTCATCAATGTACATCATAAACTGCCGGTTTACCTGTTCACTCCACCGGTTTCGCTGTGGGAGCAAGTTGAGGAAGGTGCGGAGAAGTTTGATACCTGTCCCTGTAACATTGGAGATTGTAAAGATGGGGGTCACTCTGCCACAGGGCATAACCTTCGCCGCCACTATTGCGTCGTCTATGTTACGCACTTGAAAGGGTACACAGTTTATCTTAGGAAGCTTCGCTAAGCTCTGGATACTTTTGACAGTTCTGTCTACCATCTGGGGTGCCAAATCGATTTTTGTTACTGCGAATATCATAGGAAGCTTCAGGCCTAGAACTACCTTTAGATGTTCTGTGGTCATCGGTTTTATGCCCGCGTTTGCTGCAACGACGATGATACAGTAATCTGGTTGATGGCCGGTGATGCCTCGGAGAGTTGTCTTGAAGTAACGTTCATGACCGCCCAGATCGACGAAGTCGATGATCTTCGAAGAGTTTAAGAAGATCTCAGCCTCGTCAAGGTGATTTGTAAGTTGGTAGTTAACAATGCCCCCCGATTCATTGAAACCTAGAGGGTGGGAAGATATGGATGAGGTTCGGCCCATCTTTATCTCGTGAAGGTACCGCGCAACTCTCATCATTGCTCCGCCATTTCCGTCGTCAGCCATACCTGTAGTCAGCACGCTGACAAGGCTGCTCTTCCCTGAATCTACGTTTCCTAGCACAGTTACATACAGCCATATGGGGAAGGCGCCTGTTTCCTTGGTACGCCGAACCAGAATCTCAGCAGCTTCACCAATTTGGCCCTTGACGCGTCGTATGGCAGTTGCCTTTGCACCTATCCCCTGAGCTGCCTTCTGGAGGGTAGCTAGGGACTCGTTGAGTTCCTGATCCTTAAGCCCTCTGACCTTGCCGTCGTCCATAACTCCTATCTCATAGATAGCCTCACCCATGCCCTCCTCAACACGGTATTTGAGCTGTGTTGTTATCTCTTCAAACCTATCGGTCGACAGCTTGGTTAGGCGGAGCTTGTATTCAACGTTACCCGCTGGATTCTCTCGCATAAGATCCATGGCAGCTCAGCTCTATGCAATATTTTGTGGTGGAGAGGTAAAAAGGTTAGGGGGGTGCTGGGTTTTCTTTCTCCATTCCTTTAAGTCTACTGAGCATCCGGCATGCCTCACATATGTCCCCGACAGAGGGCTCACTGCAGAGCTTGCATGCTGCCAGTTTAGGTTTAGATGTGCCCTTCATGAAGGATGCAAGTTTCTCGAAGGATTGGTAGATGGTGAAACGGGTTCCGGGATGATTTGCCTCAAGCTTGGCTACGAATTCCCTTATCTCGGTTCTCAGAGCTTGAGGTGCGTGGGGGCATTGAGCGGATTGGAACTCGAAGCCGCGGAGGTAGGCGTATAGGGTGGTCTCCTCCTCAGGGGTTTCACAGAGCGGTTTGACGCGCGGGATGAAGGCGGCGGTGCCTTCGGTTGTGGAGGGCTCCGTTCTTCCCAGCCGTAGGATGTTGCCGTGAATAACGTTGAGGAGCATTGTGTGGGTCTCGTCATCGAGGTTGTGAGCTGTAGCCACCTTAGTGGCACCTATTCTCTTAGCTGCTATGTTTAATGCTTTACGCCTCAAGACGCCGCAGAAGGAGCAAGGAGTCAGCTCCCCTCTTCTGCCTTTAACCCTTGTAGCCATCTCTTGGAGGGTTAAACCGTAGAGTTCTTGGAATGAGACAACGATCTGCTCCACCCCAAGTTTTTCACATATCTTAGCGGAAAGGGTCACTGCTTCATCTCTGTATTTAGGGATGCCCTCGTCCACGGTCAGGGCTATAACCTCAGCTTGAGGAAATTCTCTCTCAATGCGGTGGAGTATATGGAGTAGGGATAGGCTGTCTTTACCACCTGAGACTGCCACCGCTATCTTGTCGTCGGGTCTTAGCATGTCGTACTTAGAGATGGCTTTTCTAACTCTCCTCTCAACTGATGATAGGAAGCATTGTTGGCAGAGTCTCTCCCCTGAGTAGGGTCGAGTGAAAATGACTTCGCGGCGTTGGCAGTCAGTGCAGAGCATTCCTTTCCTCCCTTATATGGCGGGGGGACCGAGCATAATGTAGGTTAACGCGATGTTCAACGCTATGAGGGTGAGGTAGAAACCTGTTAAGCCATACCGAATGGGCTTGGCATATCTTCCCACATGCTTCTCCATGAGGTTGTAGATGATGCCGTCACCGTCGAGAGGGCGGATTGGGAGGGCGTTGAATATAGCTATGCTGATAGACCAGAGTTGAATGTAGAAGATTGCGAGGATCAATGGGGAGATTTCTATGTGGTCTGCAACTATAATTCCGACGATAGCTCGGTTGGGATCGTCTGAGGCTGCAGCTGTCGCCACCGAGAGTTCAGCGTAGGTTCCGTTCTCGAATTTGATGCCTAACAATGCAGAGCTGCCCACAGCGACCTTTGACATCTCCTCCGAAAAGGGTTCTACACTTAGAGTTGTTTTTCCTCCCACTGAAGTTATAATATCTCCAACTTGGAGACCAGCCACATCTGCAGGCTTGTACGGTAAGACATCCCTGATCTCCACACCTGTAGGCTCGGGGGGAGCGAAAGCAATAGCTAAGATGATCATCATGATAACGCCGAAGATAATGTTGGCCGAGGAGCCTGCGGCTAGAACTCTGATCCGCTTTATTCGGTCAGCAGCCTTGAATTCCTTCTCATTAGGCTCCACAAAGCCTCCGGGAAGAATTGCGATCAAAAGGAAACCCGCGGACTTAACGGGTATACCCTCCCGTCTAGCTACTATGCCATGGGCGAACTCATGCACTATAATTATTACAGCAACTGATAAGAAAAAGTAGGGAAGCGAGTAGGTAATCGTTATACCTGGTATGGCTGGGAAGACTGGAGATGCAGTGGGCTCAACGTAGTAGAGGGCGAAGATATTCCTCACGAGGAAATAGGTTGTAAAGATGAGTATTCCGATGCAGAGGACGATGGAGATGTTGCTGAAGATCCTTACCGCGCCACTGAACCTCTGGGAAACGTAACCAAGGAAGCTGTTAACCTTCTTAGTTTTGTAGATGAGGAAGAAGGGCTTCACCTCAAAGCCATGGTCAGCCAGCTTGAACACATGTCCTAAGAAGTAAACGGCTGCCCAGAAGGCCAAGAAAGCTAGGATTATTGGATATATCTCTAGGATTATTGATATACCTGTTCACCCAGCCCTGTTGCCAACAACTGTTACCGCCTCTTACCAGTGTTCTCCCTAATCCACTTCAAGTATTTTGAACTCCCTTCAGACACAGTCACCGCTATTATCTCAGGAACCTCGTAGGGGTGAAGCTTCTCTATCTCCCCAGCCACAGCTTCGAAGAGGCTGCGTCGGGTCTTCACCATAACTAGGCTCTCGGATTCGGTGGTGATCTTTCCCTCCCAGCGGAACACTGACTCCACCGCTGGCAGTATAGATGTGCAGGCCGCCAGCCTCTTAGCTACCAGCTCCTTGGCAATCCTCTTGGCGTCGGCCTCAGTCGGCGTGGTTGTGAAGATGACGACGGATTCCACGCTACGGCTATGAACGTCATTCCTTCTCCTCACGGGTTATATGTCTCCTCTTCACTGCTTTGAACTGGCTATCCTCCTCTTGATGATGGTTATTGGATAAATACCTTTCATATGGGGATGTTTCTCCGCCGTTTTCCTTTTTGGAGACTAGAATTAACTTGGTTTTATTCATTCCTTTGGCTTAAAGTAAACAGATATTTTTCAAGAAACTTTTCATCATTATTATCTGCATGATAACGATAGTTCAATGAAATCTCAGAACCAGTTAACTAGCTAGCAGGAATAGTATAAGCCTTGTATGCCGTATCAAGCTTCTTTGTATCCTAAGATTATGATGCTGTAGAGCAGGAGGGGGAGGGATACGCTGTATATCATGGCTGAAGGGATGCTTAGCAGTTCCATCGCAGCTCCAACAATTATCGGGCTGGGTATGCCTCCTAGAATGGCTCCATTCGACATAAGCCCGGTCACGGTTCCAACCATTGCTTTTTCAGCCCTCTCCTGCGCAAGAGCGATTAAAAGATTCCAGTATGGTGCGACTAAAAACCCACACAGCGAAATAAATAGAAGGGTCATCGGAAAGCTCAGAGTCAAGGAGTAGAATAGGTAGGTTAAAACAGCCGAGCCTATCCCTAAGCTAAAAACAAGAATTTTCCGACTCAACCTATCGGAGAGATAGCCTACGATAACACTGCTGCCAGCTCCAGCAATTGAGAAAGATGCCACCGCTAAGCCTGCTTCAGCGATATTCAGGCCTCGGATTGCGAGTAGAAAGGTAGGCGTCCAAGTTATGAAAGCGAAAAACGCGAAGTTCACTGCAAACATAGAACAGTAGAGGAGAAGAAAGTTATGCGATTTTAAAAGCTTTCTATATCCTTGAATAAGAGAAAAGGGTCTAGG
>Ga0114921_10001707_pt1 | contig 10210 bp, 10 predicted proteins | sample BentaG_FD_87016 | JGI IMG/M metagenome (GOLD analysis project Ga0114921, IMG submission 87016) | Deep subsurface microbial communities from South Atlantic Ocean to uncover new lineages of life (NeLLi) - Benguela_00093 metaG | ecosystem: Environmental > Aquatic > Marine > Oceanic > Sediment ...
GTAAATAACGAGTATTCCACAAGGGGTAAATAACGAGTATTCCACAAGGGGTGAATAACGAGTATTCCACAAGGGGTAAATAACGAGTATTCCACAAGGGGTGAATAACGAGTATTCCACAAGGGGTGAATAACGAGTATTCCATAAGGGATGACTAACGAGTATTCCACAAGGGGTGAATAACGAGTATTCCACAAGGGGTGAACAACGAGTATTCCATAAGGGATGAATAACGAGTATTCCACAAGGGGTGAATAATGAGTATTCCACAGGGTGAACAAATACAATCCCACTCTTTCAAGAAAGGACGGGACAAATGAACAAAACACTTTTGAATTTAAAAATTTAAGCTTTGAATTTGTTTATAATTTCGAATTTAGAGATTAGGATTTGTTCGTCTAATAAACGGATTAAGGAGGTTTTATGAAAGTGTTAGTTGGTTTTTACTCGAGAACTGGAAATACAAAGAAAATGGCCGAAGCAATAGCCGAAGGTGTTGAAAAACAAGGACTTACCGTTGACCTAAAGGATGTTAACGATATTACACCAGATGAGTTGTTAAACTACGATGCATTGATATTCGGTTCCCCGACATACTATGGTTTAATGGCTGCAGAAATGAAAAAATTACTCGATGAGAGTGTCACACACCATGGCAAATTATCGGGCAAAATAGGCGGTGCCTTCACCTCCTGCGGTGGTATCGGCGGCGGTGCTGAGACCACAATATTCAGTATTCTCACAGCGTTCTTAATCCATGGCATGATTATCGTCGGTGAATCTGGTGCATACCACTATGGTCCGGTGTCAATTGGGTCTCCAAATGAGCGAGTCCTTGGATCATGTACTAAATATGGTCAAAAAATAGCGATCTTTGCTAAAAAGATATTCGAAGGGTAATTGTATATTTTTTCTTTTCTAACAATAGACATCCTAGCGCTACAAGAACCGTTGCTGGGTGCATGTTTACCCCCACACCAAAATCTTTGGTGAGGAGGTTTAGGAATTTTAAATTTTTACCCAAGCCCGTTGCAAACAGGCTGGGTTTAGGTATTTCTTGCCATCCTTGACTTAGGTCAATCTCCGAATATAATAGAAGTGGAACGATTATGGCGAAGATGAAGGCGGTGGTAAAGACAAAACCTGGACCCGGAGCTGAAATTCTTGACGTTAATATTCCAAAACCAGGATCAAATCATGTCCTGGTTAGAGTTTTAGCAACCTCAATCTGTGGCACAGATTTACATATCTATGAATGGAATGAATGGGCAAAACAGCGCATTAAGAATCTACCCCAGATAATAGGGCATGAATTGTGTGGCGAGGTTGTTGAATTAGGGGATAATGTAAAAAATTTAAAAAAGAGTGATGTTATTTCAGCAGAAACCCACATCGCCTGTGGACATTGCTACCTCTGTCAAACAGGACTTGCCCATATTTGCGTAAACGGCAAAATATTTGGCGTCGACATTGATGGTGTCTTCGCCGAATATGCACTCGTCTCAGCAAACAACGCCTGGGTCTTGGATGAAAAAATTCCCAAAGATTTTGCCTCGGTGATGGAGCCCTTAGGTAATGCCATCCATACAGTTTTAGCGGGCGAGATTGTTGGTAATACAGTATTGATCACTGGATGTGGTCCAATCGGCTTAATGAGCATTGCTGTATCACATCTCTGCGGTGCTACAAAAGTAGTAGCAACAGAAATTAATGAATACAGGATTCAACTTGCCAAAAAGGTTGGTGCTGATGTAGTTTTGAATCCAAAAAAAGATAATGTTGTTCAAAGAGTTTTGGCCGAAACGGGTGGATTGGGTGTTGATGTTGTTTTAGAGATGTCGGGTAATCATGAGGCAATTCAAGAGGCCCTTGAGGCACTCAGACCTGGCGGTAGGTATTCAATTTTGGGGATACCAGATACACCCATGGAGATTGATTTGGGTAGAGACATAATCTTTAAATACATTACTGTTCAGGGAATAAATGGTCGATTGATGTTTTCCACCTGGTATAAAACATCAAGATTTCTAAGCTCAGGTCGGCTTAATATTGAACCAATTATTACCCATCGTCTGCGACTCGATGAGTTTGAGAAGGGAATGGAATTAATGAAGAGTGGCAACTGTGGTAAAATACTGTTGTATCCTTAAACCAGAAGGCTGTGAGACGAGTAAAGTATAAAGCGACTGAATCTATGTATTTGTTAAGCCAGAGAAATTGTAATAATTATTATAGAAATTCTAAATATTCACCCTGTTAGATATGAACCTAATCTTACTTTCTAAGCATTTACAATGTAGCGAAGATAATTTAGTACGTATTACCTATAAGAATTGTTTTATCTAATGGGGCAGGCAAATTCAAATATTCAAAACACCCCCTCCTCAATCCTCCCCCTCGAGGGGGAGGAAGGTGAGGGTGAAACTGTTTTGGATTTTGATATTAGGGCTTCGATATTGTCCCGTTACACGAGGTCCGTCGACTCTCGTAGAGTCGCCGAGACTCTACGGAGATCCTCGTTTCTGAATTTTCAGAAACGGGATTTAGAATTTGGTATTTTGAGATTAGGGTTTATCCCTACACCAAAATTTTTTGTGTGGGGATTTAGCTAAACGAGAGCGAGGCTTTCTTGGGGAGGTAATGATGGCCTATACAGAAAAATTTAAATCATTTCTTTCGAATCAGTTAGCTGAGATTCAAAAAGGTGGATTATTTAAAGAAGAACGACAAATTCGTTCTCCGCAGGCAGCCGACATAAAAGTTGAATTTCCGGTCGGTGCTCCTGTTAAAGATGTTATCAACTTTTGCGCTAATAATTATTTAGGACTCTCGAGCCATCCTGAATTGATTGAATCAGCAAAAAAGGGACTTAATGAGAGAGGATATGGAATGTCCTCGGTTCGTTTTATCTGCGGTACCCAGGATATACACACAGAATTGGAAAAAAAGATCTCTCAATTTCTTGGCACTGATGATACGATTCTCTATTCTTCATGCTTTGATGCCAATGGTGGATTATTCGAAACGTTATTAACCGACGAGGATGCGGTAATTTCTGACGAATTGAATCACGCCTCAATTATTGATGGTATAAGATTATGTAAGGCAGAGCGTCATAGATTTAAACACGCAGATATGAAGGATTTGGAAGAGCATCTTAAACAGACGCAAAATAAAAGGTTTCGTATGATTGCTACTGATGGTGTCTTCTCGATGGATGGTGACATTGCCAAACTTGATGAGATCTGTATTCTCTCAGAAAAATATGACGCATTGGTAATGATTGATGATTCACATGCTACAGGCTTCATTGGTAAAACAGGAAAGGGTACACACGAATATCGCGGCGTTGTAGGTAAGGTAGACATAATTACGACAACGCTGGGTAAGGCAATGGGCGGTGCAAGTGGAAGATGTACTTCTGGACGCAAGGAAATTATTGATATGCTACGACAGCGCTCCCGTCCCTATTTATTCTCAAATACAGTCTGCCCTGTCGTCATCGCTGCCGCAATTAAGGCTGTTGATCTACTCATTGGTTCTACTACCCTTCGTGATAAATTAGAAAACAATACAAAGTATTTTCGAGAAAAAATGACTGCTGCGGGTTTCGACATCAAAGAAGGTATCCATCCAATCGTACCAATAATGCTCTATAACGCAAAACTTGCTCAAGATATCGCGCGTGATCTATATAATGAAGGAATTTATGTTATTGGCTTTTCCTATCCAGTTGTGCCAAAGGGACAGGCAAGAATTAGAGTACAGATTTCAGCGGCCCATGAAAAAGAGCACCTCGACAAGGCTATTGAGGCGTTCACTAGAATCGGTAAAAAATATAAAATCCTCGGCAAGAAGAAAGAAGAAATCATCGGAATGTATGGTTTATAGTTTACCGAAATTTCTAATCTCTAAATCCGAAATTCTAAACAAATCCAAATCTCAAATTTTTAAAACCCTAAACGGTTTTGGTAATTTGTCCCGCCCTTTCTCGAAAGAGCGGGATTGAATTTGTTTAGGATTTAGTGCTTAGAATTTAGGATTTGGCTTATGAACAATACTGCTGATGCAATTGTTATTGGTAGTGGCATAATCGGTTGTGCCACTGGATACTATTTAGCAAAAAAGGGATTAAGCGTTTATCTTTTTGAAAAGGATTATTTGACGGCGGGGTCAACCGGGCGATGTATCGGCGGTATCCGCCAACAATTTTCCACAGAGCTGAGCATTAGGGTCGCAATGGAATCGATGAAGAAATTTAAATCAATGCAAAAAGAACTTAGGCAGGATGTTGAATTTCACCAAGGGGGTTATTTTTTCCTTGCCCATAGTGAAGAGAAGAAAAATACTTATTTAAAACTTATCAAATTACAAAAAAAGATGGGGCTTGATGTTGAATTTATTAGTACCAAAGAGATTAAGAAAATCGTCCCTGGAATAAATACCGAAGACCTTATTGGTGGTGCCTATTGCCCAAGTGATGCTCAAGCAAATCCGTTTCTGATTGTCGATGGTTACGCAAAGGGGATAAGAAAAAATGGCGCAGTCTTCACCCAAAAAGAAATCATCGGGATAGGGATCGAGAATGGGAAAGTAACATCTGTAACAACGAAAAACAATGAAGTGTACTATGCACCAATTGTCATTAACGCTGCAGGACCATTTATCAAAAATGTTTCTCAATTAGTTAACATAGATGTTCCGGTTGAGCCTGAACGTCATGAGGCATTAATTACTGAACCGATTGAACGATTTTTTGATATGATGATCGTTGATTATCGTGATGACGGCTGTTATTTCAACCAAAAATTTGGAAAAGGAAGTATCATTGGATGTTATACCCCAAAGTCAAATGTGCCGGGGCTTGATATTGGTGTATCATTCGAATTTGCGAAAGAGATGGGTAGAAGAATGGTGCGTTTGATACCTAAATTGAGTAATATTAAAATCATCCGCCAATGGTCTGGTAGTTATGAAATGACCCCGGATGGAAATCCAATTCTTGATAAGACCGACATCGATGGCTTTTGGATTGTTGGTGGTATGTGTGGGCACGGATTTATGCTGGGCCCGGAAATTGGCTGGCTTGCTGCAGAATATATTACGGAAGGAAAAACACCATATACTATTGAAGCATTTTCACTAAAACGGGATTTTTCTTATCGAGAGGAAATGAAGTGAGTAAATTTAAAGTTTTAAAGAAAGATCTCCACACAGATGCGCGATGCGGCATACTCAAGACAAAACACTATGAGGTAATGACCCCTAACTTTATGCCGGTCGCTACGCAAGGTTCGGTTAAGACTTTGTCCCCTGCTGATTTAAAAAAGATCGGTGTGGAGATAATCGTCTGTAATACCTACCACTTAATGTTACGACCGACATCAACATTGATTAAAAAACTAGGTGGCCTCCACCGATTCATCGGCTGGGAGAGAGCTATCCTCACTGATTCCGGCGGCTTTCAGGCATATTCTCTTGGCGACCTACGAAAGGTTACTGATGAAGGTCTTGAGTTTTCATCCCATTTGGATGGTTCAAAATATTTCTTAAGTCCTGAGATTGCAGTTAATATTCAATCGGAATTAAGGCCCGATATTGCTATGTGCCTCGATTTTTTTACTCCCTATCCATCTCAATTCTTGGAGGCACGAATTGCCGTTGAGCGAACGGTAAATTGGGCGAAACGGAGTATTGCCGTAAAAAAAAAGTCTTATTCGGCATAATTCAGGGTGCTACCTTTAAGAATTTACGCGTTGAATGTACAAAAAGGATCGTTGATTTACATTTCGATGGTTTTGGAATTGGCGGCTTAATGATTGGCGAACCTCCCTCGCTTACTCAAGAGATGGTCAATGAAACTAACCAAGTAATTCCTAAAAAAAAGGTGCGCTATCTTATGGGATGCGGTTATCCTGAGGATATTGTGGAGGCAGTAAGTCTTGGGGTTGATCTCTTCGATTGTGTATTACCAACAAGAAATGGGCGAACCGGAATGGCCTTTACCTCCGAGGGGAAAATAATAGTTAAAAGCAGTAAATATTCAACCGCCGATGCCCCCCTTGATAGAAGATGTAATTGTTACACATGCCGTCACTTTTCCCGCGCCTATCTTCGGCACCTTTTTAATGCCAACGAGGCATTGGCTGGCAGATTAGTCAGTTATCACAATATACATTTTTATATCAACCTCATGGCAAAGATTAGGGCAAGTATTCAAAAGGGGAATTACAGAAACTTTACCAAAAAAGTTGTTAAACACTTTAACTTCAGAGATTGATAGCAGCACTACAAAACTTGTTTCACACCTTTGTGTATATAATACTATCAAGATTAGATTAAATTGCCTCTTGACATATAGATAGTTATATATATAATAAATTAAAATTTGGAAATAAAAAGGAGTGCTTATGTTCCGAAAAAAGAAAAAAGTTCTTGGGCTTGACATTGGCTCAAGCCAGACCAAGATAGTTGAACTTAGTGCAGGTAAGAGTAAAAATTTAATTAATTATGGGATTTCGAAAGTCTTACCTGATGCGATAGTTGAAGGTGAAATTATTGATCGAGAAGCAGTTTTAGATTCGATAAGAACTTTAGTCGAAGGCAAAGGGTTTACTACGAAAGATGTTGTTATTGGTCTTGCAGGTCGTGATGTAATAATAAAAAGAATAACGATGGATCGAATGAGTGAAGCCGATACGAGAGAGCAGATAAAATGGGAAGCAGAGCAATATGTCCCTTTTGATATAAATGAAGTGACACTTGATTTTGATGTTGTAAACCCACACTTTGGCGAAAATCAACAAGAAGTGATTTTAGTAGCTGCAAAAAATGAACACATAAATAATCTCCTTTCTCTCTTGAAGGAACTCAATCTTAATCCAATAATCGTTGATACCACTGCCTTTGCAGTACAAAATGTCTATGAATATAATTATTCTGTCACTGCTGATGAAATTGTCTGCCTGATACACATTGGCGCCGGAGTAACCATAATAAATGTTATCAAAGGAGGATCATCACTTTCTGCCCGTGATGTTTATTATGGAGTAAGTGCATATGTCAGTAAACTCCAAAAGGAAGTTGGTTTTAATTATGAGGATGCTGCTAATGCTGTTAAAGGAACAATTCCTGTCGGGGCGTCTGAAGATTCAGTGCAGGGGGTTTTTGAGTCATTCGTCGGCGACCTTGGGACACACATTGAACGAAGTTTGCAATTTCTTTCGAGTGTTACAGGCGAGGATAAAGTAAATCGCATGTATCTCTCTGGTGGTGGATCATTAATACCAAATCTTTTAGAATATCTAAAAAGACGACTTGGCGTACCCATTGAGCTTCTTAATCCTTTCAAAAATGTTACTTACGAACCTACGATATTTACTCCTGACGGAGTAGATGTGGTTGGGCCAATTTTAGTCCAGGCCGTTGGGTTAGCGTTGAGGGGGGAGTGATGATTAAAATAAATTTAGCACCATCCGCCAAGAAAGGCCGAGTCCCCAAACCGAAGGCAGTAAAGGCACCTCGTCCCGCAATAAAAATATCAGTAAAGGCTACTTTTCTTTACATAATTGGGGTGGTAATCGTCGTAGCAGTCATTGCCTTAACGTTTATTATGCAATCGAATCGGATTGGTAGTCTCAACAGTAATATTGATCAACTAAATGCAAAACTCGAGGAATTGAAAGTATATAAAGCGACAGTTGACAGCCTGGAAATGAGAGAACGAGAGCTTGGAACATTGATTGCACCTATTAGGGAACTAAATCAAAATCGTTTCTTCATCGCCCACGTCCTCGAAGAAATTTCTAAAAACGTCCCAGAATTCACGTGGCTCACATCTCTCAATATTAACCAATCAACGATGGGGTTAAAAGGTATTACTGCCTCTAACCTGTTGGTTGCAGATTTTATGAATCGTCTTGAAGATTCACCTTATATTAATAATGTCGATTTAATGGTACTACTGAAAAAACCTATAGGAAAACAGGAAATGATGGAATTTACGCTCACTACAAATGTTGGCTATGAAGCACAAGCTGGGGGGCAACAATGAGTCTAAGAGAACCAAAGATTCAACAAATAATAATATTTTTTGTTATCATAATTATAGCATTAATATTATATTTCCGCTTTCCGTACACCTCAAACAAAAATAAAATCGATCGGTTGGCATCAAGCCAAGACTCACTCCGAATTGAAGTCCAGAAGGCAGAGGCAGCGCGTGCACGACTACCCGAACTTCAGGAAAAAATTGCTCGACTTGAAATTGAATGGGAAAAGGCAAAAGAGATGTTGCCAAAGCAAAAAGAAATTCCATCATTAATCCAACAGATATCAAATTCTGGAACAAAAGCGGGTGTCAGTTTTTTGCTTTTCAAACCGAGTGGCCCACATCCAAAGCAGAATTACTCAGAGATTCCTGTTCAAATCAAGATTCAAGGTGGATATCATCAACTCGGGAAATTTCTTTCTAATATTGGAAATCTTCCAAGAATCGTGAATGTACCAGAAGTCAAGATATCAGTTGGTGGCAATAGAAGTATTGAGGCTGAATTAAGTGCAATAACCTATACCGTCTCAACGAAAAAGGAGGTGCCACGTGGCGTTCCACATCGTAGGTAGTATTCTTTGTACTGTAGTAATCTTCAACCAAGTACCGGCAACAGATTCCCTCTTTCCTATTGAAAAGTGGCAGTATAGACAAGCAGGGAGAAGAGACCCCTTCGTTCCACTCATCGGCAGTGAACTCGGTGTAGGGAGTAAGATAAGTCAACTGAGTGTTGAGAATATAAGATTGATTGGAATTTTGTGGGGGGATAGAGGCTATTACGGCTTAGTGAAGGATGGACAGAACAACGGATATATTTTGAAAAAAGGTGACAAAGTTGCTGGTGGTAAAGTAATCAATATAGATCGCAAGGGGATTATGTTTGAAATAGTTCATGCTGGTGTTGTAACAAAATATGAATTGAGACTTCAAGAGAAAAAAAGGAGGTAAAAGATGCGAAATATATTTGTATTCGCATTATTAATTTCTTTAGTAGGTGGTGCAGAAATTCAAGACTTGATTTTAGTTGCAGATGGTGCTAATACAAGACTTATTGTTAAGGCAGATGCATCATTTGTTGCCAATATCTTTACTTTAAAAGATCCATCAAGAATTGTAATAGATTGTTCTGGTGTTTCAAGTACACTCGTTGGAAAAACATACACTGTTAATAGGGGCGGTATTAAGGAATTATCGGTCACGGGTTTTAAAGAACAACCTGATTTAATAAGAATTGTAGGTAAACTCGACCGGGATTACTCTTTTCTTACAACGGTTGAGGACAATAATTTTGTTGTAAGTTTGTTCACCGGGCTAGTTTCTTCTTTCCCTACATGGCAGGCATCAACCAGCGTGGAGGTTGCTATGCCCCCTGCTGAAGAAATCGCTCCGCCAGTCCCCACACCAAAACCACCGACAACCGTAACTGGTCGGCCAATTTCTTTTGACCTCGAAGATGCTGATATACTGACCGTATTACGAGCACTCTCTGAATATGCGGGAGTGAATATTGTTGCGGGAAAGGATGTCAGAGGAACGGTAACAGTCAGGCTGCATAATGTACCCTGGCGTAGAGCATTAGAAATCATTTTAAGGGCCGCAGGATATACCTATCGGGAAGACCCCGGTATCATCAGAGTCGATACTGCTGAGAACCTTGACAAACAGGATTATGACTTACCATTAAGCTCAAAAATCTATAAACTCGAATTTGCAGATCCAAGTGAGATGCTGAACAAACTTCAAGCAATGCTCTCTCCAAAAGGCAAGGTGAATATTGACACAAGAACTAATTCAGTAGTTGTTACTGAAGTACAACCAGTCCATGACAAAATCTATCAATTAGTAAAACTCTTAGATACGCCAACCCCACAGGTTGAAATAATGGCAAAGGTTGTTGATGTAGATGCCTCTGCGTCACAAGGCTTGGGTATTAGCTGGACACTCAAAGGTTTAGAGAGTCGAATTGTAAGAGCTGATGTCTCAATGAGTACGGCTCCAGCCATTGCTGGTTATGGAATATTCAATATTGGGACCGTTCCATCATTTGCTCAGGTTATTGCGGCAATCAATATTCTTGAAGAAACAGGCAAGGCGCAAACAATATCAAGCCCAAGAATTTCTGCAGTAGATAATCGGAAGGCATCAATTTTGGGAGGTCAA
>Ga0114921_10001708_pt1 | contig 10208 bp, 10 predicted proteins | sample BentaG_FD_87016 | JGI IMG/M metagenome (GOLD analysis project Ga0114921, IMG submission 87016) | Deep subsurface microbial communities from South Atlantic Ocean to uncover new lineages of life (NeLLi) - Benguela_00093 metaG | ecosystem: Environmental > Aquatic > Marine > Oceanic > Sediment ...
GTCAAGAAAGGAGAAGTGAATGTTAGCTAGTAGCAATGAGCGGCTGTTTGAACAAAGATCTCGGCAGGTTCCCAAAGGTCCCTACAATGTTACTCCTCTCTTTATCAAGGAAGCAAAGGGGGCTCTGGTCATCGATGTGGAAGGTAAAGAGTATATTGACTTTGCCGGTGGCATAGGCGTTTGTAATGTTGGGCACTGCCCAGATGAAGTGGTAACCGCAATCAAGGATCAGGCTGAAAAGTTCATACATTCGGCTTTTCATCTTATGATGTACCAACCTTATATTGAACTAGCCGGGAGACTGAACCAGGCCACCCCGGGAAATTTTGAAAAGAAGACCATGTTTGTCAATAGCGGCGCTGAGGCTGTAGAAAACGCGGTTAAGGCAGCGAGGTCGTACACCAAAAAAAGCGGCATAATTTGCTTTGAGCATGCATTCCATGGCAGAACACTTCTTGCTTTGACTCTCACTAGCAAGGTGAATCCCTACAAGCTGGGGTTTGGGCCATTTGCTCCGGAGGTCTATAGAGTTCCTTTTGCCTACTGTTATCGGTGCTCTTTTGAGTTAGAGTACCCTTCGTGTGGAATTCGCTGTGCCGACTATCTCAAAGATGTTTTCCACACGTATGTTTCGCCGCAGAACATCGCTGCCCTTGTGGTTGAGCCGATTTTGGGGGAGGGAGGGTTTATTATACCGCCCAAAGAATTCTTTCCTAGAATCAAGAAGATCTGCCAAGAGAGCGGTATTGTCTTTATAGCCGACGAAATCCAGACCGGTTTTGGCAGAACCGGGAAGATGTTTGCTATGGAACACTTCGAAATTGCTCCCGATATTGTGGTTACCGCTAAGTCACTATCTGGGGGAATGCCATTAGGTGGAATTACCGGAAAACTGGAGATCATGGATTCTGCTCAGGTTGGTGGATTAGGAGGTACCTTTGGAGGAAATCCCCTGGCTTGCCGAGCAGCCCTGGCAGTATTTGAGATAATGGAGAAACATGATCTAATTTCCAAGGCTAGGAGAATCGGAAGGATGATCCTGGAGAGATTCAAGAAAATGCAGGAAAAATACGATCTCATAGGGGACACTCGTGGTCTAGGGGCTATGGTAGCCATGGAACTGGTTAAGGATAGGACAACTAAGGAGCCTGCTAGAGAAGAAACAAAACTGATAATTAGAAAGTGCTATGAGAACGGCCTAATTCTAATGCCAGCCGGTACTTACGATAATGTTATACGGACTCTCATGCCTTTAGTAATAACGGAGGAGCAACTCCAGGATGGGCTCTCAATCTTGGAAAGAGTCTTGAAAGATATATCATCCTAAGCTGACAGGCAACGTTTTGATGGAGGGTGAATCCAAATGCCTTGTCCCCGGCTGAATTGGGTGGGATACTCATCCGAGGAAATGTTTCCTTCGGACATAGAAAACAACGCAGGTTCCTACCCACACCTAAACCCTAAAAGTACAAGAGTAGATAATGAAAGGATCGAGATTCAAAGTAGCAGTGGTTGACTATCTTTTTGATGATCTCTCCATCGAGGAAAGAGAATTTAAGAAGGTTAACTACGAGCTGGTCGCCGCTCAGTGCAAGACCGAAGATGCCATGATAGATTTGGCAGAAGATGCCGACGGAATACTTAACCACAATGAGCTCATAACGGGGAAGGTAATAAAAGCTCTCAAAAAGTGCAAGATTATCGTCAGGTACGCCATTGGAACAGATAATATTGACTTGAGGGCAGCTAGCGAAAAAGGGATCTATGTTTGCAATGTGCCCGACTACTGCGTGGACGAGGTTTCCGAGCAAGCTCTAGCCCTTATCCTAGGCTGTGCTAGAAAGATCGTTCGTTACTTCGATATAGTAAAAGGAGGATACTGGGATGTAAGGCAGGGAAAACCTCTATTTCGCCTCAGAGGTAAGACTCTGGGACTGGTAGGTTTTGGACGAATCGGGCAAAGATTAGCTGAGAAGGTGAAGCCTCTGGGTATGAGACTCCTGTGCTACACTCGACATCCCACTCTGGAAAGGGCAAAAAGACACGGGGTAGAATTCACAAGCCTCGCGAATCTTCTTCAGGAGTCTGATTTCGTCTCTCTTCACCTACCTCTAGTCCCCGAAACAAAAGGTATGTTTGGTATGAAGGAACTCGGACAAATGAAGAACACGGCTTTTCTCATAAATACTTCTAGGGGAGGCATAGTGGAGGATGAGGCGCTATATACCGCCCTAAGACAAGGATGGATTGCCGGAGCAGGTCTTGATGTTTTCGAAGGTGAGCCAATTGAAGGTGAGCCTCTGCCATCTAATGTTCCCCTCGTGCATCTACCCAACGTTATCATAACTCCTCATACTGGATGGTATTCAGAAGAGTCAGTAGTGGAACTTCGTGGAAAAGCTATAAAGGAGATTATTCGTGTCTTAGGGGGCTCGTACCCTCGATCCCTGGTAAACCCTGAAGTGTCAAGGAGAACCAAAAAGTAGGTAGGCAGAAAATATGCCTGCTCTACCCGGGGGATAAAGTTATCCGAAAATAAAATCTTTGCATCTTTGAGAGGCTAAAAGAGGCGATTTTCTTATTAAAAGAAGGGGCTACTTGACAAAAAAAGGAATGGGTCAATAATTATCAGTGAAGTTAGATCTTTGGCAAGAGAAAAGCTAAAAATAAGGCCAGAGGGAGGTGAAGAGCAGACAGGCCGTTAGCTGGTACTCGTAGTTTCTATAAGTTGACTCTTGCATCCAGTCCAGAGAAGGTCGTTTCAAATGCTTATAGTCAAGCACGCAGAGACATTTCCAAAGCATACCATGCACTATCAGAGCTAAACTACACCGATACTGGGTACGCAGCATTGAATGAGATATATTCTCAAGCAAATACTGAGTACTACCAAGGTGTCAATGCCCGCAATAAGGCCCAATTAGCAGAGAGCAGAAATGAAGCGCTTCTTTACTTCAGTAAAGCCGCAACAGCTTTTACCAGAACTCAGGCTCATGCCTTGCAGGTTTACAATGCCTTAGTCCCTCCTGCAACCTGTCCTGAGGAGCTTGGTCTTAGTCCTTATGGGGGCGCTTGGGGTAGCTGGGAAGGACAGACTTGGACTAAATAACCCGGGCAGACTCTTCTCTTTAAACTGACCAAGAAGGTGGTTGAGGCTAGATTAATTAGAGACGGACGCTGGTGTTCCCCTTGGGCGGGACTGATATTTGATATTGCACTGGAGGCCAGCTGTAAGATAATAGGTAAGTTTTCCCGAAGAATATCGAATATTTTTCCCTATCGTTAAGGTGCTGTGTGAGAAGTGGGAAAGATAAAGAATCTGCTCCGCATTCGCGGTGGTAATTGACAGAATGTCCAAAGTGTGGCAAATCCATGCAGTCTCTTAGGGAAACTAAACTAATAGTTTTTGACAATACGGGGCGGGATAAGAATAAGAGTTGTTCGGTGTAAAACCTAAGAAGGAGGCATTTACCATGACTCACACCTTGCATAGGACGGGAGAGATGAAATCCTTGGAGAAAGACTATGTTATCCTTTCGATGGCTGCTCAAAAATTCAATGACCGGGGAGCCAGGGAGAAACTGGCACAAACTCTAAGAATCCTAGCCAAATACGACCCGGTGAATCTTGCTGACGATAATCAAGGGGGGATCTACACCGGAAAGACGATTGAAGAGCTTTTAGATAATATGAACGACAAAGCTTATATTGGGGCAGTCTTTACCGATGAAGTGACATTAGAGAAAGCTCTTCGGAAGTTAAAAGAGGCCTCTTTGGGCATGTCTGTAGTGGTAAGCGGTCCCTTCGAGAAAGTCTTTAGGGTGGCAAGAAAGGTAGGTCTTAAGCCTCATACGGTGCATATGTCTCTGGGAGTGTTTGGATCAGTGGATCTACTACCGGAGAAGGATGTACTGGAGATAACCACCATGTGTGGACATGCTATGGTGACCCCTTGCTGTATAGAGAAAACTGTGAGAAAGGTTGAGAAGGGAAAGGTAGACTCTTTGCAAGCTGCAAAAGATCTTGCTGGATCTTGTACCTGTGGTATATTCAATGTCGATAGAGTCGCGCAAATCATAGAAAAGCTGTGTGTGGTGAGAGCCACGGGAAGTGGAGGTTGAAATGCAAGTAAATGAAGATAAATGCTCTGGCTGCGAATTGTGTCTGGACTATTGTCCGGTGGAGGCCATAGTTATAGAAGAAAAAAAAGCCAGGATTGATGAGGATCTTTGTACAGAATGCGGAAACTGCAAGAGAATAGATATATGTCCTGAAGATGCTTTTGAGGAAACCGAGCTTGAGTGGCCTCGTTCCATAAGGGCAATATTTAGTAATCCTCTTTCGGAATGCAAAGAAACGGGAGTAACTGGCAGAGGTACTGAGGAGATGAAAACCAACGACGTTGTGGGGCGATTCGGTCCCAATGATATCGGCTTCGCAGTGGACGTGGGAAGACCCAACGTAGGGACCCGTTTGAAGGAGGTAGAAAAGCTGACCAAAGTAGTAGCAGAAATTGGAGTTTTGTTTGCACCCGATAATCCCCTAACTTTTCTTATGAAGAATAAGCAGACGGGTGAGCTGAAACCAGAAGTGAGAAATGAGAATGTAGTATCTTCAATTATCGAATTCAAGGTGGGACTAGACAAAGTATTAAAGGTGGTGAGAGCCCTAAAAAAAGCAGCCAAAAACATCGATACTGTCTTCAGTGTGGGGGTAATAAGTAGAGTCGGTGTGGATGGGTCCATCCCTGTTCGATCTCTCCTGGAGTCCGAACATATAGATATTCGACCTAATGGCAAGACCAATCTAGGCCTGGGAAGACTCCCCTCATCACGATGAGTCTTCCTGAGTTTTTTGCCCAGGCCTCTAATGTTGGATAGAGGAGAATATTTCGAATGAAGATCGTATTTCCTGATGAGACGGCTTGTATCAGATCTTCCCAAGATGTAGCTCCTCTAAAAGAACTGGGAGAATGTGTAGTATATGATACAAATCCTCAAAGTGAGAGGGAACTTATCCGCCGAATAAAAGATGCAGAGGTGGCCATCATCAACCTATCTGAAATCACTGCCAATATTATGGGCCAATGTCAAAAGCTAGGGCACATTTGTTTTTTAGGAATAGGAGTGGAAAGCTACGTTGATATAGCTCGAGCCAGCGAAAGGGGAATCTGGGTGACCAACACTCCTGGCTATGGAAACAACACTGTTGCTGAGTATGCCCTAGGATTGCTTCTTTGCGCAGCCCGCAAGATTCATCAGGGGGATCGGGAGCTCCGCCAGAACATCTGGGAGCAAAGAGAGCTCGAGGGAGTGGAGTTATGGGGTAAGACTCTGGGAATCATAGGACTGGGACCTATTGGGGCTCGGATGGCTGAGCTAGGAAACACTCTGGGTATGAGAGTACTCTGTTATACTCGACGTCCTAATGTGGAGAGGGCCAGAAAACATGGGGTGGAATTTACAGATCTTGAGCACCTTCTTGGAAAATCGGACTTTGTCAGTTTGCATATCGCCTCCAGCAAAGAAACCTATCACCTCATGGACGCAGCCCAATTCCAAATAATGAAAAAGACCGCTATATTCATCAATACAGCTAGGGGAGAGCTGGTAAATACCGAATCCCTGCATGAGGCTTTGAGAGCTGGGCAGATAGCCGGGGCGGCTCTGGACGTATATGAAGAAGAACCTCTACCTCGAAATCACCCCCTGTTAAAACTCGACAATGTAGTCATCACGCCTCATATAGCTTACAATTCTCGAGAAGCAGGTAAAAAGATGCTAGACATCGCTATCGCTAATGTAGCCTCGTTTGCCAAGGGAAAGCCGTTAAATCTAGTTAACAAACAGGTCCTGACAACTTCAATAGAAACGCCGAGGACACAAAAATGTGGCATGATTTAGTAATAGCCTATGTGCAAGCTCTACAGCTTCCCAATCTTCTTTGTATTATCGGAGGCTCCTTGCTAGGTATCCTGGTGGGTGCGTTTCCTGCATTGGATACCGCTGTTGCCGCAGCTCTCTTGGTTCCACTCACTTTCGGCATGACCTCCACCCAGGCCATCCTCATGCTCACTGCTGTTTACTGCGCCGGAGTCTATGCTGGGCAAATTCCTGCCATATTGTTTCGCATTCCTGGATCTACTGAAGCGGTTATGACCACATTGGACGGGTATGAACTTACCAAAAAGGGCCGAGCCGACGAGGCTCTGGGCATCGGTCTCACAGCATCAGTACTCGGGGGTATTTTTGGGACACTAATGCTGACCTTTGCTACTCCTCCTCTGTCTAGGATCGCTCTGCAATTTGGGCCGGCAGAGTATTTTGCTCTGGGGATTTTTGGCTTGAGCGCTCTATCCGGGGTGAGCGGGGGCTCAGTAATCAAAGGATTGACCTGCGGACTAATTGGACTGTTACTGGCAACAGTGGGTATCGACGCTATCACTGGTATGGCCAGGTTTACCTTTGGTTCGAAGGTCTTGCTGGGAGGAATAAGTTTTATCCCTGCCGTGATAGGACTTTTTGCCGGCGCTGAGGTGTTTAAGCAGGTCGCCCTTGGCGGCCCTATTTCTGAGTCCGGCGGAGACGATATTATTAGCAGACAGAAGATTAGAATTAAGCTGCCCTCTTTATCTAAGTTAATCCCCCTGAAATGGACATTGCTCAAGTCAGGATTCATTGGTTCATTGATCGGCATGCTGCCGGGAGTAGGAGCTACCACAGCGGCTATTGTAGGATATGGGCAAGCAGCCCGCAGCTCCAAACATCCGGAGACTTTCGGCAAGGGAGATCCGGAAGGAATAGCGGCTGCGGAAATGGCCAACAATGCAGCGGCACCAGCAGCCATGATACCATTGCTATCTCTGGGTATTCCCGGTAGTGCAATAACAGCCATCATCTTAGGTGCATTTATGTTGCATGGACTTCGTCCTGGACCTTTATTTATGATGCAGCAAAAGGATCTCGCCTTCATCATCTTTGCCGGAGTTCTTCTTTCCCAATTAGTTTTCTTCGCTGCTGCCTTCGCTGCAGTCATCCCATTCATAAAACTTCGTAGCTTACCGAGGCCTCTTTTGATTGTGTTCATCCTCTCCTTTGCCATTGTAGGAACTGCAGCCATGGGTGGTCCCTCGGCTATGCCCACAATGGTGATTTTGGGCGTTTTCGGTTATATTCTGGAGAGATGTAATTTCCCTCTGGCTCCAGTGGTGTTTGGTCTGGTCCTGGGGCCCATTATTGAAAAGTCATTACGTAGAGCTCTGATGATTGCCCAGTATGATATTATTGTAGTCTTAGCCCGACCCATCACGCTGGCCCTTTTATTGGGAGCAGTGTTCTTTGTCTTGATTCCTCTACTGCGAGGGATGAGCAAGAAAGGCCGAGGTCAAGAGATGACTGTGGCCGGGAGGTAGTAGATGGTCCGTGAATTTTTCCTCACTCTTATCATCTTTGTGGTGGCTATTATTCTTTTGGTGATGACCACAAAATTTCCCACTCTTAGAGCTTATGATAAACTTGGTCCAGCTTTCTGGCCTCGGATAGTCCTGCTAGGATTGATATTATTGAATGGGGTGTGGTTGGCAAAGCTCATTTTAACTCAAGGCCAGGATCTCAAAACTAACCTCTCCAAAATAGCATTGGGCAACGCTCAAGAGAGAAATATCTTTCGGCTCTTATTGGTTATAGCTCTTTGCATTATGTATACATTTTCAATGCCCATCTTGGGGTTTTTGCTGTTGACTCCAATTTTTCAGTTACTGGTTCTTTTAGTCATGGGGACGAGAAAATGGAGAACCCTAACCATTACGCCCCTGCTTTTGACCACTGTCCTTTTTGGCATTTTCATCAGGATTCTCCACATCCCTTTGCCAAGGGGTATTGGCGTGTTCAATGTATTGAGCCGAATGTTCTACTAGAATAGTTACTTCCTGGGCATTTGTGACCGCAAAGCCAGGGAAATGAATATAGCTAACTCTAAAGAAAAATCCCGTGGAAGGAGGTGAGAGACTTATCACAGGACAAAGCTAGAAAGAATCATTTTAAAAGGAGGGTAAGATGACTCTGAATAAGAGAACCAAAAGGCTAGGTGGTATTCTGCTGGCCCTCTGTCTATTAGTTCTTGCAGTGGGCAGCCTGGTAGCAGCTCAAGAGGAAGTTCCCAAACCAGAGGGGTATCCGAAGGGACCCATAGAATATGTGATCGGCTGGGGAGCTGGCGGAGGCAGTGACACCTTTGGCCGGGTAATATGTATCCCGGCACGTCGAAAGATGGGGGAATCCATTGTGGTGGTCAACATGTCTGGTGCTGCTTCAGCTATCGCCACTAACTATGTGATGCAACAACCTGCGGATGGTTATACCCTGTTTGGCATCACCAACGAGATATGTATGAATCCTCTGCTGGATAGAACAGACTGCATTCCCCACAAAGATCTCATCCCCATAATGCGGGCTCATGTAGATATAGGCTCCATTACGGTCGGGGAGAAAAGCTCAATGAAAACCTGGCAGGAACTGGTAGATTACGCCAAGAAGAATCCTGGAGCACTATCTGTGGGAGGAACAGGGGCGGCGAGCTTTGATGAGCTAGCGGCAGCAGTAATCTGGGATTCTGCTGGGATAAAGGTAGAGTATATCCCCTTTGATTCAGCGGGCGAGATGCATGCTTCCCTGCTGGGGGGACATATCGACGCCATCTACGAAGAACCTGGAGTAGTAATGAGCATGATCGAAGAAGGGTCTCTCTCGCCTGTCCTTATGCTTACTGAAAAGCGCGTAGCCAGATTCCCTGATGTGCTCTGTGCCGGAGAGCTAGGATATGAGGTACCTCCTAAGCTGTGGCGAGGAATCGCGGTAAAGGGTGGTACTCCTGCGGATATTGTCAAATACCTGGAATATGTCTTTGCAGAAGCTAGAAAAACAGGTCTTTATCAAAGCTTCGAAGAGCGGCGACTGCTCAATCTCTACCCTGGCTATCTGGGAACTAAAGACTTCAAAGAGGCCTTGGGGGCGGAGTATGAACTCAACAAACAGGTAATGAAAAAGTTGGGTTATATTTAAATAGCATGTAGATGTGGGTTAGCCGAATAAATTGGGTTATCCTTAAGCGCATCTCATGAGTACTCTCGTCAACAGATAGCATACTGGTAAGTTCAGCCCGGCCTTCCGCCATTACTACTCAAGGCGGATTAAGAGCCGGGCTGACCAGTCTTCTCTCAAAGAAGTTCCCCTAGGCCATCCCGCCAAAGACCTGCAGCATCGTCGATGCTAGCGTCAAGCACACTAGCTAAGCCACCCTGAAACAAAGGAGAGAACTAATCATGGCAGAAAGGTCAATAATTTAAGACTTCAAATAATTTGGAGGAAGACATTGTGGAACCAGCGCTTTTAAAAAGTGCTGGACTATCACGGAAAGAGCACCTCAAACATAGACCAGCATTATTGAGCAAGTGGACCGCCCCGGGGCTTAAGAGCCCTGAAACAATGCCGAGAGCAGAATGGGTGAATGAAACTGTTCGACCTTCAGCTGCTTAAAATCTGCTTCGACCGTGTTTTGAGCCCCTTCTAGGGAAATGACTAACAGCAGTCGTTGTCAATGTGATGAGGTCCAAATAAGTATACTAATGTCTAGGCGGTAAGCCGCCATTGGATGCCTTGCTATGTGCCGATGAGAGAGCATAATAACAGAAGATCCCCGCAAGTCCAAGGCACAGCAGAGGAACGATAAAGACACTTCTCCCAAGACCTAAGGCTTCAGAGACAGGACCAATTAACCAAGGGAAAAGAATAGAACCGCTGGTTCCGCCGGCGGCGAGGGCTCCAGTCATGAACCCGACGTGCTTGGGAAAAGTATTCGCCCCTAGAGCAATCATGCTGGGGTAGAACCAGGAGAGCGAGAGTCCGGACAAGACTATGAACAGTATTATTGGGACTTGGTCCTTCACCATCCCACCGTTATGCTGAGCCAAAAAACTGACATGCTGTAGCTGCCGCAGATGACGGACACCTCTCTTATCCTGGCCAGGAATACAGGCGTCCGATATAGGAACCAAAAGACGGTCTGGTGAACCAATTACCATTCCTACACTGAGCATACCCCAATAAGCCAAGGTAAACAGCTTCCGATTGCCACCCTTACCTATCTTCGGCACTCTTCCCATAGCTAGGTTAAGTTCTTCTTTTGACATAGCTCAGTTTCCCGCTAAAATA
>Ga0114921_10001711_pt1 | contig 10205 bp, 7 predicted proteins | sample BentaG_FD_87016 | JGI IMG/M metagenome (GOLD analysis project Ga0114921, IMG submission 87016) | Deep subsurface microbial communities from South Atlantic Ocean to uncover new lineages of life (NeLLi) - Benguela_00093 metaG | ecosystem: Environmental > Aquatic > Marine > Oceanic > Sediment ...
ACCCAATGCAGTGTGCTCTTGACTTTGCGCCCATCAGGAGCATCTCCGCCTCGAGTTGCCGGATCGTAAGTACAATGCAGCTCGATTATCTCTCCTGTTTTCTCGTCTTTTTTCACGTCCACACATTTAATAAAATAAGCATAGCGAAAGCGCACTTCTCGGCCAGGGGCTAGACGATAAAATTTCTTTGGGGGCTCTTCCATGAAATCGTCCTTTTCAATGTAAAGAACACGAGAAAACGGAACTTTCCTCGTTCCCATGCTCGGGTCCTCTGGATTATTGACAGCATCTAATTCTTCCTCTTTATCTTCTGGATAGTTGGTAATAACAACCTTAAGCGGGCGCAACACTCCCATGACACGTGGAGCTTTCTTGTTTAGTTCCTCACGAATACTGTTCTCAAGCACAACTATATCAACAATACTGTTTGCCTTGGCCACTCCGATAATGTCACAGAAATTGCTGATGGACTCAGGGGTGTATCCTCGTCTCCTCAATCCCGATATGGTGGGCATGCGAGGGTCATCCCATCCGCTAACATACTCCTCTTCGACCAGCTGTAGAAGCTTTCGCTTGCTCATAATAGTATGACTGAGATTGAGCCGCGCAAACTCGATCTGCTGGGAATGATGTACCTCCAATTCGTCAAGAATCCAATCATATAAAGGACGATTATTCTCAAATTCCAGGGTACAGATGGAATGGGTAATCCTTTCGAGCGAATCAGAGAGACAATGTGTAAAGTCGTAGGTGGGGTATATGCACCATTTATCGCCTGTTCTGTAGTGTTTTTTCTTGCGAATCCGATAGAGAGTTGGATCACGCATCAATATGTTGGGATGGGCCATGTCTATCTTTGCCCGCAGAACACGAGAACCCTCCTCAAATTCTCCGGCCTTCATGCGCTCCAACAGATCCATGTTTTTCTCAACAGAGCGGTTTCGATAAGGACTCTCTACACCAGGCTTGGTTAGCGTGCCGCGGTACTCTCTGATTTGATCTCTGCTTAAATCGCATACATACGCCTTTTCTTTTTTTATTAATTGGACTCCATACTCATACAGCTGCTCAAAGTAATCAGAGGCATGATACAACCTGTCTTCCCAATCAAAGCCGAGCCATTTTACATCTTCCTTGATAGATTCTACATACTCAACGCTCTCTGTCTCGGGATTTGTATCGTCAAACCTCAGATTGCACAGACCCTTATAATCAGCGGCAATCCCAAAATTAAGGCAGATGGATTTGGCGTGCCCAATATGAAGATATCCGTTTGGCTCAGGAGGGAACCTGGTATGGACCAGACCTTTGTATTTATTGGTCTTCAGGTCCTCATCAATAATATCTCTAATAAAGTTTGTTTTGGTTTCAGGTGTGCTCATTTATCGATGCCTCTCATACGCTTTATTACTTTTTCTTTGCCGAGAAGTTCCATCATCTCAAAAAGCCCTGCTCCCCCCGTTTTCCCGCTTATGGCCATGCGCGTGGGATGGATAATACCTGCGGCTTTGAGACTTTTTTCCTCTGCAATTTCGCGGCAGATATTCTCTATGTTCTCCTGTGAAAAATCTTCAAGTCCTTCCAGCCGATCGGCAAAGAGACTTATGTTTCCCTTATTTTCTTCTTTATCGAGGAATTTCTTCTTCCCCTCTTCGTCCATTGTAAAATCATCTCTGAAAAAGCAGTCGGTCAGCTCCACGAATTCACTCAGTGTCTTCATCCTTATCTTATACAGGTCCACAATCTTGGAGAGGTACTCGTCGCTCACAGTAGACGTATCCAATCCTGCAGCCTGGAGCTGTTCCTTGATAAGAGGCACAAGGTCTTCTGTCTTTTTCTTCATTATGTATTCACTGTTCAACCACTTGAGTTTTTGAATATCAAACTTTGCCTGAACATCACTCATATCGGCTATTTCGAACAACTTCACAGCCTCATCCAGCGTGATAACTTCGTTATCCTCACCAGGATACCACCCCAAAAGTATCAGATAATTCGCAAGAGCTTCAGGCAAAAATCCTTCTTTCTTGTACTCTTCGACTGAAACACCGCCATGCCTTTTGGAGAGCTTCGCTCCGTCAGGGCCCAGTATAAGCGGCATGTGACCAAAATTCGGCGGTTCAAGTTCCAGCGCCTCGTAGAAAAGTATCTGTTTAGGTGTATTGGAAATATGATCATCTCCTCTTAAAACATGGGTTATCTCAAGATGGGTATCATCTACCACGCAGGAGAAGTTGTAAGTCGGCGACCCATCTGATTTAATCATGACCTGGTCCTTGATATTTTCAGTATCAGTCATTATTTTACCGTGAATCATGTCATCGAATTCTATTGTGCGGCCTTTTTCTATTTTGAAAATAATAGCTTCGCCTTCTTTATAGGATTTCCCTTTGGCAAGCAGATCTTCGGCTTTTTCCCTGTAGACATCGAAACGCCGACTCTGGTACAGCGGTTCTTCGTCCCAGTCAACACCTATCCATTTAAGGTCCTCTAATATCTCATCAAGGAATTTTTTATCAGACCTGACTTTATCAGTATCTTCGATCCTGAGCAGAAATTTTCCTCCAGAATGTCTGGCATACAGCCAGTTAAAAAGAGCAGTCCTCGCGCTTCCAAGATGTAAAAATCCTGTAGGGCTCGGTGCAAATCTTACTCGAACCATACTCATCTCTTTTGTAGGCAAAAAATAGGGTTTTAGGTAATTATTTATAACACAGCAAAATTTCACGGTCAAACAACTGCTTCCGAGCTTGACATAGGCATTATAGTTTACTATTAGTCAAGAAAATGCAAAAGACACGGCTGGCAATCGTTCTTTCCTCTCTCTTTATTCTCTCTATCGGACTTTCATTTTTTCTAACTATTTACTCTAGGGCCTCCTCATACACAATACTCAGCCACTCCTTCAATCCTTCGCTCCTTCCCCTTATTTTTTTTATATTAATAATTTTCGCCTTCCTCGTTTTAACATGGCAGTTCATAGCCCGTTTCGAAAGCAAATTCTTTAACATAGGACTTTCGGCGATTCTTTGGGAAGATTTCATTGCCTATCTTCCCTTCGGAATCTCCCTTTTTTCTCCTTTTCTACTTAAATACTTCCTGATTTCAGAAGACTTGAAGATTCGACTGAATCTCCTTGCAGCCGCGATGGTCATCGGCTTCATTTATCTCAAGCTGGTACAGATTAATCGACATCTAAAAGGGAAGACACTTCTTGAAAAATGGCTCACTTACTTCAGTGGTCTATCCCTTAAAAAAAAGCTTCTGATTTTATTCATCCTAGCTTTCATAGTATACAATCTTTGCACCACAATCCTCGTCTCTAAAGGGATAGCTTATTCAGGTGATGAACCCTATTATCTGCTCACCTCACACAGCCTTTATCAAGATAAAGATATAAACGTTGCCAACAACTATGATAAAAAAGACTATTTCCACTTTTTTCCTAGAGAGTTCTTCCCAAATCTCAGATTAGGCGCTTATGCAAGATTCGGTCGAAAAGGAACAGAATATGTCTATCCCATCAACCAACCCGGACTTTCGGTCCTCATTCTGCCCTATTACTGGTTGAGTCAATTCTTCCAAGGAAGAACGCTTATTTTCATTTTGAAGGGGAGCCTATCTATTTGGGCTGTCTTATTAGGCCTTCAATTTTACCTTCTTTCTAGAGAACTCTGGAAGAACGAAAAAATATCTCTCATGCTCTGGTTTTTTTACTCCTTTTCTGCGCCCATCCTTTTCTATTCGATTCATCTCTATCCTGAAGTACTTATTGCTCTCTTTTCGGTTTACATATTCAGAAAAATCCGTTCTGAAAAAAAGCTTTCCCTCTTTCATTATTTCTTTCTCGGTTTTCTCCTCTCACTTTTTCCCTGGTTCGGTCTCAAGTACAACATGATATTCTGGCCTTTTCTTCTTGTGTCAGTTTACTTCTTTTTTAAAAATCAAAAGGCAAAACTGAAAATTCTTGGTTTTTTCCTTTTTCCTCTCTTATCTCAAGTCCTTTTTTACTTCTACATTTATGAGCTCTACGGGACTTTCAATCCCATTGCTGTTTATCAAGGAGCCATAACCCCAGAACAAGTGAGAGCCTTTAAGGATATGGTGTTAAAAATTCCAATAATGCGAAGGATCGACACTCTACTGGATTATTTCCTTGACCAAAGGGATGGTCTCTTTCTCTATTCTCCTATTTATTTCTTTGCTTTTTTAGGACTTGTGGAAGTTTTTCGCAGAGCAAAAAGAGATTTCTTTATTCTTCTTTTTATTGCCGTTCCTTATCTTGTTAACTATGCCTTCTTTACCCATCGACAGGGCTACTGCCCTCAAGGACGGGTCCTTACCAATATTTCATGGATCGGAGCTGTATTCATCGGCTACTTTATCGTCTACAATCGAAAAAGATTCTATTCATCTCTTTTCTGGTTCTTGAGCCTGTTGGGTTTAATTATTGCCGTCATTCTCCTCCAGAATCCTTCTTTCCTCTATCAGCCCACCACCCATGAATTCACCTTCAGGGGTGGAGAATTTTTCATCTACCTCAGCAATCTTTACTTTTATCTCCCCAGCCTTCTTCCTTCCTTTATTAAAGTGAACAACTTAGGTTACATTCCAAATTATGTATGGTTAGGCCTTATTCTGCTTTTTATCGCTGGGTATTTTTTGAAAAAAAACCATGCTCAAACCATCAAATTTTCCTTTCACATCCTACTTGCCTCAGTGAGTCTTGTCCTATTCTTTTTATGGTTTGTCCTTTATCCCCGGCCGGTTCTTCTTTTTCCTGTTAAGGCGGCGTACACCTCTGGAGAAAGAGTAGCTTTTTATGATTTGGGACGTCATATAAAGATGAAAGAGCCAGGGAAATTTTATGTTACCAAAGACAACCTTTCCCATAATCTGCACTTTACTTCCTGGAGAAAAATCGAAAAGATGAAAATCGAGTTCGGCTCATTAAAAGGAGACTATCAAGTGGAGTTGGTATTTTTTGACAAGGTTCTTTTCGAGGGGGCCACATCAAGAGAAATTAGGACACTTGTCTATCCCTCGCCGCCAAGATTTCGTTTTAAAAACACAAACCTTTACAGACTGAGCGTAAATCTGAAAAAAACATCGGATATTTCAACGGCAGAAAATCCTTATTTTCTATCCATCCAGCCTGAATACTAATGGGGGGGGGAATAATCGATACAGAGTTATTTTCTACTTAATTCTTAAAATTTGATGGTCCACTCTCTTCTTAAGGTAAAGACGAGATTCCCCAAAAACTTCTTGGGATTCATCGGACCTTCAATGTGGGATAAGATCAATTCGACCTGGGCTTTGTTCTTCTTAATCCATTGAAAGCTGGTGGAATGCTGGTTGATAGTTTCCTTTTTGTATATTTGACGAAAAAGCTCCTGGTGCTTATCAGATGCATAGGGATACCAGAATCGCCTCAGGAAAAAGAGCAAATCCGCCTCGCTTTTGAGCTTCTCCTTATCTATCCTGTTTATAAAATCAACAATTTTGGTATCGATATTTCTCTTAAAATCCTCTTCCAACATAAAGTTTAATTTCTTCAGAGTTTTTGGTGATAAATCCCATAAGACGCCAAATTTCGTTGCTGCTACTTCATTCCAAAGAGGAAAAGGCGTATCGTGAAATGTAAGTTTCCTTAAAATAAGGTACCCAAACGGCGCATGCTTTTCGTGACCAGGCCGAGTCCTTTCAGTCAAGGCAATCCGGGATACCACTGGATCGGCTAATCCAAGTTGATCTACCACATAGACATGCTTTCCTGCATAAAAACCTGTGAATCCTACATTCTTATAGGCAATGCGAATGTTTAGTTTTGCCTCTCGAGATAAGTTTCGATAATTCATGCCGATATTTTTCCAAATCATAATCACTGTATCCTCAAACAGGTATTTCACCGGAACAATTTTATCTTTGTAGTAGGAATAGCGCTCGTCTGATATGCCGTAGTTGTAGAATTGTCCTTTCTTCTGAACAGGGAGGATATGAAGGGAAAGGTAGAAAAGAATAAGAAAAATCGCTATAAAAGCGATTCTACGAGTGGTTTTCTTCTCAAAAAAGCGGTCAAATGCACCTGTGATAGAAACAGTGATGAGAATAAAGGCTGGCAGAAGGAATCTTCCGTGCATAAAATCTCCACCCCCTCTGATAACAAAGAAACCATGAAGTAGACCAGAAAAAAGGATCATTAACTGGCTTCTGAGGCGCTCCTTCTTGGAATTCAGAACAAAGGCAAGGACAACCAGGAAAACAACCACCGAAAAAAGGCTTCCCTGAAATAGATCGATAAGGTATTTCACACCTTGGGAGATATGGGCACCAGAGCCAGATTTTGTGTAAAATGGATTGGGAAAAAGCGATGCGTAGTAGCCCATGCGAAATATTTGGTAGCCTCCCACAAGAACGAGGGGAAAGACAAAGAATTGTCCTAACTTTTTAAATGGAATTCTTTTCTTTAGGAGTTCGTATACATAAAAACAGAACAAAAAGATCGGAAACACGATAAAATCCGGGCGGGTTAGCGTCAGCAATGCCACAATCAATCCAGTCGCTACAGGCTGACTCTTCCATCTATCTTCTGCTATGAATTTGGCATACAGGATAAGCAAAAGGTATGACAGAGATGTTTCCAGGCCGCTTGTCCCAAAATCAATAAAAACACTGGCCCCAATCAGGATTGCTGCTGCGGGGTTCAGCATCAGAGCAGCGTTTGATCCCCAGGACAGACGCACCTTGAAAAAGAGTAAGAAAAGAGCAACAAAAGAAGCGATCAATCCTGGCACTATAACAGCGCCTTTCGGCGTCAGACCCAGCAATCGGAAGAGAGATATAACAGCAAACCACAAGGGATGGGTATAACCTTCGACCCTTTCGGTCACGTTGAAAACAGGTCCCAGTCCATGGATGAGATTATCGACATGGCGCAGGGTAATAAAAGCATCTTCCGAGACCCAGGCATTACGTAAGATTAAAGAGCAGCCGAGAAAAAAGAACAATAGAATCAGGAAATGCTTCCATCTATCGGAGTTTTTAAAGGTAAACAGAACAGATAGAAGAATAAGCGTGCTGATTATGGAATAGAACAAAACCTGAAAGAAAATTTTCTGCCAGGGAAAGACTCCTCCTATTCTTTCTATTACAACCTTTTCTAGCTTGATATCTTCGTTTCCAGAAGAATACAAAACACGGGGCTCGATCTCCCTTTTTTCATTAACTTTGAACTGGATTTCCCTTTGAGCAAGGAAATAATCTAGCCTGATGGCAAGGGAAGAGAGTAGGGACTTTCCTTTATCAGTTGCAATCTGCAAATCAAGGTTAGCAGGTTGAGGTGACCCTGATTCAAGATAAAAAATGGCTTTGTAAACACCAGAGGGAATTTCTTGGTAAGACCCAAAGGAAACAAAACGCCTCTTTTTTAATATTATATCTTCATACAGAGGCCTTCTGCCTGCTTGGGCGATATAATCAGATTTAAAGCTGTCAAGGGTAACGGAAAATCCTTTTAAGTCTCTTTCTCTGTAGAGTGACCAAAGAGAAATAATCAAAAAAAGTAATAAAAAAATTATGATAAAAAGACTGATCGTGAATTTTTCTGCATATATTCTTTTGAAAAAAAATTTTGGGTTAGTTTTCTTGTTAATTTGCAATTTTCTCCATTCTTTTATCTCTTATCCAGGCAAAAGGTCAAATGAGCAATTTGTAAAACATCTCCTTATCTATCGGTCTTCTGTTAGAATGCTTATAGCACAAGAAAAAAATTGGAGTCAAATAAAAAAGGCAGGCAATTATTTTTGCGATGAACCAGAAATATAAAAAGGAGAAATAAAAGGATCAGATTTTAACTTTTTTTTAACTCTTCTTAACCGTTGAGATCCAGAATCAGTTCATTATTTTTTGGAAGGCGAATCCTCCTTGTTTTCGTCTCTAACGATAGAGGAGAATACCATTTTAATTCCAAATACTTATACTTTCCTTTATATATAATCTGCCATTCTCTTAGATCTTCCCAGAGAAATACTTCCATCCCTGTAATAATACCTTCAGAGCCAATAACTACATTCCATCTTGGATAGAAACTTAAGAAAAGAAAAAATATCACGAGGGGAGTATAGTCATTATCCCGGTGAGGTCCAGTAATTATTAGAAATAAACTCCAGGAGAAATAGACAACAACTAAAAGCCAAACTAGCCAATTCAGGGGAATCTTTAAATTGAACTTAGCCGACCACTCGCTGTAAATTGTTTCTATCTGTTTCTTTTTTACTTTCAATCTATACAGATTAAAAAAATAGTTAAATAGGGCTAAAACTCCGATTCCTACATAAATCATAAACACAGGTTTCATTATCTATCCTTCCTAGGATCCACATCTTTAAATGAAAAAATCTCATCTAATTGTTTATTGGTCAATGGAAAGGAGTATTTTTTTAAGATTTTCCTCGATCTGTCTAACAAAATGATGCCTGTGTCTTCAAAAATTAGATCTTTAAAGACATGGAAGTGGTCTAAGATGACAGGAAATTGGATGCTGTTGCCGATTATGAAACCTCTCAATTTTTTTTCAATTACTTTTTTAGACCTTTCTTCGTCCTTTTTATCTGAACTTTCGTAAACAAGAACCCCTATGGCAAATTCATCCTGATCTCTTGAATGCAAAGTGTCACAAAAATCTTTGACTGAATCCAGACACAATGGACAAAAAAAACTTTTAAAATCAAAAACTATCACAATTAACTTTTGTACCCTAGATAAACTTGGAGAATATCGTTGTCTCCCTGATGCTGCCTTAAAACTAAGAGAACCGAGTAGTCCTATGACAAGAGTCCACATAAAAATTTGCTCGATCTTTCTGCTGAATTTCCTTTTCATGATTCCTGCCCGATGTAAATTTCAGTTCTTCATTTTTTTCCGTATTTTATGGAGAACTTCTTAAGGGTAACCCCCTCCCCAGCTCTCGCATAAAGGAAATTGCGATGGTCTACATGAATACAATGGCTGGATTCCGGCAGGGTGAATGTAGTGAGATGTCGCCCCTGTTTGTCGAGAACATAGACATCGCGGCTTGGGTTCTTGGACAAATGTCCTCCTAAAATAAAAAGATTTGCCGAATTATCAAGGGCTATATCCTTGTATGCCACTTCCATCGGCAATTCAGATGGACCAATCTTAACCCTTGTTTTTCTTCTTTTTACTTTCCTTTTTCCTAATAAGCTCTTAGACCATAGCTTTTTTCTATTCCGATCAAATTTTTCGATTTTGTCCTCGAAAGTAAAAATGGTATACAGGTTGCCTTGATTATCTATCTCAAATTTTACGGCATTCCTCCAGAAGTTTTGCATATCACCAAAATGCTTTATGTTAACATTAGAATTTCCTTTAGAATCAATGACGATTATTCTCCCAGGATTGGCTATTTGCGGAGATGAAACAGCTATCATTTCCTCAGATATAATTTCGAAATCCAAAATAGGAAGACTCAAGGGGATGTGCTTTTTATAATTCAAATCTTCATCGAACACCTGTATTCCAGAGATGCTCTGGTCAGTAACATAAATGAGCCCTTTGAAATATTCGATGAGTCTTACAGCAATGAATTCTCCAGGTCCCTGTCCTCTCCTTCCTGCTTTCTTCATTAAGATTCCTCTTTCATTAAACTTCTTGATTGAATAATCCATCATATCTGTCACATAAATATTCCCTTTTAAATCCGTAGTCACGTCTGCCCACATAAACAGCGAATCGTCATCTAAACAGCCGATCGACAAAACTTCCTCCAACAGAATCTCCTTTTGCTCCTTCCCCCAGAGAAAGTGTAGAGAAACACTTAATCCGACTATAAGAATCAAAAACAACAACTTTATGAATTTCATCTCTATTTCCCCTTTTATAATGACTTATTCACAAGGATTTGAAGGCGATTATAACAAATGAGGAATTGTTACAATCTTTGGCCCAAAATCTACATATAGAGATTACAAAAAATTAAACCAATGCCACAATAACCAAGGGCACGCATGTTATAAGGATATGGCAACCAACCTCCATATTCAATCGAACATAATTCATAAGCTCTCCAACACCTCTCAGCGGTAACTGCTTGCAGTCTACCTCCACTTTCTATCATCAATAACACTATTGCGGAAAATAATAGTACAGAAATGATCCTTTTTTTGTTTTTATCTTTTAACATA
>Ga0114921_10001712_pt1 | contig 10202 bp, 8 predicted proteins | sample BentaG_FD_87016 | JGI IMG/M metagenome (GOLD analysis project Ga0114921, IMG submission 87016) | Deep subsurface microbial communities from South Atlantic Ocean to uncover new lineages of life (NeLLi) - Benguela_00093 metaG | ecosystem: Environmental > Aquatic > Marine > Oceanic > Sediment ...
AAACGGGTCTTAAACGGTGTGATCCCGTGCTGAGTTTGTTTGTTAGGCGTTCTAGTGAGGATGAAGAGGCTTGCATCAACTAAGGCCTGCTAGTATCATTGTGCTATGACCACAGAATCCACACGCGTCTTCCTGGACCACCAGTTGACCCCGCAAGTTGCTCGCCTGGTCAACGAAGTTGAGTCGGCATTCCCTCAGAAGCGGCTTAGAATCCGCGAGTACGGATCGGCACGGGATGAACTCCGTGAGCCTGTCCCGGATGTCCAGGCTCTTGCCCGTCCTGACGTGACCTCGTGGATCGCAATTTGGATAAAAGAGACACTTTCAGACCACGAGTTCAATAGCACGCTCGCCGAAGAGCTGATTCATCAGCTTCAAGCCGCCCAAGGTTTCACGAATCTACGCTTCTCTTCGCCATTTGGACAGGAACTACTCCGGCGTGGCTTTGCCCTGACTAGCAAGCTGTTGGATATCCATGCTCACGTGGAGATGCGCGAACGCCAGATAGACACAGATGTATTGATGCGCTACGATGCCCAGCGAGCAATAGAGCTAGTGCAAAACATGTCGAAAGACCATGTCAAACTGGAGGACCTTCGAAGGGCCAAGGCTGGCCCGTTACTGGTAAGTGGTGAATGGGCAAGCAGAGTAATATGTGTTCAGAACTTCCCAGACTATCTGCAGTATTGGTCAGGCATCAGGCTGTGCACAGACCCCGAAATAGAGAGTGCCTGGCAGAGATTGGAGTCTTTTTTCAATAACTACTGTAGGCATCTATTGCACTTCTGGCAAGTTGTTCTGAACAGCGCAAGGCCGGACTTGATGATTGACCTTGAGACCTATAGACGCTCTCAGGCAATCATTCTGGAGCAACTAGGCCTTGCATCACATCTCGTGCCAAATAGGTTTCCGACATCGGGGAAGGAGCTGTGTCTCTCATGAGCTATATCATACTGGGTAGGCGTTGGTCGGAACGATAGCCCGGGCAAGAGCAACAGCCCCTTCCTGGAGGATGGAAGGGGCTGCTGGTTGGTGTATAGGACGTGCCGACGAAGGGAAAGTAGTTGGTAGAGGCGGTAAGACGACCAGCAGTGTACTTCCGTCAGGGGTGATGGCGATGGCTGAACAGGAGCGCTTGAGGGGTTGAGCAAGTTGCCAGGCCACGCCTGCCGAAAGCACCAGCAGAGCCAGACGAGGGAACGCCGAAAGCGCCCCCGCTTGAGGATGCCCAGGCCCTCTCTATCTCCCAAGGCTCTGGCATCCGCCCTGGTGTCTCTCCGGCAGTAGGGCGCAATACCAGTACGCGTCGTCGCGTGGGTCACGGCCGACCTCCCCATCGGTGGCTGACCCACTGTCAATGGCCCGCGCCTCTCCGTTATGTCCACTGCCGCCGGCAGGAGGGTTCTGCTGTCATTTGGGCTGTACGAACACCGGGAAGGTTGGAGTTATTCCCAGCTTCTCTCATCCAGGATGACTTTTGCGTCCTCACCCAGGGCGTCAGTAGGGATGAATTCGACCCGATCCACCTTGACCCGGCAAGCGGACTGGACAGCCGCACCTAGTTCTTTGGTCACCGCTTCGAGGTCCGCGGACTCATCAGACAGCACCACTCGCAGGGTCAACTGGTCCCGTTTCTCGGGTCGGGTGACCACTGCCTGAGCACGCGCGATCCCTGCTACCTGGCTCAGGGCAAATCGCAGCTGGTTCGGATGAACGAACATCCCCCGCACTTTTACCGCGTCCCCGACACGCCCTACCAGAATGATTGAACGTTCTTCTTGCCGGCTCTCCCCGGGGGCAGGGTCCAGGTTGATGGCCAAGTCACCGGTGCCGAAACGGATCAGGGGGTAGGTCTCGTTAAAGGTTGTCACCACCACTTCACCTGTCTCGCCCGGGCCAGCCGATTGCCCTGTCTCAGGGTTGACGACCTGGATGATGGGCGTTTTGAGCAGACGCATCGCCAGGCCTCCCTCGGTATTGTAAGCCAGGAAACCAAGTTCGGCTGTGCCATAAGCGTTAGTAACGCTCAGGCCATATTTCTCCACGAAAGTCTGGCGCAGAGCCGGCGGCAGCGGTTCGGCAGAGACAAGGGCCTTTCGCAGAGAGAACTGGCCGCGGAAGTCCAGGCCCCTCTCTTGGGCTTTTTCGATCAGGGCCGTTAACCAGGACGGTGTGCCGACATACCCGGTTACGCCCAGGTCTAGCATCATCTTGATCTGCAGGTCCGCGTTGCCTACACCGGCCGGGATCACCATCGCCCCGACCTGTCCGAGGACTTGGTCAATGACCAGGCCGGTTGGAATTAAGTGATAACCAAAGGTATTGATCACGACATCCTCACCGGCGAAGCCAGCGATGGCAAGCATGTCCCAAACGGTGTCAATCACGGCGCTCTCGTAGGCTGAGGGTTCGTAGAGCGGCCCGGGGGAGAGGAAAACGTGCTGGAGGGTGTTGAGAGGCACCGCCAGAAGACCGCCAAAGGGCGGGTCGGTCGCCTGGAGCTCCACCAACCTATCTTTGCTCGTGACTGGAATCGTATCCAGGTCGGCGAGCGTCTGGATATCATGGGGGGAGACGCCCGCCGCGTCTAGGATAGATTTTACGGCCGGGGCATTGGCGTACGCATGCTGGATGATGTGGCGTAGTCTGTCAGCTTGTGAGGTTTTCATGGTAATGCTTCCTCCACAGTCAGCCTAACCAACGTTTGCGGCGCTTGTAGTGCTTGACCTGACGGTAACTCTTACGCTCGCCAAGTTGAGTCAGGCCCAGATAGAACTCTTTGATATCCTCATTCTCTGCCAGTTGCTCCGAGGGGCCATCGAGCACCACACGCCCGTTTTCCATAACGTAAGCGTAGTCGGCCACGCTCAGCGCCATGCGGGCGTTTTGTTCGACTAACAAGATCGCCATACCTTCGTCAGCGCTCATCTCGCTGATCACACGAAAGATCTCTTTGACCAGCAAGGGTGCCAGACCCAGGGAGGGCTCGTCCAACAGCATCAACTTTGGATGGGCCATCAACGCTCGCCCGATGACCAGCATCTGCTGCTCGCCGCCGGAAAGGTAGCCGCTGGTGCACCGGCGAAGGTCTTTGAGCCGAGGAAAGTAATGATAGACCTGCTCCAGGTCCTGGCCGGTAGATGAGCGGTGTGAAGATTGGGGACAGGCCAGCCCGCCGAGGAGCAGATTCTCTTCGACGGTCAAGTGTCGGAACAAGCGCCTCCCCTCCAGCACCTGGACGATCCCCAGTTGAACGATCTTCTCCGGGGAGAGGCGGTCAATGCGTTGGCCGTCAAACTCGATACTGCCCCGGGTGACCTCACCCTCTTGAGTGCGCAGCAGACCAGAGATGGCCTTGAGCGTAGTGCTCTTCCCGGCCCCGTTGGCGCCGAGCAGGCCAACGATCTTGCCATCCGGCACGTCAATGGACACGCCGCGAAGCACCTGGATGACATCGCTGTAGACGACTTCAATGTTGTTGAGTTTGAGCATAGGCTAAACCAACTGATGAGAACCGGGAGCGCTCTCTCCGAGCACTCCCGGTTGAATATTTGCTGAGCGGCTATTCGGTTGGACGCAGGTCAGGCATTTCCGCCCAGTCCTGGATGACGACGAAGGCATCCGGGCCACCCTGGATCATGCGGATCTGGGACATGTGCGGGGACCGATTGTCGCCCGAGTAGTCCACCCGCAGCACGCCATCCAGCGCCTTGTGGGGGCCTAGAGCGATTAAGGCATCGTGTACAGCCTCGCCGGTGAGGTTCTCGTACCCGACCGTATCAATCGCCAGCGTGATGGCATCCACGGCCAAGTCAACGCCAGCTATCAAGAGAAGGTAGCCCACGTTGTGCTCGGCCATATCCCGCTCGTTCGCCTCAAACAGCTCCTGGGCATACTGGATGCCGGGGTTGTCCGTGTCTGTCCACCACAGATAGGGGAAGGGTGCGATCAATCCCACGCCGTAGGCCGGCTCCGCAAGGAAAGCATAAGTTGCCAGGTCCATCGCCCAGTTGTCCGCAGCAACGACAAACTGATCGCGCAGGCCAAGGGCATTCAGGTCATTCAAGATGGCCGCTGGGCCGAATGCCAGTGTGTTCGTCCAGATCACGTTGGCGCCTGCTGCCTGAGCATTCAGGATAGCGGTGGTGGTATCGGCCGCGGGCGAAAGGTCATAGACCTCTTCGGCAACGATCTCAATGCCCAACTCCTCCAGGTACGCCCGGCTCTCGTCTTTCAGGGCTCCCTGGCCAAAGGCCGTCGGCCAACTCAGGTAGGCCAACTTGATCTCGTCCCCGCCGCCAGCGGGTTTGTACGTGTCCCAGTTCTCCTTCAGGAATGCCATGACGAACCCGAGCTGGTCGGGGTATATTGGGCCGAGACCAAAGGTGTAGCCGGAATCAATGTAGAAGCCTCGGCCACTCAGACCGGCCGTGATATTCACGATCTTGTCCTCCGCAAAGCGCTGAGCCAGGGCTTCGACCTCGCCCGAACCGTAGGTGATCATCACCAGGGGATTTTTGTCTTCGCCCGTGAAGCGGTCGTAAGCGGCCACGGCCTCGTCAATGCTACCACCGGTGTCGGCGAACTTGACCGCGAGGGTCGCGCCGTATAGGCCGCCCGCGGCATTGACGGCTGCCACCGCATCCTCGGCCCCGTGGATGAGCGGGGCGGTGATGGCCGCGTACGGCCCCGACAGATCGCCAAAGTGGTAAATTGTGATGGTCTCGCCCGCTAGATCCGGAGGACCTTTAGTAGGCACCGGCGTGGCCGTCGGCGCTTTGGTAGGTACCGGGGTAGCTGTCGGTGCCTTGGTGGGTACTGGCGTTGGCTTGGGTGCGCAGGCTCCGAGGACCAGCGAGATCAACACCATGATAGATAATAGGGAAAACAGGTGCTTCCGCATGGTTACTCTCCTTCTGTCACTAATGCTCGTCAGATGACCAACTCTCAAGCCATTACTGAAAGCTCTCTCTGAATGGACCGCACACCACCTCCTTTCAGGTCAATGTGAGAACGGCCGCAGACGCCAGGCAGCCTTGAGCAAATACCAGCGATGTGCCAGGCCGCGCGGCTCAAAGATCAGGAAGAGCGTCAGGGCAATGCCGAAGAACAAAGGACGCAACGCTTGCACCGCGCCCGCTGCAGTGGAAGGGAAGAGACTGATGAAGAAGGGCCCAAACAGCGTGGCTACCTCGATCAGCAGCCCCACGACAATCGCCCCAAAGATCGGGCCTAGATTGGAACCCAGTCCCCCGACGACTAGCATACCCAGGTAAAAAACCGAGTCGATCAGATTGAATGTTTCTGAGTTCAAGTGGCGGATGTTGTGGGCTGCCAGCGCTCCGGCCGCGCCGGCGTAGACGGCAGCCAGGAAGAAGGCCTGGAGTTTGTATTTGAATAGATTCACGCCCAAGACTTCAGCAGCCAGGTCGCTATCGCGAATAGCCACGAAAGCACGGCCCAGGCGCGAGCGAGAGACATTGTGGGCCATTATCGTGGTGAGGATCAACACGGTCAGCGTAATGTAGATGTAACGCTGCGGACTGTTGAATTCAAGACCGAATAAGACGGGGACTTGTACGTTTAAGCCCTGGGCTCCGCTAAGCACTTCAGGGAAAGCGTTCCGAGTGAACCAGGGAATGATGAACTGCGCGGCCAGGGTAGCCATGACCACGTAGAAACCTTTGACCCTCAGTGAGGGCAAGCCAAAGATCAATCCAACTATCCCTGCGCCCAATGCCGCCACCGGCAGGGCAGCGAAGAAAGACCAGCCCAGATTATTGACCAGGAGGGCCGAAATGTATCCTCCTGTGGTCATGAAAGCCGCCTGGCCGAGGGAAATCTGACCGGTATAGCCGGTTAGCAGATTCAAGCCCTGCACGGCGATGATGGTGATGCCGATGCGGTTGACCAGCGATACCAGGCTTTGGCTGGCATAGAAAGGTAGCGTATAGAGTGCCAGGACAAACGCGCATAGCAGCCACCACTGCCAGGGTCCCCGGATGGTGGCCATATCGCGAGCGTAACTGGTGTCGAATTGACCGGCTGGGCGAAGAATAGCCATGGGTTAGATCCTTTCGATGCGCTTCTGACCAAAGAGGCCCTCCGGCCGGAAGATGAGCACGATCAGGAGAACCACATAGGGCATGATCTCCGCTGCGTTGCGCACGATGGGAGCTTTTGAAGCGGCCACCAGCCCCTGGGACAGTCCAATGATCAGGCCGCCGACAATCGTCCCGGGGATCGATTCCAGGCCGCCCAGCAAGACCGCCGGAAACGCTGCCAGCACCACGACAGACAGGCTGAGGTCGAGACCGCTGGAGGTGGCCAGCAGAATGCCTCCCACGGTGGCCACTACCCCAGCCAGCGCCCACGAGAGGCCGAAAATCCGATGGATACGCAGGCCGATGCTCTGGGCCAGCTCGTGATCCTCGGAAGTGCCTCGCATCGCCAGCCCTGTCTTGGTGAACTTGAAGAAGGCACCGATGACGAGTACACCCAGGACCGCCACCACGAACGACCAGGTGAGATTCTGCTTCAAGATCACAACGATGGGACTGTCATTGAACACGAACGGAGTGGTAATCCGGTAAGGGTTTGCGGCCGAAAACATCTGGGGGAAGTTCCGCTGCGCGCCGCCAAATAGCAACAGTGCAAGACCTTGTAGAACCTGGCTCAACGCCAGCGTCATCAGGATGATGGACAGCAAAGGCTGGCCAGTCATGGGGCGCAACGCCAAGCGTTCGATGGCCAGACCCAACAGCGCGGAGAGGATGAGAGCCAAGAGGATAGCCATCCATAGGGGAAGCCCGCGTTCCACCGAGAGCCACCACGTGATCAACGCTCCCATGAGCAGCAACTGGCCCTGGGCGAAGTTGAAAATGTACGATGATTTGAAGATCAGTACCAGACCAAGAGCGGTCAGGGCAATCGGTCCACCGGCCAGGAGGCCGGTGATGGCAAATTGGGGCACTAGTTGCCAGTTCACGCCGCTTTTCCCTCCGTCACTTCGTCCATTTCGTCTTCGAGCGTCGCGATGTGCACTGTGGTCTCAATGACGCCCTCCCGCCCATCGCGGTACTTGACGGCTGCCTGCACGTGCACCCTATCGCCTCCGCCATACATCGTCGCGATCATGTCCCCATAGCGTTCGCCCAGCGGTCCCCGCCGTAGTTTGCGCGTGCGGGTCAGTTCGCCTTCGTCAGCATCAAATTCTTTGTGAAGCAGCACGAACTTTCGAACACGCGCCGCGCGTGGTAGGGTGCGGTTGACCCGCTCGACGTCCTTCTGGATCAACTCGTACACCTCGTGCTTTTGAGAGAGGTCCAGAAAGGTCGTGTAGGCCAGGCCTTGCCTCTCTGCCCAGCGGCCGACGGTGTCAAAGTCAATGTTGATCAGCGCGGTCACGAAGGGGGTGTCCTGACCGCCGATTGACATCACGTTGTGAATATAGGGACTGAACTTGAGCCGCCCTTCGATGTACTGCGGCGAATACTTTTCGCCACTGGACAGGGTGAGCATTTCCTTCATCCGGTCAAGGTAAATCAGGTGACCGTCTGAGTCAATGTAACCAGCATCTCCGGTGCGATACCAGCGCTGACCATCTTTGTTAACAAAGAACGCTTTCTCGGTCGCCTCAGGGTTCTTGTAGTAGCCTCGGATGACCGTTGGGCCCTTAACCAGGATTTCGCCGTCTTCCGCGATCTTGACCTCCATCCCAGGAGGGGGGACCCCAACCGTCTCAAACCTCACGTCGTCGCCGATGTGCAGGGTGTGCACCTGCGCCTCGGTCGAGCCGTACAGTTGCTTGATGTTGACCCCGATGGCGCGGAAGAAGCGAATCACATCTGGGTTAAGCGCCGCACCAGAGGAATAGGCAGATTTGACCTTGACCAATCCCAACTTGTCACGCAGCGGCTGAAAGACGGTAAATTCACCCAACGTGTGCAAGAAACCCCAGAACAGCCCCACTGGTTTGCGCTCCTCGAAGCGCAGGCCAGCGACCTTGTAGCCAACTGGCATAAAGATCTTGTACAGAAGGCGGTTGACCCATGTACTCTCGATCATCTTGACCTGGACCATCGCGAGCATGTTCTCCCACAACCTGGCACTAAAGAGCAGCGATTGGGGCGCAACTTCGCGGATGTTTTGCTGCACGGTTTCCGGTGCTTCGGGAAAGTTGACCACCATGCCGGTGCGCAGGTGGACAGCCAAGCCCAGGACGTTCTCGGTGATCCAGGCTGGGGGGAGGAAGGACATGTATTCGTCCATCTCCAGGCGGGGGTCAACCTGCATCGTCTGGTCGCAGCCGGCGATGAGGTTTCTGTGGCTGATCATGGCCCCTTTGGGCAGACCCATGGTCCCCGACGTGTAGCAAAAGACGGCCAGATCTTCGCCGCAACCCTGGTTTACGGAACGTTCAAAGAGGTCCGGTTGCTCGGCGTCCAGCGATCGTCCCAACCCCCGGACTTCCTCGAAACTGAGCAGCCAGGGCTCGTTGTAGTTCCACAACCCCTTGTCGTCCCAGTAGATCACGCGCTGGACGACGGGGACCTGGGCCCGGATCTCGAGCAGCTTGTCGCATTGCTCCTGGTCTTTTGCAAAGACGAACACAGCGCCTGAGTGGTGGACGATGTACTGAATCTCGGGGGGAGTGCTATCGGTGAAAATACCGACCGTCACACCGCCGCCTGACTGGACGGCCAATTGGGCCCAGAAGTATTGGGGGGCGTTGTCACCGATAATGCAGACCTTGTCGCCGCGTTTCAGACCCAATCTGATCAGACCCAGGCTCAACTGGCGGACCTGTTCGTACGAATCCTGCCACGTATAGGACCGCCAAATGCCCAGGTCCTTCTTGCGCATGGCGACCTTGCGGTTGCCATATTTCTGGTAACCGGCTATCAGGCTCTTGGGGAGAGTGTCGGGGTTGCTCACTCTGTCGCTTCCTCCCCCAGATAGGCCTTGATCACCGCTTCGTTGTGGCGGATTTCCTCCGGTGCCCCCTCGGCGATCTTTAGCCCGAAGTCGAGCACAACTACCCGGTCGGCGATGTCCATGACCAATCCCATATCATGTTCGATCAACAGGATGGTCTTGCCATGACGCTCGTGGATGTCCAGAATGAAGCGGGCCATGTCTTCCTTTTCTTCCTGATTCATGCCGGTCATTGGTTCGTCGAGGAGCAACAAGCGCGGCTCCATCGCCAGCGCCCGGCCCAGTTCGACGCGCTTGCGCAAGCCATAGGGCAGAGTTCCGACGATCGCTTTGCGGATATGCTCTATCTCGAGAAAGTCAATAATCTCTTCCACGACCTGGCGGTGTGTAATGTCCTCACGGTGAGCCGGCCCCCAGTACAACAGGCTTTGCAGAAACCCGGCACGCATGTGAATGTGGCGCGCTGCCATCAAGTTATCCAAGGTACTTAGGCCGGTATATAGGGCGATGTTCTGAAATGTGCGAGCGATGCGCAGTTGGGCGACGCGATGCGGCGCCAGACGAGTGAGGTCGTGACCCTCGAAGATGATCCTGCCTCCGTCTGGTCGGTAGAAGTTGTTTATACAATTGAGCATCGACGTCTTGCCAGCGCCGTTGGGGCCGATGATGGCCAGAATTTCCCCCTCCCGGACATCGAAACTGACGCTGGTCAAGGCTTGGATTCCCCCGAACCTCAGCGAGACGTTCTGCACACTCAGGTGAATGAGATCAGCGGCCACAAGCATCCTTTCTGGCTGACAGTCTCTGACCCCGAAATGCCCACAACATCTCCTCTTGTTTGTTGAGAGTTGAGGGTTTCGTCGGATGAGCGAAGGACGCTGATGGAACTCTGAAAGATCATTAACGGAACAGATCCACCTGTAGAGTCTATGGAAGAATTGATGCTCCACCAGAGTATACTATGAGTGCCTGAACCTGTCAAACGCATGTCTGACATGAGGTTGCGTTCACCACTCGGCACCTGGTTCACCTTGCGGAAGGTTTACTCCTCGGGCTGCTCTCCTGTGCCGTCACTCCTCCTCTTGGCGTTCTTTCACGCGGGCGACCAACGTGAGCCAGTGGCTGTTCTGTGTCCTTGCTGTCTGTGGATGACGCCTAGATTCTCCTCTCCGATACCTCTCCCAGCCCTCCGTGGGCCTCTGGAGGCCCACGGAGGGCTTCCCAATATCAAAATAGCTATCCCCGGGGAACTGTTCAAGGGAAGG
>Ga0114921_10001713_pt1 | contig 10192 bp, 6 predicted proteins | sample BentaG_FD_87016 | JGI IMG/M metagenome (GOLD analysis project Ga0114921, IMG submission 87016) | Deep subsurface microbial communities from South Atlantic Ocean to uncover new lineages of life (NeLLi) - Benguela_00093 metaG | ecosystem: Environmental > Aquatic > Marine > Oceanic > Sediment ...
TAGAGATCGGCCGGCGCCTACAGCTACCCGGTACGGTGCATTCGGCATCCGACCTGCTGGTCTACCAGGTGCTGATGCGGGACAGCGCAGCGCTCGCAGACCTCGTCGAGGTTGTCCTCGAGCCGTTGCGGATGGCGCGAACCGGTCCAAAGGTGTTGCTGGACACCTTGTCGGCGTACTTTGCGGCCGCCCGGGTGGCGACCACCGCGGCACGCGAGCTGCATGTCGGTGTGCGGACCGTGTCGTATCGCCTCAACCGGGTGAAAACACTGACCGGATACTCCGTGCATGACCCGAGGGAGAGCTTCACGTTGCAGGTCGCCGTGCTCGGCGCACGGTTACTCGGCTGGCCAGAATGCACCTGAATTATCTGTTAGGTGACATCGGGTGTATCCCCCTGTTACCCACGTTGTCTGTAGGTATGTATCCGGCCCACCGGTGACCTGCGTACCTAGATCGCCGGGAAGTCCCGAAGTAGCTGCGTTCCGCATCCCAAAGGCGACGCGTACGCGGGCCTTCGCCGCAAGCTGTGCGCGAGCTAGCCATCATCGTTCCCGCCACGGCCACCGATCGCGGCTGGCCGCATCATGTGCCCCTAGAGGGGCCGTCCCTTGACTAGAGGGGCCGTCCCTTGACCTGCCGCGACGCACCTATGCGATGACCGACCAACCCCGAACCATCAGCAGGCGCCGCATCTTCGATACGGCCGGACGAGTCGACGAACCCTGCCTCAGCGGCATTCGCCGCTGGTTGAACGACTTCCTAAATGATCCGCTCGAAGGGAACGACGGTGAGTGAACTACCTGCGCGCCCAACGATGTTCGAGAACTTCCGAAGTGCGCTCGGCCCGACACCGCCCGGGAGCGCATCGCCCGGTTCATAGTGCCGGATCGCTGGCGGGAGTACCTCTACGTGGTCAGGACGGGGTGCGCTGGCGGCACCTCCCACACGACTTCACCATCGGCTGGTCAGCAGCGCACAAACACGTCCCGCGCGGGTTCGACGGCGCCGTAAGATCGATGGCATCGAGAGACACGTTCTGGTCGACTCCGGTGGCGTGCTTGTCGCAGCCCTGATAACCCCGGCCAACATCCAGGACCGCGCCGCTGGGAGGTCGAACATACCGACGGCTGGAATAACCACTGCCGCGCCTCGATCGCCACTACGAAGCCACCCTCACAGCCCGCGAAGGGCTCCCGACCCTCAGCCAAATCTCCCTGCTACTCCGACGACTCGACCGATCCCGGTTGTTCGACACGCTTTAGACTCCAAGCCGTGAAATCAGCGTCGTCGCGGCCCGTGTTGGTGGTGGACTTCGGTGCGCAGTACGCCCAGCTGATCGCCCGGCGGGTACGGGAGGCCCGGGTGTTCTCGGAGGTCGTCCCGCACACCGCCTCGGTCGAGGAGATCAAAGCCCGCGACCCACAGGCGATCGTGCTCTCCGGTGGACCGGCAAGCGTCTACGCAGACGGGGCTCCGCAACTGGATCCGGCACTGTTCGGGCTGGGTCTGCCGGTCTTCGGTATCTGCTATGGCTTCCAGGCGATGGCGCAGGCTCTCGGCGGCACTGTCACGCGTACCGGCACCAGCGAGTACGGCCGTACCGAACTGAAAACCGTTGGCGGTGAGTTGCATTCAGGCCTGCCCGAGAACCAGCCGGTGTGGATGAGCCACCGCGACGCAGTGACCGCCGCGCCAGAGGGATTCGACGTGGTGGCCAGCACAGCCGCAGCCCCGGTGGCGGCATTCGAGGACCGGAACCGGCGGCTGGCCGGCGTGCAGTATCACCCGGAGGTGATGCACACACCGCACGGTCAGCAGGTGCTCAGCCGGTTTCTGCATGAGTTCGCCGGGATCGGCGCGGAATGGACTGCGGCCAACATTGCCGACGCGCTGGTCGAACAGGTGCGCAGCCAGATCGGGGACGGCCACGCGATCTGTGGACTGTCCGGCGGCGTGGATTCCGCGGTGGCAGCGGCGCTGGTGCAGCGCGCTATCGGCGACCGGTTGACCTGCGTGTTCGTCGATCACGGGCTGCTGCGCGCTGGCGAGCGCGCACAGGTTCAGCGCGACTTCGTCGCCGCGACCGGAGCCAATCTGGTCACCGTCGACGCGGCGGCGACCTTCCTCGACGCGCTGGCGGGGGTGCTCAACCCAGAGGGCAAGCGCAAGATCATCGGCCGGCAGTTCATCCGGGCCTTCGAAGGCGTGGTGCGGGATGTGTTGGCGGACAGCGATGCTGGATCTGGTCGGGTGATCGACTTCCTGGTACAGGGCACGCTGTATCCGGATGTGGTCGAGTCCGGTGGCGGTGCCGGTACCGCGAACATCAAGAGCCATCACAATGTCGGCGGCCTGCCCGACGACCTGAAGTTCACCCTTGTCGAGCCGCTGCGACTATTGTTCAAAGACGAGGTGCGCGCGGTCGGGCGCGAGTTGGGTCTGCCGGAGACAATGGTTGCGCGCCAGCCGTTTCCGGGTCCAGGTCTGGCCATCCGGATCGTGGGGGAGGTCACCGCGAAGCGGTTGGACACCCTGCGTCGTGCCGACGCGATTGCGCGCGATGAGCTGACCGCGGCCGGGCTGGACGATTCGATCTGGCAGTGTCCGGTGGTGCTGCTGGCCGACGTCCGTTCGGTCGGTGTCCAGGGCGATGGCCGGACCTATGGCCACCCGATCGTGTTGCGGCCAGTGTCCAGCGAGGATGCCATGACCGCCGATTGGACCCGGGTGCCCTACGAAGTGCTGGAGCGCATCTCCACCCGCATCACCAACGAGGTCGCCGAGGTCAACCGCGTCGTACTGGACGTCACCAGTAAGCCACCCGGCACCATCAAGTGGGAATAGCGCAGCGACGATGCGGGTGGTGCGTGGCCCGGACGCCCTTGACGCTTGTCGCCGGCGGGTGTTTACTCCATGTATCGAACATATATTCGAATCCCTCGGAACCCCGACCGCGCCAGGAGGTGGGCGATGGCAGCGTCAACTGTCCGTCACCAGCGCCATCCCGACCGTGCTGAACAGCTCAAACAGCTGCGCTTGCAGATGGCGGCCGTGCCGCCGAAAGTGGGCGCCGCCCGCTGTGGACATGCCCGTTCGAACGACCCGCTTCCTGCTTCGGAATCTTTGCTACCGATCCCGGAGCTGCTGGCTGGGTCGTTGCCGGAGTTGCCGCGGGGAGCGGTGGCGGTGGTGTCGGGAGCCCGATCGTTACTACTGAGCATGGTGGCGTCGGTGACGGCCGCCGGTGGGAACGTGGCCATCGTCGGCCAGCGGGATATCGGGTTGCTGGCCGCCGTGGAGATGGGGGCAGATCTGAGCAGGATCGCGGTGATTCACGACCCCGGGACCGATCCGGTGGAGGTTGCCGCGGTGCTGATGGACGGCATGGACTTGGTGGTGCTCGGTCTGGGTGGGCGTTCGGTGCCGGCGAGTCGCGTGCGGGCGGTGGTGGCCCGTGGCCGCCACAAGGGCTGCACTCTGCTGGTCACCGGAGGCGACTGGCAGGGGGCGTCGATGCGGCTGGAGGCCAGGGTCTGCGGCTATGAGACCACGGCCGGCGACCGCGATGCACCCACTCCCGGATACGGGCGGATCGGACGGGTCCGGTTGGCCGTGCAAGCGCAAGGGCGCGTCGGGCGGGCGATCGGCCGGGTAAAGGCCGGCTGAGTGCCCATGGCTTCCCGGGTGCTGGCGATCTGGTGCATGGACTGGCCCGCGGTCGCCGCCGGCGCCGCCGCGGGTCTGCCGTCGACGGCTCCGGTGGGGGTAACCCTGGCCAACCGGGTGATCGCCTGCTCGGCGGCGGCCCGTTCGGCAGGGGTTCGGCGGGGTTTACGGCGACGGGAGTCGCAGGCCCGCTGTCCGCAACTGCACGTCGTGACGGCAGACTCCGACCGCGACGCCCGCTTCTTCGAAGGGGTGACAGCGGCGGTGGACGATCTGGTGCCCCGCGCGGAGGTGCTGCGGCCCGGTCTGCTGGTGTTGCCGGTCCGCGGCGCCGCCCGCTATTTCGGGTCCGAGCGGCAGGCAGCCGAGCGACTGGTCGACGCGGTGGCCGCGGCCGGCGCCGAGTGTCAAGTCGGGATCGCCGATCAACTGTCCACTGCGGTCTTCGCCGCCCGCTCTGGTCGCATCGTGGAGCCGGATCAGGATGCGCATTTCCTGTCCGTGTTGTCGATCCGGCAACTCGCCACCGAGCCCAGCCTGTCCGGTTCCGGGCGAGACGACCTGGTGGATCTGCTGTGGCGCATGGGTATTCGCAATATCGGGCAGTTCGCCGCATTGTCCCGCACCGACGTGGCCTCGCGGTTCGGTGCTGACGCGGTAGTCGGGCACCGGTTCGCCTGTGGTGAACCAGAACGCGGGCCGTCCGGGCGGGAGCCGTCACCGGAGCTTGACGCCGTCATGGACTGCGATCCTCCGATCGACCGGGTCGACGCCGCGGCGTTCGCAGGGCGCTCACTGGCCAGTGCCCTGCACCAGACGCTGATGGCGGCCGGTGTCGGATGTACCCGGCTGGGCATCCATGCCGTCACCGCCAATGGTGAAGAGCGCAACCGGGTGTGGCGATGCGCCGAGCCGTTGACCGAGGACGCCACCGCGGATCGGGTGCGATGGCAGCTGGACGGCTGGCTGAACAAGCGGACAGCCTCTGACCGGCCAACCGCGCCGGTAACGCTGCTACGGCTGGAGCCGTTGGAAGTGGTGTCATCCGAGGCACTGCAGCTGCCACTGTGGGGCGGCATCGGCGAAGATGACCGGCTGCGCGCACGCCGCGCGCTGGTGCGAGTGCAGGGTCTGCTCGGCCCGGAGGCAGTGCAGGTACCGGTGCTCAGTGGCGGTCGCGGGCCGGCCGAGCGCATCACCTTGACACCGCTGGGGGATGAGCTGGAACCGCGGGCCGACCTGCGTCAGCCCTGGCCGGGCCAACTGCCCGAGCCGTCACCTGCGGTGCTCAGTGACGACCCAGTGGAACTATTTGGCGCCCAGGGCAATCCGATCCGGGTGACCAGCCGGGGAATGTTCTCTGCCGCCCCTTCACGACTGGCGGCCCGGGGGCGTGACTACTCGCTGCGCTGGTGGGCCGGGCCGTGGCCGGTCGACGAATGGTGGTGGGACCCGGATCAGGCTTCGGCTGGTCCGGGGGGGCGTACCGCTCGCGTTCAGATCCTGCTGGACGCCGGCGATGGGTGCTTGGGTGGCGGGTGTAAGACCGGCTCCGACGATCCTGGCCTGGCCCTACTGTTGTGCTACCGCCAGCGACGCTGGTACCTCGAAGGGATCTACGAGTAGTGCCCATCAGCCGAGCTGTCGTGCGAACCGGCCGACTCGGTCGATGAACCGATCGAAGAACGCCGCCGGATCGGTGTCAATACCGATCTGCGCGTTGGGTTTACGGTTCCAGCGCCCATTCCAGTCGGCAACCGTCATGCCTCGGGTCAGCGTGCCGGTGAGTTCGACATCCACCGTGGCCGGTCGGGTCACCACCAGCTGCGGGTCCAGCGCGACCGCCGCTGCCAATGGATCGTGCAAATGCGCGAGGTACCCCTCGCCCTGGTCAAAGTGGAACTCGAAGTAGAACCGCATCGCGTCCTCAAGCACCCGGATCAACGGACTGGGTGCTACCGATCTGATGGCCCGTTCATCGAGCACGCTCATTGCTGATGTCGCTGAATCGGCGGCCGCCGCCAGCCGGTTCAGGATGGCGGGTGTCATCACGATCTCTTCGGTCAGGTTCAGACCGCACACGATCGGAAGGTGCTGCGGTTCATCAGGACCCCACGCGGCACTCCAGATGGCGAACACCTCGGCTGCGGCTTCGGGGTCCACGCTGATGTTCCACTCCGCGACTGGCGTGGTGTTCCCGCGATAGTCGAAAGCCCCGCCCATGATGACCAGGCGACGGAGCAGCTTGGGCAGCGCGGGCTCGGCGCGCAAGGCCAGCGCCAGGTTGGTCAGTGGTCCGGTGACTACCCCGATGAGCTCACCAGGATAGGCGTGCGCCGCAAGCACCCAGGCTTCCGCTGAGTCATGGGTGGTGAGCCTATGGTCGTTCGGCGGCAGCTCGGCGTAGCCCAAGCCCTGCGGACCGTGGGTGTCTTCGGCTGTGTGCAGTGTGCAGCTCAACGGCTGGTCGGCGCCTTGGGACACCGGCGTGCCGGTGACACCGCACAGCTCGAGCAGGCCGAGGTTGTTTACGCAAACCTGTTGTACCGGAACATTTCCACCGGTTGAGGCGATGCCGATCAGCTCCGCATCGGTGCTGGCCAGCAGGTACACCAGCGCCATCGCATCATCCACGCCGGTGTCGACGTCAGCGAAAACGGGGCTCACCGTGGCAACGATACCCAGGCTTGGGTTGGGGCCGGCTCGGCTGACACAGACCCGCCATGAACGGCCTACCAGTGCACGCCGGGCAGCAGGCGTACCGCGCGTCTGATCGGGCGGGGCACCTGCATTGCACTTACCGCGCGGACCGGTCGTTTCGATCTACGCCGGGGCCGTCGCTGTCCCGCATCGGTTTCGGTGGGTGTCAGTCCACGCGCAGCCGCCGAATCGGGATAGCCGAGATACAGCTGGTGCAGGATCCGGCGCGACAGCTTCGGGGTGAAGTAGTTGCCGACATCGGCCAGCGTGCCCAGCGGGGTGTCGATACGCACGGGCTTGGAGACCAGCGCGCGTACCACCATCGCCGCTGCGTGTTCGGCGCTGATCGCCGGCACCGGGTTGAGCCGCCGCGACGGCGCGATCATCGGCGTGCGCACCAGCGGCATGTGGATCGTGGTGAATGTGACGTGCTCGGACAACGTCTCGGTCGACACGACGTCGGCGAATGCGTCGAGTGCGGCCTTGCTGGGCAGATACGAGCTGTACTTGGGGTTACGGGCTTGCACGCCTGCACTGGAGACATTGACTACATGGCCGAAGCGGCGCTCATGGAAGTGCGGGAGTAGGGCGAGCACCATCCGCACCGCGCCGAAGTAGTTGACGGCCATCACCCGTTCGTAGTCGTGTAGCCGGTCGGTGGAGGCGGCCACCGACCGGCGGATCGACCGGCCCGCGTTGTTCACCAGATAGTCGACGTGCCCGAACTGTCCCAGGATGTCCTTGACTGTGTGCTCCACAGAAGCGGAATCGGTGACGTCGCAAGTGAAGGCGTGCGCTTGCCCTCCCGTGGCGCGGATCTCGGCAACCAGATCGTCGAGAGCCCCAGCGCTGCGCGCCAGCGCGAAAACGCGTCCGCCCCGTTCGGCGACCGCGATCGCCGAGGCCCGGCCGATGCCGCTGGACGCGCCGGTGATGATGACGTGCCGGCCGACCAACGGTCCGGCCGGATCGTCGCGACGCGTCCGGTCCGGATCCAGGTGCCGGGCCCAGTAGCGCCAAAGCCTGGGCGCATAGGAGGCGAACTCGGGAACGTCGATCCCACTGCCCTGCAGCGTCTTTCGGGTTGCATCCGAATTGAACGTGGGAGCCAGGTCGACGACGTCGAAAACCTGCGCGGGAACCCCCAGCTGGGTTGCGGCCATATCGCGTAGCACCCTGGCCCGCCCGCGTGCTCGCAGCACCGGCGCCGAGACTGAGCGGGGTAGCGATCCACGCAGCGGCGGCAGGCCTGCCGCCGCTGCGACTCCGCGGTAGATGGCTGGCAGCCCGACGGCTTTCGGCGCGGTCAGATGGAATGTCTGCCCGTCGCGATCCTCGGCGTGCATCAACTCGACCAGCGCATCGACGACGTAATCGACCGGGACGATGTTGGTGCGCCCGGTATCGGGAAGCATCATCGGGGTGAACCTGGGTAACACAGCCAGCTTCGCCAAGATGCCGAAGAAGTAGTACGGCCCGTCGATCTTGTCCATCTCGCCGGTCCGCGAGTCGCCGACCACCACCGCCGGGCGATAGATCCGATACCGCAGCCCCGGCTTCGATCGGACCAGCAGCTCGGCCTCGAACTTCGTCTGGTGATACGGAGTGGGCAACTCCTGCGCCACGTCGAAGTCTTCCTCGGTGAACTCCCCGCGGTAGGAGCCGGCCACCGCGATCGACGACACATGGTGCAACGTTGCGTCGAGCCGCCGGGCCAGCTCGGTCACCGCCCGGGTCCCCTCGACATTGGCCGTGCGCTGGGAGTCCTCGGGGGCGGTGATGTCATAGATGGCCGCGCAGTGCACCACGTGGTCGACCTCGCCGACTTGGGTCAAGGTGTCTTCGGTCAGCCCCAGTCCGTCCGCGGTGAGGTCTCCGACCAGGGGTTTCACCCGCTCACCCCAGTCCCGCGACAGCCGTTCGAGGCGGCCCAGAGATGCTCGGCGGATCAGCACCCAGACCTGGGCCCGGGGCTGGGTGGCCAACAGTCGGGAGACGACACGGCGACCAATAAACCCGGTACCGCCGGTAACGACATAGTGCATGGCAGTCATCGTCGCGGCTCACCGGGCACCCGTCAAGGTGGGAGGTCACCGGTGGGATTAGTTCCGAGCGCAGCAGCAGATGCCCTTACCCGCTCGCGGCGGAGCGTGCCGCGATCAGTGCGTGTCCGTTCCAGCGGCGCGCCCTTAGTTGAACTGCCCGATGCCGTCCCAATCCACCAGCGTCCAGCCGGTTCCCGGGCTTCCGCTGATCACTATGCGGCCGGCGTTCGGCAGCGGGTGTGCGGTAACCAGGCTGTGCTTCGGGTTCTTGACGTTCATTTGCGTCCAGAACATGATGGCGGCGCCATGCGAGAACGCGACCGGATCGGAGTCGCCACTGTCGTAGATTTTCTGCACTGCCGCGCCGAACTCGTCATTGAACTCGTTGCCACTGACCGAACCCGGAATGCTGAAGTCGTGGTATCCCCGCAGCCAGTCCATCGGAGCGACCAGATAGGTATCCTCGGCCCTGTTCATAGGCTCGCCCTCGAACCAGCCCGCGTCGATTTCGTTCAGGCCGGGCAGCACGTCGACCGGCTCGCTGAGATCCTTGGCTAACGGTGCCGCGGTCTGCTGGGCGCGGGCCATCGCGGAGGCATAGATGCCGTCGATGTCGTCGCGGCCGAGTTCGGTGGCGATTTCCTGCGCCTGCTTCTCGCCATCCGGGGTGAGCGACGGACCCGGGACTGCAGTGTTGAGCACTTGTTCTGCGTTGCTCACGGACTGCGCGTGGCGGACGAAGGTCAACGTGATGGTGCGTGTATCGGATGTGTCGGAGGAGCAGGCGCCGACAAGCACGGCCGCAGCCAGCGTGGCTACCGCCTTCCAGATTATGGCGTGGGAGCGGTTGGGCATGCGGATAGCCTGCCTTGCCGACCCGCCCGGCGTGATGGGTTTGCCACGCTTCGCCGAAATTCATCTGCCGGACCTGCAGATCGGGCCGGGTCCGGATGCGGGCAGCCAACCGGCTAATCTCCGGGGGAGGCCCACGAGGCAGGAAAGGGAGCCAATGTCGATTGACCCCAACGCTATCGGAGCGACCACAGCGCCGCAGATCTTCGAATGGACCGACCGTGACACTTTGCTTTACGCGCTTGGTGTTGGTGCGGGCACCGAGGAGCTGTCGTTCACGACCGAAAACAGCCATGACACTCCTCAGCAGGTGCTGCCGACGTACGCCGTCATCGCCTGTATGGGTTTCGCCGCGGCCGGCAAGATCGGAACGTTCAACCCCGGGATGCTGCTGCACGGGTCTCAGAAGATCCGGCTGTTCTCCCCGCTGCCGCCGGCCGGCCGGCTGAGCATGGCTGCCGAGGTTGCCGACATCCAGGACAAGGGCGAGGGCAAGAACGCGATCGTCGTTCTGCGTGCCCGTGGCACCGACCCCACGACGTCGGAGGCCATCGTCGAAACCCTCACCACTCTGGTGATCCGCAGTGCCGGCGGCTTCGGGGGAGTGCCCGGACAGCGCGCCCCGGCACCGGAGATCCCCGACCGCGAACCCGACTCGCGTACCGCATATCCCACCCGCGAAGACCAGGCACTGATCTATCGGCTGTCCGGCGACCGCAACCCGTTGCACAGCGATCCATGGTTCGCCAAGGAGTTGGCGGGCTTTCCGAAGCCGATCCTGCACGGGCTGTGCACCTACGGGTTCACGGGCCGCGCACTGGTCGCAGCTCTGGGGGGCGGTGACGCGTCGAGGGTCAACTCGATAGCGGCACGGTTCACCTCGCCGGTCTTTCCCGGCGAAACGCTCACGACGTTGATCTGGCGCA
>Ga0114921_10001714_pt1 | contig 10190 bp, 10 predicted proteins | sample BentaG_FD_87016 | JGI IMG/M metagenome (GOLD analysis project Ga0114921, IMG submission 87016) | Deep subsurface microbial communities from South Atlantic Ocean to uncover new lineages of life (NeLLi) - Benguela_00093 metaG | ecosystem: Environmental > Aquatic > Marine > Oceanic > Sediment ...
ATCGCCTTCGCATTTTAATCAGTTATGGATCGGCCTGGTTTCCATGGTATATGCGTCGATTGGCCGAGCGCCCTGCGAATCTATTTTTTGTGTTGAAGAACTTTTTTATCTGAAATTTCTATTATTCCCACCAAAAAGGTATTCGCTGACGTTTACCAGGTGCAACCTCGTTCGTCGAAGCAGCATCGTAGAGCCTTCCGTTCAACATCACCATAACCACAGAATTAGAATTCTGAATATCTTCCAGAGGGTTCTTTTCATGGAATCCAGATAAAAGCTTGTATTCGTTTTTACGGACTTGGTGGAATTTAAGTTATGAAGCCTTAACACTCATTATTAAACTCATACCCTATGTCAACGATTTCTTCCAAGTATAAGCATATCATCTGGGACTGGAACGGGACGCTTCTGGACGATTCTTGGCTGTGCGTCGATGTTATGGATGGATTGTTGACAAGGCGAAACATGCCAGGACTAACACTCAAGCGGTATCAAAAAGTATTCGATTTTCCAGTGATTGATTATTACAGGCGCTTGGGATTTGATTTTGAGAAAGAATCTTTTGAAGTTTCCGGTACGGAATTTATTGTGGGGTATGAGAAGCGCCGCCATGAAATCCAATTGCAACCCGATGCGAAGAACACACTTGAAAAAGTGAGTAAAATGGGCATTACCCAGTCACTCCTATCCGCCTATAAACAAAAGACACTGGAAGAATTGATGGATTATTTGGCTGTCCGTCAATTTTTTATTAAGGTTATTGGGCTGGACGATCACTATGCCCATAGCAAAATTGAAAGCGGCATACAGTGGATGGCTGAATTGCTTTCTGGTTCTGAATGTGTCAGCAGCTCAGACGAATCTACTCCCCGGAAATCTCAAGGTTATTCAACCGGGGAAGTATTGTTTGTGGGAGATACACGTCACGATCATGAAGTGGCCGAAGCCATGGGAATCGATTGTGTGCTGATTCCCAGTGGACATCATACTAGAGAGAAATTGGAAAACTGTGGTGTACCACTGCTGGATTCTCTAAAAGACGTGGTGGTCTTTGTCAGATAGAAAGCTTCATATTTTCGCCTTCGGGGCGGAAATAGGTCTTGTCTGAAATGGAGGGAGTTTGTGATGAAACATGGCACGGTCAAGGAATATGATCCTACCAAGGGTTTTGGCTTCATTACCGGAGATGATGATGAAGACTATTTTATACATGTGAGTGGATTAAGGGTCGATTTTAAAAAGAAAGGACTCCGGCGAGGACAGCGAGTTGTGTTTGATGTGATGTTTGATATCAAAGGAGATCGGGCTGTCAACGTAAGGCTCGAGTGAAACAGCGATTAAGCGAACTCGACCTCGCCGTTTACGGGAGCTATTTTCCATATTAATTAATCAGTCGTGTTCCTTCGAGATCCATCTCTGTGACGAGGCTCTTTGAGGCAATCCCAAATTCTTTAAATGCCTTTACCATCGCTTTCCGAATTCGGTGAGATGCTTCTCCATTTTGGTTGGTAACGGCAAAAAGTGTGGGACCTGAACCCGAGATGCATACGGCATCTGCGCCTGCTTTGAGTGCGCTTGTTTTGACTTCATCAAATCCTTCTATCAGTTGTGATCTGACAGGTTCGACGATGACATCTTTCAGTCCCCGTATCAGTAAATCGTAATCGTTCATGGCAAATGCTGCTGTCACGGCTGCTGCATTTGCTGCATTCTTGACAAAATGTTCAAGTGGAACATCATGCGGCAAGATTTCTCTGGCTTTCCGGGTGAGTATAACAATGTCTGGCGTCACCAGAATGATGGTCAGATCTTCAATGGTTCCGATTCCTAATACATCCAACGGATTGATGGATCGGACGAGAACCGTTCCTCCCAGTAAAGCCGGTGCTGTATTATCAGCGTGAAAGCCAGACACCTGTTCTTCTGCTTTTGTTGCTGGAATGATTAATTCTTTCTTGAGGAGTCTATTTCCATAAAGATAGTTTGCCGCGAATGCCCCTGCTGCTGCTGAGGCGGCACTGGATCCGAGTCCAGATCCTAAAGGAAGTCCCTTTCTGAGCTTTAGCTCTATTCCTCCCGGATTGTTTAGAAGTTTCAACACCTCACGGACAGCAATGCCAGCCGTGTTCTTGTTGGGATCATCGGGTAGTTTTGAGTCCGATTCGATCTCAGTGATGCGGATTCCTGAATCAATTTTTCTGGCAATCACCGTATCCCCCCATCCCTGAACTGCCATACCCAACATATCAAATCCAGGACCTAAATTTGCGATAGAGGCAGGAGAAAAGACTTCAATCCAGTCCATGTTAACTCGTTTCCCTCAAATAGGTTTTCAGTAAGTTATAATCGTTCGGCAGATGTTCCACCCGTTTTTCTCGCGATTGGAATTTCTTCAGGGATTCGGGAATGTCAGGTTTAAGGTTTAAAATGTTATTCAAGATATCGGGGAATTTACCAGGATGAGCGGTTTCCAGACAGATAGCGTGAGTTGGGCTTCCCGATTTTCGAAAGCGCCGCAGGGCAACAATCCCAACGGCCCCATGGGGTTCAATCAATAGGTTTTTTTCTTCATACATTTCTTTAATGATTGCTACGGTAGATGCATCGCTGACCGACGTGGAATAAAGGTGTCTCTTCATGTCTTTCAGGTTCGGTTGCCTATGAACGATACCTTCTTTGGTGAGGATACCGCCATAAAGATCGAAGTAACGTGCAAGGTTACTTGGATTTCCTACATTCATGGCATTGGAAAGGCAGACTCGAGAAGGATCGACCTTTTTATATGTTCCCGTTTTTAGAAATATCGGAAATTCGTCGTTTTCATTTACACCGATTAATAGTTTTTCTACAGGCAGACCCATTCGTCTGGCAAACTCACAGCCCAGGGAATTTCCAAAATTCCCGGATGGGATTGAGAAAATGACAGGTTGCCAATCATCAACAATTTGGAGATATGAATAAAAGTAATAGACGATTTGGGGAAGAACTCTTCCAATATTAATGGAATTCGCAGATGTCAGATTTAACGCTTTGAGATCAGTATCGCCAAATGCCTGTTTTACCAGTTCCTGGCAGTCGTCAAATTTGCCAGCGATTGAAATTGCCTGAACGTTTTCTCCGATAGCATCGAGTTGTTGCTTCTGGATTGGGCTTACTTCCCGTTCTGGATAGAGAATATAAATGCGAAAGCCCTCAAATCCCCGGTAGGCTTCTCCGACCGCACTTCCCGTATCGCCTGAAGTAGCGACCAGAACGGTAATCTTTTTATTCTGTGGTTTGAGATGTTTCATCATCCGGGCCATAAACCTGGCGGCTATGTCTTTGAATGAAGCCGTGGGTCCCTGATCTAATCTGATCAAGAAAGTGTTTACTTCGATCTTCTCGATGGGAACTTTAAAGTCGTATGCGTCTTCGATAATCTCACCCAGAGCCCGATCAGGAATCTCGCTATGGAGGAATTTTCTGAGGATTCTATAAGCAATTTCCGGATAAAACTTTCCCTGTAATATGAGAAGCTCATCCTTCGAGATCTTGGGAATTTGATTGGGCATGAAGAGTCCCCCATCCGGAGCAAGTCCTAAAAATAAGGCCTCCCGGAATGTGGCAGTTTTTGATGAATATCTCGGGAAGAGTTCCCGGTTGGTACTGTGGTAGAGTATTCGCTCTGTCATTGTCAGGATTATCGTATGATATAGGAAATGTGTGATTCCCTGATCTCAGACATCGATTTGAGTTTTTGTTGAAGCCATCGTTTAATCATGTCCCGGGTGAATGGTACCAGGAGAGCTAATCCAAACAAATCGGTAAGGAGACCCGGCGTAAGGAGGACAATACCTCCAATAAGAATTAAAAGACCGTCTACCAGTTTGTCCCCGGGGATTTTCCCCATCTGGAGTTCTTGCTGGATCTGAATCCATACCCAGAGGCCCTGTGCCCGTGCTAATGCAGCTCCGGCAACACCGGTCGCGATTACCAGGAAAATAGTAGGCCAAAATCCGATTTCCTGTCCAAGCTTGACTAAAATCATCATCTCCACCAGAGGAAGACCCACGAAAAGGAGAACAAGTTTTGTTAACATAATTAAAACCGGTGAAAAGATTTTAATAAGTTACAAACTTTTTATCATAATGGAACATTGATCAAACGCAGTCAGAAAAATCGACAATTTTTCTGTGAGATAGAGGTTAATTGTCATTTACTTCTCTGACATGGACTCCTTATATTTGCCTGCCTGTTTTCGGCAATGTCAGGTAAGCTAGCTATCTAATTTTGGAAGGCCCCTTCGTCTAGCGGTTAGGACTTCAGGTTTTCGACCTGGCAACAGGGGTTCGACTCCCCTAGGGGTCACTTAAAGGATTCTTCAAATGAAGAGCCCTTTTCTTCTGGGTAAAAACGTCTTACTCGTTCCTCTCGGAGTTACGACCGTCAAAAAACGAAGAATATCGTTAATTGCTTCTCGTCGGTGGCCTTAAGGAAAAAACTTGACTTTCTCGACGACAGAATCTAAAATCTATGTAGGGAAACAAGAGTAAGAATTATTTAACCAAAATAAGGAGAAAAACCATGGCTGAAAAAGTCAAGACAGTCGGAGTAAACAAAGAGTCAGGATTTCTGTATTATCTTGGCAAGGATGGTAATGTTTGGCGTTCTAAAATGGCCCGTGCTGGAAAAGGTGGTGGTCAAGCCGAAAAAGTGGCCGATGCCTGGGTAAGCAGAGAAAAGGGGTATCTCTACTTCATTGATAAAGACGGCGATGTTTCCCGAGCTAAGATGGCCAGAGGCCGATAATTCTTAGCGCATATAATCGTCAATTCGAAAAAGCCCCCATATTGGGGGTTTTCTTCTACATATCTTTTGAAGAAAAAATGGATTGTTACGGAACTTCTTTCCAAAGTATTTTAGGGACATAATATGAAGCTCTCTGCTATCGTACAATACGCAAACAGCAACCGGAATCGGTATGTTGAAGAATTAAAGGAGTTGGTGAAAATCGCGAGCATTTCAGGCAGCCCCGAACACAAGGAGGAGGTAAAGCTCTGTGCCCGCTTTCTCCGGGACAAGATGGAAGAAATTGGGTTTATGCGTACCGAACTGTATGAGACATCTGGTAATCCAATCATCTATGGAGAATGGCTTGAAGCTCCGGGAAAACCGACTGTGCTGATTTATGGACATTATGATGTGCAGCCAGTTGATCCTTTGGACATGTGGGAGACATCTCCGTTTGAGCCTGATGTTCGTCATGGGAAAATGTATGGCCGGGGTACGGTTGATGACAAGGGACAGATATATATACATTTGAAGGCTATCGAATCCTGGCTGAAAGTCGAAGACGCCCTTCCGCTAAATGTAAAATTTATTGTTGAAGGAGAAGAGGAAGTCGGAAGTGAAAATTTAGGTTTATTTTTAGTCAAGCACCAGAAACTCCTGGAAGCAGATGTTGCCCTCATTTCGGATACTCCCATGTTTCGGAAAGGTATGCCGTCAATTTGTTATGGGCTCAGGGGATTGGCCTATTTTCAGATCAATCTGCGTGGTTCGAATCAGGACCTCCATTCAGGTTCATTTGGTGGAGCGCTAAAGAATCCTATCCACGCTTTGACGGATATAGTCAACCGTTTAAAAGAAAAGAATGGGCGAATTGCTATCCCAGGATTCTATGATGACGTGGTTGATATAGGTCCGGAAGAACGTGAGGCTCTTGCCGGACTTCCATTTGATGAAGAGGCCTATCGAAAGGAAATCGGGGCTCCAAAACTCTATGGTGAATCTGGATACAGTGTGTTGGAAAATATTTGGTGCCGCCCCACTCTGGACGTATGCGGAATCTGGGGCGGATTTACTGAAGAAGGGGCGAAGACAATCATCCCTGCGGAGGCGCATGCAAAAGTGAGCATGCGCCTGGTACCGAATCAAAATCCGGAGAAAATAGGTACACTTTTTGAAGAATATATTGACTCTATTGTTTCACCAGAGATGTTTGTAACGGTAGACCGGATGCATGGGGGTAAACCCTTTCTAGGAAATACCCATCATTATGCGTTTGAAGCAGCCAGAAAAGCGCTGGAAAGAGGCTTTGGAGCCCAGACTGTCTATATTCGGGAGGGGGGTTCCATCCCGGTCTTGCAAACCTTGTCTGACTCTTTGAATCTACCGTGTCTTCTTATAGGATTTGGCTTGCCTAATGAGAACGCACACGCCCCGAATGAATGGCTCGATCTGGAGAATTATCACAAGGGTATCTTGAGTATCATCTATCTTTACATGGAATTATCTGAGATCGAGTCATCACTGTAGTCTGTATTCGCGAATATAATGGCATGATCTCTTCATCATGATAAAGCGGAATGGTTATCTCATTATCTTTATTCTGGGCTCAGTGGTGACCGTTTTCCCTTTGAGATCGAATTCTTCAGGTGTGGTGACAGAAATTCAAGTTGAAGGGAATCGTGTGACAAAGGAATATATTATTCGTAGAGAAATTCATCATCCTGTTGGAGTTCCGTTTGACTCGCTTCTTGCCATGGAGGATCGAAACAGGATCGACAATCTGGAAATCTTCAGTGATGTCCGCTTCTCTCTGGTGTCAAACGACGATGGATCTTTTACTCTTAGCTACCATGTCGCTGAGTCGTGGCGGATCTTTCCTATTCCTATCTTTTCCTACATGGAAGAAACCGGCTGGTCTTTTGGTGCTGCGGTGATGATCAAGAATTTTCGAGGACGGAATGAGATTTTTCAGGCAGCGGCTGCAGGAGGAGGAACCACATTTGGTTCATTTCAATTTCAAGATCCCTGGATCATCGGGGATCATGTTTCTCTACAGGCTCATGTTTTTCTCACGAAATTCGACCACCCGTTCCTGGGATTTGTTTATGATGAATTAGACGGGGAAGTCACGCTGGGCAGGTATTTTGGTTATCAGTGGAAATTGTGGATAACAGGAAGCGTGGAAGATAGGGAGGTCAGGTATTTCAACTCTGATAAAGGGAGGATTAAACACCGCTTCTTCCAATCGAAAATAAGGGTGCTTTATGACACCAGGGATCTCTACATCGATCCCTCACAGGGTATGATGATTTACAACGATGTACAACCCGATATTGGATTGGATCATGCTTCTCCTCACAACCTATTCTGGAATAGTCAAATCAGTATATATCGGACCGTGGTTCCGGGCAGAAAGAAATGGGTAGCTGGGGGGTCTGTTTTTTTCCACAAATACTTTGGTGAAAGCATTCCGTACAGGATTATGATGATCGGTGGCGCAAATTCCGTCCGTGGATGGGCCGTACTTGATTCTCTTCAATACAAGGAAAAAGCGTTCCGGGCTGGATTGAATGAATACCACGCCTCTTTTGAACTGCGACAGACACTCATTCCCAAACATCTTATCGCACCACGAACGGAGTTTGGGCTGATCTTAGCTGAATTTATAGACTTTGGAGTTGCAGATGATAATTTTCCAGCGATGTTTCGAAAGAAACCCATCGCCGGTGCAGGAATAGGATTGAGGATTTTTGTCCCTGGTGCACAATTGCTCAGGTTTGACTATGGTTTTGGCTTTTATAGCAAGAAATGGCAGTCTGGCAACTGGTATCTCGCCCTGGGACATAAATTTTAAAGTAAACGAAGGGGGGTAGAGTGGGAAAATGACACCATCCAAGCGACTTGGCAATCTGGTGAACAGATTTTATGAAGACTACTTTGGATTTAATCCGACTCTTGGTCGTGAAGCGGGATTTCACAAATATCTGGGTGAAGTACCTGATCTTGCCTATGAAAATATTATCGGTTTCCTTAAACGACTCCAATTTTATGAAATTGAGGTCGAACGTCTCCAAAAAGAGGAACTCTCAGTCCCGGAACAGGCAGACATCGCACAACTGAATTTGACTATTTATTATGAAAAATTTGTTATTCAGCAACTGAGGTGGTGGGCAAATGATCCTCTCGCATATGGAAAACATCTAGATGTAAGCCACTATTTAAAAAGGAATTATGCATCTCCAGAAATACGGGCTCAGCACACTATTCGCCATTTAGCGCAAATCCCGCAGCTGTTAGAGCAACAGCGGTTTAACCTTGAGCTTGTCCAACCACGAATTAACCTGGCCACAGCTATTGAAATGTATAAAGGGTACCACGACTTCTTTACCAAAGACGTAATAAGAGACTTCAAAGCACTTGTGAATACTTCTCTTGTTCAACAGCTGGAAGAGGTGGTTACAGAAGTAGAGAAGTCTTTGGATAGTTTTATCTTTTATATGGAAAACGATTTGCTTCCCAAAACAACGGAAGACTTCGCCATAGGTCGATTCAACTTCCTTGATATGTTGAGGTATGGGGAAATGGTGGAAATGGAATTGGATGAAGTATTAAGAATAGGGGAAGCCGACCTCGAAAAAAACAAAAGGCGATTTAAGGAAATTGCAGAACACTTTATGCCCAACAAATCTTCCAGAGATGTCATGTTGGAAATAGCAAAGGATCATCCCACATCTGAATCGCTCATTGATTCGACAAGAGACATGCTTGAAGATATCCGTCAATTTATCATAAACAGGAACCTGGTGACGGTACCCTCAGACGTTCGTATTCAGGTTGAAGAGACACCCCGCTTCATGCGCTGGGCATTTGCCATGTGTGATACTCCCGGACCGTTTGAGAAAAAGGCTACTGAGTCCTTCTATTATGTGACAAATGTCCTTCCTGATTGGTCGGAAGATAAGAAGGAGGAATGGCTCAGAAAGTTCGATTTTGCCACACTCGACAATGTGTCGATTCACGAAGCCTATCCCGGACATTATATTCACTATTTACACACCTTGTCAGTCCCATCAACAGTGGCCAAGATAGCGGGTGCCTATTCATTCCTTGAAGGGTGGGCACATTATGTAGAAGAGATGATGTTAGAAGAAGGATGGCATAAGGGAGATCCGAAATATCGACTGGCTCAGCTGTCAGAAGCGCTGCTCAGGGACTGCAGATATATCTGTTCCATAAAAATGCACACCCAGGGGATGACCGTGGATGAAGCCACTGAGTTCTTCATGGAAAATGCATATATGGAAAAGACTCCTGCCCGGAAGGAGGCAGACCGTGGAACATACGATCCCGGATATCTCAACTATACACTCGGCAAATTAATGATTTTGAAGCTCCGGGAAGACTGGAGAAAACAGGAAGGTGACAACTATTCTCTGAAACGATTTCACGATACACTCCTTTTGTTTGGAGCACCTCCAATTCCGTTGGTTAGAAAATTAATGTTGAAAAATGACGATAGGGAAATCCTTTGGGAAAAGTAAATATTTGTATGTCAACAAATATCTTCCAGGTTTCCTGGACTGTGGAACGATTCCACTCAGTTGTTTTTTTTAAAACGTCGGAAAACTAAAACTCGTTCAAAACGGTTCTCCGTTCCTTCTTTCAGCCGCTTTATATTGCTTCGATGGGTAAAAAGTATAAAAAGAGGTAGAATCAGGGAAAATAACTTCAGAGAGGGTTCTGGAGTTTGGAACCCCAATCTTGGCAGTAGAAATATCGTTATAGGTAGTACGATAGCCAAGCTAATAGATGCTACCGAAACATATCCCCATGTCATAAGAACAATGACAAACGTGATGAGACAGAAAGGGATGACGCCAGGATAAAGGGCGATCAGCATGCCCATCATCGTCGCAACGCCTTTACCTCCACGAAAACTTGCGAAGATGGTATAGGTATGGCCAAGCATTGCAGCGCATCCGGCCATAATCTGTATAAGGCTTACATCGGTGATAAGTACTTTCCCAATTGGCAGCAGCGGGATACAAGATGTCGCGAACCATCCCTTCAGGACATCGAAAATTCCCACCACGGCAGCGGGTTTCCATCCCAAGATTCGAAATACGTTGGTCATGCCGGCATTTCCACTCCCGTGTTCACGGATGTCAATCTTTCCGACAACTCTTGCAACTAAAATGCTTGTTGGGATTGAACCAACAACGTAGCTGAGGATTAATATGAGCAAAATTCCAATCATTTGTTCTGCCTTAAAATACTCATCTTATTATACGGTAATAACAGGGAACTTTTTTTATTTCAAAGAGTAGAGTTAATTGCCACAGCCAGTTCGGGGGCTGTCTGTCTCACCCTCCTTAACCCCACTTAGCTTCCCGAACTGGTTTATTATTTCCCTTTGGACA
>Ga0114921_10001715_pt1 | contig 10188 bp, 10 predicted proteins | sample BentaG_FD_87016 | JGI IMG/M metagenome (GOLD analysis project Ga0114921, IMG submission 87016) | Deep subsurface microbial communities from South Atlantic Ocean to uncover new lineages of life (NeLLi) - Benguela_00093 metaG | ecosystem: Environmental > Aquatic > Marine > Oceanic > Sediment ...
AGTTCCAGCAGACCGTGCATCCGAACAATTGGCTCTCTTCTGGTTCAATGGTTTAGAATGGATTAAATTGGGTGGCAAGGTAGATGAATATTTCCATCTGGTGAGTGTAAAGTCTAAACGAATTGGTAAATATATGATTAAAGAATCTCTGCGGGCCAGCTCATTTGTAATTGAGGGAATCCAACCAGATAAGATATTTACTCCCAATGGAGACGGCTGGAACGACTACTTTGAGATTCAATATTCCAATCCCAAAGACGGCTCTGTAAGTGGTAAGATTTACGATCTCAAGGGCGCCTTGGTAGCAGGAATGGAGAAAGGAGCAAATGAGGAAACTTTAAGATGGGATGGAAAAGATACGAATGGCAATCCTGCGCCAGGCGGCGTCTATATCTATCAAATTGAAGTGATTGGTCCTGAGAACAAGGTGATTAATGGGACAGTGGTGGTGGCAAGATAAAGAAGGAAAGCTTTACTTGCTCAGAAAGGAGCAAAGATGATAAAGATTAATTATTTAGTTAAAGTTATTCTGGTTTCGTCTGTTTTGTTCATTCTGGAATGCGCACAATTGGGAGGAAGGACAGAGGAGTATTATAGAGGCTATGTTCAAGGAAAATTTGACGCAATCTCCTTTGAGATTGAAGAGGTCCGCCCGGATAAGATATTTACTCCCAATGGTGATGGCTGGAACGACTATCTTGAGATTCAATATGACAACCCGTATGATGCTTTAGTGAAGGGTAAGATTTATGACCTTAAAGGAAGATTGGTCGCCAAAATGGAAAGAGACGAAAGCAAAGAAAGATTAATTTGGGATGGAAATGACCTTAACGACAACCCGGTAACAGGTGGTTTATATATTTATCAAGTCGAAGTCTCTGGTCCTGAGAATAAAGTAATTAAGGGAACAATAATTTTAGTGAGATAAGGGGGAAAGAAAAATGAGAAAATTGATATGGAAAAGCATCCTGATACTGTTGTTTACTTTCACCTGGAATTTGCCTTCAGCTTTTGCTCAATTTGAGGATTTGGGAGTAGGGGCACGGGGAATTGGAATGGGAAATGCCTTTATTGGTTTGGCTGATGATGGTTACTCCATCTACTATAATCCAGCCGGGTTAGAAAGAATCGAGTGGAAAGAGTTGGTTCTCGATTATGGGAAACTCTATTGGGGGCTCGATGATAACTCAAGTTTAGGGCAAAGTTTTGTTGGTTATGCTCAATCTCTTAACCGCCTGGGAACTTTAGGGGTGGGATGGTTAAACTTTGCTTTGACTCGCTATTACCGGGAAGATACTTTTATGTTTGCCTACGGTAAGAGAATTTCCCATTCTAAGGGAGGTTCTTCGCTTGCGGCAGGGCTGAATCTTAAAGTTCTCTACAAAGGCTTCCAAAAGACACTGTATACTGAGAACGCCACCAATCTGGACACAGGTCAACTTAAAGGAGGAAGAGACCCTGTCTTTGAGAATGGCTATTCACGCACAGGTTTCAGTGCAAACCTTGGTCTTCTCTACGACCTGGGTAGGCACCATTCCATTGCCTTAACCTTAAATGATATTAACCAGCCAAACATGGGCTTGGCCGACAAGGATAGAGTAGCTCTGGCGACAAAATTAGGTTACGCCTACAGAAGCACCAATTTCAATATGACATCAGACCTTACCTTCAAAGGAAGAGACATTACCATTTCAGCAGGCACTGAGAAGTGGTTTATGGGTAAGACCCTGGCTGTCAGGGGTGGTCTGGGTATTGGTGAGAGAGAATATGCCAGCCTCTCTCTGGGAGCAAGTTATAGATATAGTAGAATCTTTCAATTCGATTATAGCTTTGTCTATCCTTTAAGAGGCATCTCCAGTTTTTCTGGCTCGCACCGGTTCTCGCTTACCTTAAGATTTGGCCTTAAATCTCCTGAAGAGAAGCTTGAGGAGGAGTTGGAAAGAACCAAGTCTGAACTCGAATCAGCCAAGAAAGCAGCCGAAAAAGCAAGACTTGAGACTGAGGAGATAATGAAAACAAAAGAGCTCTCGGAGGAAGAGATGAGAAAAGTTCAAGAGAGACAACGACAAACTGAGGAAGCACTTCATCGATTAGAGAAAGAATTGCGTCGCATCAAGGAGAGACTCCAAGCAGAAAAAGTGACCAAGAAAGAAGTAATGCAAAGACATTGGGGGAAAGGTTTCAGTTACTACCAGAAAGGTGAGTATGATAAAGCCATTGCTGAACTTGAGAAAATTCTGGAATTAGACCCCAATCATTTCGAATCGAAACGGCTCATAAGACAAGCGAAAGAAAAAATCGAAAAAAGAAGAAGTAAGGAAGAAATTGAAAAGCGTTATACTCGTGGGCTGAAAGCATATTCCGAAGGTCGTTTACAGGAAGCGATTAAAGAATGGAAAGAGACCTTGAGATTGGATCCCGAGAATGAAAAGATTCAAAAAGCACTGGAAGGAGTTGAAAAAGAACTTCAGTTGAGGGAGGAAAAGAAATGAGATTAAAAACCAAATTTTCCTTATTCGCTTCTCTTCTTATCACTATGGTGCTGGCGGCTACAGGGCTTCTTTTTATGACCGTTGAGAAGCAACACCTAATTAAGGAAACCAGAGAAAATCAGATTGCTTTAGTTAAGAGTTTGGCAGGCGTGGGCAGGGAAGCTTTGCTCAGGAATTACGATTTATTCCTCATCGATTATATAAAGATAATAAAAAAAGGAAATAAAGCAGTAACTTATGCTCTATTTGTTGACAATGAGAATCGAATATTGGCTCATTCTAACTCGCAATTGTTAAGGCAGATTGTAAAGGACACCATTGGGATAAAAGCTCAATCAAGCCAAGGTCTTCTCATTCAGTCATATCAAAGAGTTTCAGAAGAACCTCATCAGGAAATAATCGATATTGCCCTACCGGTATTTTTAGGTAAACAGAGGAAAGGAACTGCCCGTATTGGATTTTCCAAGACTGTTTTAGAGGAGATAATTGAAGGAACTTTGCATGAGACACGGAGGCGTGTTCTTGGCGTTGCATTGGGTGTGTTAATTTTTGGACTTTGGGGTGCTTTTATTCTCGCTGCCACTATGACTCGACCAATTAAAGTGTTGGTCAAAGGAGCCGAGCTTATCGGTCAAGGGAAGTTAGATACTAAAATAAGAGTGGACAGAAAAGACGAATTGGGTTGGTTAGCCGGTGAGTTTAACCAGATGGCTGAAAGACTTAAGAAGCTTGACCAGATGAAAAAGGATTTCCTTTCCGGTGTCACACATGACCTGCGTTCTCCTCTGGCAGCTATTGAAAGTTATGTTAATGAGATGTTGGAAGGAGGGGTTGAAGAATTTGCAAAGACTGGCATTGAGGACCTAAATACTATAAAGAATAACACTATTCGTCTTTCACGTTTTATTAACGACTTATTGGATGCGGCTAAAATAGAAGGGGGTAGAATGGAGATAGAACCTCGATTAATCGATTTATCTTCTCTGGTCACGGAAGTGACCACTATTTTTATGCCCAAGGCAGAAGAAGAAAAAATCGACCTCAGAGTAGAATTGCCAATCGGTTTACCCAAAGTATTTGCTGATGGAGATAGAATAGGGCAAGTCCTCACCAATTTGATAAGTAATGGTATCAAATTTACTCCCCCTGGGGGCGCGGTAAGTATTAGTGCTGAAAAGATGATGGAGAATCCCGAATTTGTCCTGGTTAAGGTCAGTGATACCGGGGTAGGGATTTCTCCGGAGGACCTTGATAGCATCTTTGATAAGTTCCACCAGGGAAAAGACGTTTTTGAATATATTTACAGAAATGACCGGCTACCGGAGGACATGGATAAGGCCCTTGATAAGTTTCACCACATAAGAGAAGTCAGGGAAAAAGTGAAAAAAGGGAAAGGGACAGGTTTTGGATTATTCATAGTCAAAAGTATTGTGGAGTTACATGGAGGAAAAATTTGGGCAAAAAGTAAATTGGGTGAGGGTGCTACTTTTATCTTTACTTTGCCAGTTAAAAGTGGTAAAATAAAAACTTAAAAAGGGAGCCCAGTAATGAAAAAGATTCTCGTTGTTGATGATGAAAAGGATGTACTAAGTTTAGTGAGACGCGTCTTGATTAGGGGAGGTTTTGAGGTAATCACTGCCTCGGATGGAAAGGAAGGACTGGCGAAGGTCTACAGCGAAGCGCCGGATTTAATGATTTTAGATATTAACATGCCTGTGATGGATGGCTGGGAGGTATGTCGAAAGATAAGAGGAGACCCTTTATATAAGCATCTTCCAATTATCATGTTGACCGTGAAGAGAACGAAAAAAGACCAGCTTAAAGGACTCGACCTCGGCGGTGACGAATATATCACCAAACCCTTCTCTCCCACAGAACTCATTGCTCGAGTTAAAACTGTCCTCCAACGTGCTTCCAGTAAGGTGTAGGGGCTCAATTCATATGTAGGGGCTCAATTTATTGAGCCCGTATACACCAATCGGGGTTCGATGAATCGAACCCCTACAGTGATTGTAGTCTTGGTTGAAAGAGATGAAAATACTGGTTAATGCCGAAGGGGGGACTTGAACCCCCAAGGGCTTTCGCCCACACGGCCCTGAACCGTGCGTGTTTGCCAATTTCACCACTTCGGCATAATTTCAGAATAATTTTAATTTAGCATGGAGAAAAAGTCAAGCCCAAACTTATGTTCGGGCTTTTTTATTTGCAAAAAAGAATCTATTTTGGTATAATTTAAAAGATGAAAAAAATCATAAGTACAAACAAAAAGGCTTTACACGAATATGAAATTTTGGAGACCTATGAGTCGGGGATTGTTTTAGTTGGTTCGGAAGTGAAGTCTTTGCGGGAAGGAAAAGCGGCTTTGAAGGATGGGTTTGGTCGCATAGAAGGAGAAGAGGCATTCCTTTATAATGTACATATAAGCCCATATGAAAAGTCCTCAACAAAGGATTACGACCCGAAGCGAAAAAGGAAGTTGCTTTTGCATAAGCATGAGATAAAAAGATTGATGGGCAGAGTTCAACAAAGAGGCTTGACTTTGGTCCCTTTAGAGATGTATTTTAAAGGGGGAAATGCGAAGGTTTCTCTTGGCCTTGCCAGGGGAAAAAAGACATACGATAAAAGAGAAGCGTTAAAGAGGCAAGAGGCCGAAAGAGAAATAAGAAGGTCGATGAAAGACAGATACAAATAAAGGGGGCGATCAGGTTTCGACAGGGATAAAGGAGGCAAGGACGGCAGGTCGAGGTTTGTCGAAGGCTCGTTAATCAATCGACAACAAAAACTAAGTGCTGACACTAATAAGTTAGCATTGGCCGCGTAAGCGGACACGCTCACCTCTTTTTGCCCATTGGATGGGGATGAGTGTCAGAGAGATGGGATAGTTCCGGCTTTTGCCTTGGAAGTCGGGATGAGATTTAAAGGCTGCTCCGTCTCGAATCCTGTCTTTGGGTAATAAGGCGGAGGAGATTTCAAACAGAGACTAAACCTGTAGATGTCCTGCTGAAATATTTCTGGACGCGGGTTCGATTCCCGCCGCCTCCACCAAACCTTAGGCAGAGATATGAACAGGAAATCAAAAATACTTATAATTGACGATGACCCCGACGCTCTGGAGACAATGGCAGCAGTACTGGAAACTCGCGATTACCAGGTATTGACGGCCCTTTCGGGAGCGGAAGGCATTAGTAAGGCAGTCAAGGAGAAACCTGACCTCATTATGATGGATGTATTGATGCCTGAAGTTGATGGATTTGCTACCTGCAGGATGATTAAAGAAAATGAAGAAATTAAAAATATTCCTGTAATTCTTCTCACAGGTACAGGAATGGTTGGCGATATGGAAAAAGGCTTTGCAGCCGGGGCTAAGGATTTTATGATTAAGCCAATTGATTGGGATACACTTTTCTTAAAGATTAAAGAATTAATCCCATCATAAAACAATCAGGTCGATGACCCTTTCGGGTGACGGAATCGGCTCAAAACGGTAGTCGCAGGCTTCAGCCTGCGTGTGAATTAAACGCAAGCTAAAGCTTGCGGCTACCAAAAACAGAGAAAACGCACTGAAGCTTGCGGCTATAGAGTGCCTGACCAAACGGCACCGTAAATGGTGGTCGACCGAACAAGTAGTGAGGTGGAGTTGAAAAAATTATTTCTATGCGGGTTAGTATTGATTTTCTGTTTCTCTCTTGCCTCAGCCCAGAGACAACTGGTCAAGATTAAGGTGCTTACTGCCGAGAAGACTTATAGCGATATCGATTTACTTTTAATTGCGGGAATGGGTTATCTTAAAATCAATGATGCGGCTGAGGTATTTGATGGAAAAGTTGATTTTGACCCGGTTAAGAATAAGGCAAGTCTGGAATTGAGTCAGGGGATGGTAGAGTTTTTTATTGATAGCCCTGAGGTAATTATAGACAATATTAAGCGCAAGATGAAAAAGGAAACCAAAATTATCGAAGGAAGAGTATGGATTCCCCTGGAAGTTGTGGTTACTAAGGCATTTGGCGAGGTGCTTGGTGGACAGGTGTCCTGGGACTATGCGAGCAAAACTTTGTCTACTGTGGAGAAACTGCCTGGTGCTCCTGTAAAAGAGGAAGTGGAAGAAGTTCCTCCTCCAGAACCCGAAATAACTGCGCCTGTCGCGCCTGTGGCAGAAGCGAAGAGGCCAAGAATTAGAACTATTGTGATTGACCCCGGGCACGGTGGCAAAGACCCCGGAGCAATCGGTCGTCGGGGCACCAAAGAGAAGGATGTGGTATTGAAAATTGCCCATAAGCTGGCTAAAGATTTGCATAAGAATCTAAAGACAAGAGTTATCTTAACCAGGTATCACGATATTTTTCTGCCCCTTGCCGAGAGAACCGCCATAGCTAACCGGGAAAAGGCGGACCTGTTTATCAGCATTCACTGCAATGCTTCCCTGAAGTCGCGTACTAAAGGTTTTGAGATATACTTCCTGTCTGATAAAGCCTCTGATGAAGAGGCACAAGCAGTAGCCAATATGGAGAACGCAGTAATGGCTCTGGAGGAAAGAACAGAAGAGAGAAATGAATTATCTTCCATCCTGTGGTCATTAGCTATGAATGAATTTATGAATGAGTCATCTGAGATCTGTTCGCTTGTCTCCTCTGAAGTCGATAGGCGCTTAAGAACTGTGGACAATAGAGGTGTTAAACAGGCTGGTTTCACAGTTTTGAGGGGAGCTAAGATGCCGGCTATTCTTGTGGAAGTAGGATTTATTTCAAATCGATCGGAAGAGAGAAAATTGAAGAGTAGCAAATTTCAGAAGAATTTAGTGGAATCCGTTTGTGTAGGGGTAGAAAAATATAAAGAATGGGTGGAGAGGTGGTAAACATAAGAGCGGAAATGGTAAAAAGTCCTATCGGGGTATTCGACTCGGATGTTGGTGGACTGACTCTCGTTGGTGAGTTATTCAAGAGCCTTCCTCAAGAGGATATTATCTACTTTGGAGATACAGCACGCTTTCCCTATGGCTCCAAGTCTAAAGAGGTAGTCACCCGATTCTCTTTAGATATTGCAAATTTTCTAAAAGCACAGAAAGTAAAAATTATTGTAGTAGCCTGTAATACGGCTTCATCTTTTGCTCTCTCTTCGTTGAGAGAAAAGATAGACCTTCCAGTCATTGGTGTAATTGAGCCTAGTGCTCAAGCTGCAATAGATACTACCAGAAATTTTAAAATAGGCATTATCGGCACAAAGGGAACAATAAAGAGTGGAGCATTCGAGGAGGCGCTAAAGAAGATAGATAGAAATATAAAAGTATTTTCTCAAAAGTGCCCTCTATTTGTTCCTCTTGTTGAGGAAGATTGGCTCGATGAACCAGAGACTTCGCAAATTGCCGAAAAATATCTATCTCCTTTAAAAGATAAAGGCATAGATACTCTCATTTTGGGATGCACTCATTATCCGCCTTTAAAGGAGCTCCTGTGGAGAATAATGGGGCAAGAAGTTTCTCTTATAGATACTGCTGAAGCTACAGCTAAGGCTGTAAAAAGAACGCTCGAGGAGAAAAATTTGTTGAGAAAAGGAAATCGTAAGGCAGGATACAAATTTTTTGTCAGCGATGACCCAGAGGAGTTTCGTCGGCTGGGCAGGAGGTTTCTGGGGAAGAGTATAGATAAGGCGGAAAGAGTTAATCTGGAGGAGATGAAGTAAACAATGTACGAAGTTATGGTGGAAGGAAGTTTTTCCGCGGCGCATAATTTACGTGGCTACAGGAAAAAATGTGAGAAATTGCATGGTCACAATTGGAAAGTAAAAGTTGGAATTCGTGGAGAAAAATTGGATAAAACTGGTATGCTGATAGATTTCAAAGAGGTGAAAGATTACCTGGAAAGGATTATGGAAAAACTGGACCATAAATATTTAAATGAAATTTCGCATTTTAAAGTGACTAATCCGACTTCTGAAAACATCGCCAGATTTATTTATAATGAGTTAAAATCCCGGTTGAAAGGTTCTCACTATAGAGTGAGCAAAGTGACTGTGTGGGAGAGCGACACCACTTCTGCAACCTATTTTCAGGACAAGAAAAATGTTGAATAGATTGAGCATCAGAACGCACTCGCGATCGGAATTAATGGATATAACGCCTCTGGTAAGGGATATAGTACATAAGAGTAAGATTGAGAATGGGGTCTGTTATGTTTTCGTTCCCCATACTACTGCCGGGATTACCATCAATGAGAATGCAGATCCCAGTGTCAGGCAGGATATTCTAACGGAGCTGGACAAGATGGTTCCCTGGCAGGGTGATTATACTCACTTGGAAGGGAATGCTGCTGCCCATATTAAGGCCAGTTTGGTAGGCTCCTCGGAGACAATCCCTGTAGAGAAGGGAGACCTCGTCCTGGGCACATGGCAGGGAGTCTTCTTTGCCGAATTTGACGGCCCTAGACGAAGGGAAGTCTGGATAAAGATTACAAAAACATTGTAGCTGCAGAGCGATAGCTCTGCCTACAAATGCTCCTGATTGCACGGTTGAAACCGTGCCTACAAATGTTATACAAAGCCATTGTAGGCACAGATTCAATCTGTGCAAAGCTGACGCTTTGCTGCGACGAAAAATTAGAGGTAGGCGCGGTAGTCCATTTCAGGAAAGACGTTATCTCTGTATTCGAGGTCGCTAAGGTAGTCTTCGTCGATTCTGTTATTTTTTATATCTTCATACAATCTGTTGAACTGGTGGATATGGTTGCGCGTTCTCTTTTCAGCATATTCGACCATTCTGCCAGTGGTCATAATGAATGCCCAGTCTGAAGCCTGAGCCAGGAGCAGTTCTCTGGCAGCCTGATTTAGCGCTCGCCTTTTCATTCCCCTTGCCTCTGGGTTCTGGTCGGCTATTTCTACCATTCTCTCAGTAACCTTGTGCAGGTGTCGGTAAATCCAGTCATTGTTTCCATTCAGCCAGACCTCATTATATCCCTTATCCCCCCAGCTGGACATAGAGGGTGTTATTACCTGATTTTTTGGATTCTCATTTAAATACTCTGAGGGAGTAACCGGTCTAAGTGTAGTCTGGTCATAATGGATTTTTCGGAAGAGGAAATTAAGGAAATCAGGACCTTCGTACCACCAGTGGCCAAAGAGTTCAGCATCGTAAGGAGCCACGATAATCGGTTTACGCCCCATAAAGTTGTATAAATACTCCACCTGCTTTTCTCTATTGAATATAAAGTTTCCCGCATGCTCAGCCGCAGCTTCCAAAGCTTCCTGAGGATGGTAGGGTTCCTTCTTATCCAGGTTCACTTTACCTGTGATTTTATAATACTTGATTCCTACATTTCTCCTTATGCCATCAGAGTGGAGATATGGATGGATGTAATTGTAATCCAGGTCGTAACCTACATCTCTATAGAATTCTCTATAGCGGAAATCTCCAGGGTAACCGGTCTCAGCACTCCACACCTGCAGCGAAGACTCAACGTCGCGGCCAAATGCTACCACTCCCGAAGGGCAATAGACCGGAGCAAAAACAGCATAGCGGGGTCGGGGAGTGCCGTAGATAATCCCGTGAGTGTCGAGAAAGAAGAATCGCAAATTTTCTTCTTTTAGAATTTCGTCGTCTCCTGGATTGTAGGCGTACTCCGAGAGCCAGATTCCTCTTGGCCGATGACCAAATTTAAATAGATAGTCCCGCACTGCTATTCTTACCTGAGCTCGAACAGCACGGCGG
>Ga0114921_10001716_pt1 | contig 10185 bp, 9 predicted proteins | sample BentaG_FD_87016 | JGI IMG/M metagenome (GOLD analysis project Ga0114921, IMG submission 87016) | Deep subsurface microbial communities from South Atlantic Ocean to uncover new lineages of life (NeLLi) - Benguela_00093 metaG | ecosystem: Environmental > Aquatic > Marine > Oceanic > Sediment ...
ATGACAAACGACAGGCTTGGGAAAAACAAAAAGCAACCATGGAACGACAGACAAATAAAGTACGGGAGCAACTCAGCAAACTACAGCGCAAAAGGCGACAGTACTCCTGGCAGCAAGCTGAGGACATAATAACCGATGAGGAATTGTTGTCTGCACATAAACAACTCAGGTCCGAAGAAGATGTGCTTAATGGACAATTAATGAGACTTAAGGAGTTTAGCGGCGAGCTATTACCACCGGACAAAGCTACATTTAAAAAGCTGGCAGAATATTGGAGAGGGTCTTTAGTCTGTGAGTTTGATCATGTTTCAGACGAAATAAGAGCGAAATTCGCCGAGTTCTTCGACCTTTATGTAACGGTTCATCCGATGGAGTCTTCAAAAGGTTATGGTTTTGGTATGACGCTTAACATACCCCTGGAGATGGAAGGTTACACTGCTAACGCATATGACATGGTGTTTAGTCCACCGAGAGGGGGACACAGGGGGTGAGGTTCAACTTAATAAGAGGAAGGTAGCCATGATAATAGAACATAAAGAAGATATAAGCTCAGATTTTAAAGGAACCATTATTGATATTGAGACTATCGGGGAATTTCTTAATCAATACCATGATTCAAGGCGATATAAGGATATCCAGCTGGTCATTTTTGGATTTATCAATAGATACACCCTTCACATCGTCTGTGCCAGGGGAAGGGAAGCCATCAAAGAACTAAGCGAAAAAACAGAAGAAATTATGGAGCTATTGCAAAGACCTTTTTACGCCTTTAATAGCAAGTTTGAGAGAAGTGTTCTCTCTTATACACTGGGCAGGGAGATTGACTTTGAGGGAGAACTCCAGGAAGGCTATGAATCTAAGGCATATGCCCGCAAGCATCTAGATATCCCCAACTACAATGACCCATTTTACGATATTGGGAAGCTCTGCAGTGAGGCATGGGAAGATAGCAAGTTCAAGGAAGCGATAGCCCATAATAGAGCCTGCCTTTTAAAAGAGAGGGATATTCTCTTAAAAGGAGGCTTCAGAGAGCCAGACGAATTAGAATTTGTTAGATAAGTATTATTCAAATGTCTAAGCCACGGACTTACCAAACAGAAGCTATCATCATTAAGAAGATTAAGCTGGGTGAAGCTGATAGAATCCTTACCCTATATACCCCCCATCTGGGTAAGATTAGAGGGGTAGCCAAGGGAGTAAGGCGTCCCAGAAGCAAGCTGGCGGGACATCTGGAGCTCCTCACCCACAGCCTGGTTTCCCTGGCCAGAGGGCGAAATCTGGATACCATAATCGGCAGCCAGACTATCAACAGCTTCCTGCCACTGAAAAGCGACCTGGAGCTTACCTCCTATGCCCTTTATGCTACCGAGCTGGTTGACCAGTTCACCGCCGACCAGGTGGAAAATCACCCCTTATTCCAATTACTGCTGGAGACAATGCATCACTTATGCCCGGCTGGGGACAATGAATTAGCCCTGCGCTATTTTGAGCTACACTTGCTCAATGAAGTTGGCTACCGACCCCAGCTTGAGCAGTGTGTTTCCTGCCACTCAACACTCAGCACTACCACCAACTGGTTCTCCTCAGGTGCCGGTGGTATGCTGTGCCCTAATTGCTGCCAGGACCAGTTTTCAACCTACCCCCTCTCAGTTAAGGCACTGAAAGTGTTGCAGTTCCTCCAGAATAATGATTATGATACTGCCAGCAGGCTAAAAACAGACCCGGCACTATCTGCCCAGCTAGAGGAGATAATAAGGCATTACCTCAAATACCTCCTGGAACGAGAGATAAAGTCAGCCGCCTGGCTGGATACCCTGAGGCAACAAACAAAAGAGCTAACTTCACAAAAAGGATACTGAAGCTTCATCCCCCCTCCGAATCTACTAAATCCTCGATGCCTCGTCAGCCATATTCCCTTTACCACAAGGGCAAGATAACATATAATAAGCACAATAGATAACATAGGGGTCAAAGCCTGGAGCTTTCAGGTTTCCTACCGCAGTATAGGGATGAGGTAAAGATGACATCCAGATTAGACCGCATAGCTCAGCAACGACGACAAAAGCTTGACCGAATTCGGGCTCGTGGTATTAATCCTTACCCCCCCAAATATCAGCGCAGCCACACCGCACTGCAAGCCATCGCTCTACTTAAGCAGAAGGAAGACGGCTTGACCAAGGATGAGGAAGTCGGTGTTGCCGGGCGGATTACAGCAAGGCGACTGATGGGTAAGAGTGCCTTCATTGACATCCGCGATGGCTCAGGGAAGATTCAACTATTATTCCAGGACTTGGACCGGTTTGATGAGGAACAGCGTGAGCTGTTTAAGGACTTAGATATAGGCGATATTATCGGGGTTGAAGGCAATCTGCTTCGGACAAAGACTGGTGAACCTACCGTTGGGGTAAGAGATTTTACCCTGCTGGCTAAGTCACTTCAGCCTCTTCCCGAGAAGTGGCACGGGCTCAGCGATGTTGAGATGCGATACCGACAACGCTATCTTGACCTTATCGCTAACACCGAGGTCAAAGAAATTTTCCGGGTGCGCAGCCAGATTATGACTGCCATCCGCCAGTTCCTCAACCAGCGGGGATTTTTAGAAGTGGAAACACCCATATTGCAACCATCAGCCGGGGGCGCTTTAGCCCGACCCTTTATTACTCACCACCATGCCCTTGACCAGGATTTTTACCTGCGCATTGCCACCGAACTTCACCTTAAGCGATTGATTATCGGCGGCTTTGACAAGGTCTACGAGCTGGGTCGTATTTTCCGCAACGAAGGTATTTCCACCAAACATAATCCCGAGTTCACCATGCTCGAAAGCTATGAGGCCTATGCCGACTATAATGACGTGATGACCATGGTGGAGGAAATGGTATCCGGAATTGCTCAGCAGGTCCTGGGCACAGATAAGGTTAAATTCGGCAGCGAAATCATTAACCTTAAGCCACCGTGGCAGCGCCTCGGCTTGCGAGAGACGATTGAAGAATACAGCGGTATTAATTTCGTGCAATACCCGAATGTCGATTTACTAAGGCTTAAGATGAAGGAAATAGGACTGGAGGTTGACCCTCAGAAGAACTGGGCACGGCTGGTTGATGAACTCCTTTCCACCTTTGTTGAACCCAAACTGATGCAGCCCACCTTTCTTATGGACTATCCGGTTTCAATGTCACCCCTAGCCAAGACAAAGCCAGGGCAGGAGCGTGTGGTAGAGCGTTTTGAGGCGTTTGCCGGCGGTATGGAGATTGCTAATGCCTTTACCGAGCTTAACGACCCTATGGAGCAAAGAGAGCGCTTCGTGCAGCAACAAAAGGAGCACCAACCAGAGGAGCAGGTAGCCGAGACTATTGATGAGGGCTTTTTGCTGGCACTGGAGTATGGCATGCCCCCTACCGGCGGGCTGGGTGTGGGCATTGACCGCCTGGTGATGCTACTAACCAACCAACAATCAATCCGGGAAGTAATCCTCTTTCCCCAACTCAGGGAAAAACCGTAAAGATGTAATTTATCAGAGGAAGCTTAGACGGATTAAATATGAAAGAATGGGAGTGGTTAATACTATTAATAGGTGTTTTTGTGGCAGCCTGTGCTGCTATCGCAGCATGGCGGTCTACCAAAGCAACAGAAAGGACAGGCTTGGCACAAATCCTCATGCAAATTACAGATGCTTACAGTTCACCTGAAATGTTGTCAGGTATGGTAAACCTCCGTAGTTGGAAAGAGAAGCACCCAACAGATTTCGCAGATAAATTTGCCGAAATGAGGAATGACAGAGATGAATATGCCAAAATTGAACAGATTGATAAAGATAGAAGAAGGTATTCTCATCACTTCTACAAAATCTGGCTCCTGTCAGACCGCGGGCTTGTGAACAAAGGTTTTGTAAAGAAAGTAGCGCCACGCGACCAAGTAGATTTTCTCTTAGAAATCATCGAACCGCTAGAGAAGGCGATGAATCCAAAATATGACCCTTTAACTTTTGTCTTTTTTCGGAGTATATACCATAAGGAAAGTTAAAGAGAGGCTTCGCCTCTCTTATATAACCCATTCCCCCTCTCCTTTGAAGGAGAGGGGGACACAGGGGGTGAGGTTGATAAAAAATTCTATGAGGGGAAATCTATGCTTGACCTGAAATTTATCCGTGAAAATGTAGACCTGATGCGAGAGGCGATAGAAAAGCGCCAGGACAGCGCCCCACTGGATGAAATCATTGAGCTTGATGCTGAGCGTCGCCAGAAGATGCTTGAGCTGGACAGCTTGAGGCATGCCCGCAAAGAGGCCGCCCGAGAAAGGAAGGAAATTCCTCCAGAGGAAGGACGCCACCTGCGAGCCAGGATTAAGAAGCTAGAGGAGGAAGTGAGGGGCTTAGATGAACAACTGAAAGAGCTCCTGCTTCAAGTGCCCAATATCCCTCAACCATCGGTGCCCTCGGGTAAGGATGAAAGCGATAATGTAGCGGTGCGTTCCTGGGGAGAGCCTGAAAGCTTTGATTTCACGCCAGCCCCACACTGGAAGCTGGGAGAATCTCTGGGCATCATTGATTTTGAGCGGGGGGTAAAGCTATCAGGTACTCGCTTTTATATCCTCAAAGGGTTAGGTGCCCGGTTGCAAAGAGCTCTCATCTCCTTTATGCTTGACCTTCATACCACCGAGCACGGCTTTCAGGAGATTTATCCACCGTTTATGGTCAAGAGGGAATGTATGGTTGCTTCCGGCAACTTGCCTAAATTTGCCGATAACCTATACCACGATGAAGAGGATGATTTCTGGTTCGTGCCTACTGCTGAAGTGCCCCTCACCAATCTTTACCGTGACGAAATCATACCGCCCGGAATCTTACCCATCTATCACGTCGCCTACACCGCCTGCTTTCGCCGGGAAAAAATGTCGGCGGGAAAGGACACCCGGGGTATAAAGCGGGGGCACCAGTTTGATAAGGTAGAGTTATATAAATTCACCGAGCCAGCCACCTCAAACGAAGAACTAGAAAAAATGGTCAATGCCGCTGAGGAGGTTTGCCAGAAGCTGGTTCTTCCCTACCGGGTAAAGCAACTGTGCACCGCTGACTTGGGCTTTGCCTCAACCAAGTCCTATGATATTGAAATGTGGGCTCCCGGCTGTGATGAGTGGCTGGAGGTAAGCTCCTGCTCCAACTGCGGTGATTTCCAGGCGAGAAGGGCTAACACCCGCTACCGTCCCTCCCCGGAGAGCAAACCCCAGTTTGTCCATACCTTGAATGGCTCAGGGCTAGCCCTGCCCAGGGTTATGATTGCCATAATGGAGAACTACCAGCAAGCTGATGGCAGCATTATCATCCCTGAAGTCCTCCAGCCCTATGTGGGGGAAAAGGTAATTAGATAAGGAGTCATAGAGCATATGCCACCAGAGGAAAAAGAAATTAAGACCGACTGCATACTGTGTGTCTGGGGCTGTGGTATCAATGCCTACGTTAAAGATGGCAGGTTAGTCAGGGTTGAAGGTATGACCGAGCACCCATTGAACCAGGGAGTTCTCTGTCCCAGAGGCCAGCACCTGGTAGACTATGTCTATTCGCCAGACCGCCTGAAATACCCGATGAAAAAAAGAAACGGAAGCTGGGAGAGAATTTCGTGGGATGAAGCACTGGATACCATAGCCGGCAAACTACAGCAGATTAAGAATAAATATGGGGCCCGGGCTCTGGCTATCTTCTGTGGCTCTATAGGCGTGGAAAATAATGAGCTGGCTGCCTTCGCCCGCCGCTTCCGCGGTGCTTTCGGGACACCCAACTTCCTTACCGTGGAGAGCACCTGCTACCGCTCCCGCATCCTTGCCCACCAGCTAACCTTCGGCACACTGCTTCTGGAAGAGCCCGAAAAGGCTAAATGTATCATACTCTGGGGTCATGACCCGGACAACTCAAACCCACCTCTAGCCAAACTAATTCATAAGGCACTGGACAACGGATTGCAGCTAATCATAATTAATCCGAAGCGGACACCGCTGGCGAAACGGGGGATACACATTCCGATAAGACCGGGGACGGATTGCGCCCTGGCTCTGGGGATGCTGAATGTCATCATATCAGAAGGGCTTCACGATAAAGAATTTATAGATAAGTATACCATTGGTTTTGATAAGCTGGTTGAGCATGTCAAACAATACCCTCCGGAAAAGGTAGAGAAGATAACCTGGGTTCCAGCGGCTGACATAAGAAGGATTGCCCGAATATTCGCCGAGGCTGAGTCAGCTTCCATTATCCAGGGTATCTGCTGCCTCGACCAGCACATAAACGGTTTACAGAATAGCCGGGTGCTTGCTATCTTGCAGGCGGTAACGGGAAATATTGAGAAACCCGGCAGCTGGGTTACTGTCCCCTTCCCCAGACTGGGCAGCCTTTCCATCAAGGTAGAAGAGGAGCCTATCGGGATTACGAAACACCCCTTGTTCTATCATCTTTGGGGTCGGACTTCTCCCTACGGTCAGGCAATGTATCTGGCTGATACCATCCTTACCGAAAAGCCATATCCCATTAAAGCACTGATTGTTACTGGTGGTAATCCGGCACTTACCCTGCCTGATTCAAAGAAAATAGAAGAGGCACTGGAGGACCTGGAGTTTCTGGTGGTTATAGACCTGTTCATGACCGAAACAGCCAAGATGGCGGATATTGTGCTCCCCGCCTGCTCCTTTATGGAGCGGATGGGGGTAGGCTATGTTTACGCAGTAACCAGTGGTATGCCTTACCTTTTGCTCCGTAAAAGGGTGATAGAGCCGCTAGGGGAATGCTGGCCTGATTGGAAGTTCTGGTGCCAGCTGGGCAGGAGAATGGGATATGGCGATTTCTTCCCCTGGCAGACTGGTGAGGAGGTTGTGGAGCACTGGCTTAAACCCATCGGGCTGACTATTAAACAGCTAACTGAGCAAAACCCGGAAGGAGTATTCTTTGCCACCAAAAAGTACAACCTGCTGGAAAAGGGTAAGTTCAGGACACCCTCAGAAAAGATTGAGCTTTACTCAGAAACACTAGCTGAGCATGGCTATGACCCACTACCGGTCCATATTGAGCCCAGCCAGAGCCCGGTCGGCTCCCCGGAGCTGGCTAAGGAATATCCCCTCATCCTGACCACCGGCTCTAGACTTCTGGAATACACTCACTCCCAGATGAGAAATGTAGCCGGACTACAGCAGTCAGCCCCTGAGCCAATAGCTGAGATTCACCCTGATACCGCCCAGAAGTATGGCATTGCTGATGGTGACACTATTACTGTAGCAACCAGAAAGGGAGAAATAAGAATTAAGGTGAGAACTACTGAAGACCTGGCTCCTCAGGTAGTGAGCATCCCTCATGGCTGGGCTCAGGCTAATGCTAATATCCTGACCCAACTGGAACCAGGCGACCCGGTTACCGGCTATCCTGAGCTCAAAGCCCTGCTTTGCAAAATAAAGAGGATTTAAGATAAGCACTTTCTAGGTTTGTGTGGGCACTTGACAGTTTGTCTAGTGCAGAATATAATACCCAAGTGTCAGAGAGGAAAATAGAAATGAAAATGAAATGGTTGATATTAGCAGTTATAGTTAGCAGTCTGGTCTTGCTGGGTGCCTGCAAAATCTTACCTACGCCACCTGAGCCTCCACCTGTGACACCTACACCTACGCCACCAACGCCTGAGCCACCAGAGGGAGTGCTGTATTCAGATGACTTCAGCGATGACACCAGCGGATGGGATACCTTTGAAGATGAGGATGGCTGGGCCTCCTACACAGATGGCTGGCTACATGTAACCAACTACACTCCTGCCGAACTGGCCACCTTTTCCATGGCCCACCAGTATTTTGAAGATTTCATCCTGGAAGTAGAGACAAAACTGGTTGACGGCACTGATGACAATTATCATCAAATAGCGATACGCGCTAATGACGAGAGGGGTGACGGCTACAACTTTGGTGTCAGCGCCGATGGTTATTACCAGATAGGAATCGAGATAGCAGGGTCGAGCGAGCAAGTGACTGACCCCATATCTTCATCTCATATCCTTCAGGGGTGGGACGTTATCAACCTAATCCGTATTGAGTGTGTGGGTAGTACTCTCAGATTATTCGTCAATGGGCATTTGCTAAAGGAGTTCACCGATAGCCGCCTTCAAGGTGGTGATATTGGCTTAGGTTCTTCTTCACTTGCCGGTACATTCAGCGAAGTTGCCTTTGACAACATTGTAGTTACTGCCCCATAGGTTCTGATTAGACACGGCGGTGCTACTGTCCCTCAGGCGATTATGTACCTTTTTAAGAATATCACAGGCTTGGTTTCGAGCAGGAGTTTAAAGAGGAGAACAACGGGTTTAGGGAATATCTCGGGTTTGGCCAACCTGCGAACTACCTCTTCGTCAAACTGACCTGTCTCACCATAGATTTGCCACAAGCTGGTAAAAAGTATTAAAGGCCTTTTTTGTACTGACCAGTCTATCCTCGGTATGTCAAGCAGGTAATCAACCCTACCGAACATGCCGCTCTGGACCATTCTCATCAGCCAGTGATTTCAACCCGCTAAAACTGTGCTTTGGGCTGGGAATACGCAAGATTAAGATTGAAGCCACAACAGCTGCACCAGCAAAGACAAACCATATACCATTGTAACTACCCCAATTATCGTACACCCAGCCAGCCAACGGGGGCGCTATCACGCCTCCGAACATGCCTCCGACCCACATTAAGCCAGAGATAGTCGCGAAATGAGCTCTACCAAAGTGCTCTCTCACCAGAGGCGTTCTCAGTACATTGAAACCCCCATAGCCAATGCCAAAAAGAATGACAAAAGGCACAAGCAACCAAGTGCCTCCACTGGCAATATAGCCAAAACACAACAGGCCCAGACCCGATGTAAGGAACGTTGTTACTGCTACCACCTTCGTATTGATCTTGTCCCGAAGCCAACCGAAACCGAGGCGGCCAACAATGCTGGTCAGTGGTATGGCAGTAGCTATAAGGCTAGACCTTGACCTGGGGATGCCAATACTGCTGAGATAGGGCATTACATGAGTAATTGTCGCACCCTCTAGTATCATGCAACAAAAGCAGACCAGCATTAGGTACCAGAAGGTGCTGCTCTTCAGTGCCTGTTTCGTTGTGACCTCTACTTCCTCAGCTTGCGGCTGACCCGTATCATTGTCAAATGAACCCTCTACCTGGCCATCAGGCAAATACCCGTACTGTTCGGGCTTATGTCGAAACACAAGCGACAGTGGTAGAAGCGTGACCAAGATACCGATAGCAAGTATGCGGAGTGACATGTGCCATCCGTACATCCCTATAAGGTAGACTATTAGCGGAACTAATAGTCCAGCTAAACCCCAGCCACACATCGCTATGCCGCTTGCTATGCCGATTTTTCTCTGAAACCAGTTAGCCACAGCTGTCATTGCTGCTACTCCACCACAACAACTGGAGCCTAGGGCGATTATAGCAAAGGCCCCATAGTACATACTCAGAGATGTGGTATAGCTTAGGAGGATTAATCCTGCGGTAAGAATTATTACCCCGATAAATATTATCTTCCTCGGACCCCAGCGATCGACAAGTATACCAACCAGGGGAGCAAGAAGGCCCACCTCAAAGCCACGTAGGGAGGACCCCAGCGAGATTTGGGTATAGCTCCAGCCCATATCGGTCGCTATAGGCTCAAAGAAGGCAGTAAACCCATAATACAAAACACCACCTATAGATAGTGCGATAAAGACATATGCAGCAACAATCCACCACCCGTAGAACACTTTGAACTTCAATTGCAATCCACTGCTCCCTTCCTATCGTTGAAAACTGTCTGGTAGCAGACTTATCTGTAAGTGAAGCATCTACCATCCCGGTAGACCGAGTGAACAGCCGCCCACTATCGGGTAAAATGAAGAGGTAAAACAGTCATCGTAAAGGGGCTACGGTCTTTACCCAATAACTATATGAACGCAAGCAGGTCTGCTTACCGGCCTCCGTAGCCCCGTGGCTTATATTATACCCCCGTCACCCTCGGTGAGGTCAAATCAATGATAGCAAATTTCCCCCAAAGTCAGGGTTTGCTATCAAATCTTCCAAAGATTAGAAAGGGGGGTATGAAAGCAATCGCCACCCAGCTTCGGAGAAGATAATGAATATGTTTACAGGGAAATTATCGGAGTTTCTGATGAGGAGTATGCTAAACTGGAGAGA
>Ga0114921_10001717_pt1 | contig 10184 bp, 9 predicted proteins | sample BentaG_FD_87016 | JGI IMG/M metagenome (GOLD analysis project Ga0114921, IMG submission 87016) | Deep subsurface microbial communities from South Atlantic Ocean to uncover new lineages of life (NeLLi) - Benguela_00093 metaG | ecosystem: Environmental > Aquatic > Marine > Oceanic > Sediment ...
GATTTTACCCCTATGGAAACCATCGTGGCGGCTACCAAAAACGGGGCGATAGCCTGCTTTATGGGAGACAAAACAGGCACCATAGAGCCGGGCAAGTTTGCTGATATCATTGTCGTTGATGGTGACCCCCTAGCTGACATCAAGCTCTTACAGGACGTGGAGAAGATAAAGATGGTGATGCTGGAGGGTAAGGTTGAGGTTGACCGAGGTGTCTAAGCAGGCAGCGTAAGCTGCACGACAAGAGAAGGCCGGCTATGCTAGTCTTCCCTGTGGTTCAGCCCCTCCCGTGGGGTACCTCAGCCGTAATTGGGCAAGTGGCATCCCGCCTTGAAAGGAGGTGATAGATGAGGTAAAATCGAGTGGTTTATAATACTTTTTAGGAGGTGCTCATAAAATGGGTTTAAACAAACGTTATCGTGGCTACAAGTCGTTTGACTACCTGGAGAAAGATGATTATAGAACCTATAAACTGGTAAAAGAGATTGGCAGAGTAGAACCATACACGGTTCCTTTATCAGTAGCTGAAGAGGACAGAGTTAATAGAATAGTCGGTGAAAATGTTGTGATTTCATTTCACGAACATCCCGTGGTTTTCCCTGAAGATACAACCTTATACCCCGACGTTTGCAAAAGAGGTAGATTTCCAACAGCCTTTGAAGGTTTATCTAAGTCCTGCCTCGATGGTGTTTTTGACAATCTGTTAGATGGCGGCTGCGTGCTAACATCAAAGGCCGGATGGAAATGGGAGGATGCCATAGTTGACCTTGGAATGAGACTGGCCGATATAGAACATCAAGATTTTGTGATTACCGCCAGGAAAGTCGATGACATTTTACAAGCCTACAAGGAAGGTCAAATAGCTTTCATCTGGTGTATGGAAGGGGCAATGCCAATCGAAAATGAGCTGGATAGAATAGACATCCTCTATGGTTTCGGCCTGAGGGTACTGATGCTGACCTATAGCGAATCGAATGCATTGGGAACCGGTTCGATGGAGACTAGAGATGGTGGCTTAACTTACTTTGGTCGCCAATGCGTGGACAGAATGAACAAGCTGGGTATGGCTGTTGATGTTGCCCATTGTAGTGACCAGACCGCTCTTGATACAGCTAGAGAAAGCAAGAAGCCAATATTCGACACGCATGGAAGTGCACGAGGTCTCCATCCTGAGAGGGGGAAATCAGACGATACTATGAAGGCCATTGCAGATAAAGGCGGCGTCCTTGGTTTCCTTTCAACACCGGGTGTAGGTGATATGGAAGCTGTAATGAGGCAATTTGAATACCTGAAGAACCTTTGTGGCATTGAGAGTGTTGCCTTCGCCCCTGATACAATCTATGGAGACCATCTCGCTCTCTATCGTACTCTGGGGGCAGAGCGCACCATAGTGGCCTATCGAGACATTAAGCCTGATGCGATGCCATATCCATATGTTAAAGGCATGGAAAATCCGACAGAGGCTTCTTGGAACACCGTCAGACTGCTGGTTCAGGCTGGTTATTCAGATGAAGACGTAGCAAAAGTCATAGGCGGGAATGTTATCAGAGCTCTTAGGGAAATATGGTATTAAGGCTGAGGTCTGCTCGGGGTGAAAATGAAGAGGCATTTGAACAATGGCAAAGAAGGCATGTTAACGACATGGGTTGCCCTGTATTGTATATCTTTTGTTCAATATTGGCGAGATATTGTGATTTAACAAATTGATGACGTGCATGAGCTAGTTTTGGGGAGAAAGATAATATCAGCACGGCACTGTTCGCAACTGTTGAATTGTGAAATAAACTCCTCACATTTGCGCCTTATTTTGCTGAGTTCATCGCAGGTTGGGGCAGTATAATCCTTCATTTTCCCAGAAGGAATAAGGGGCATTATGTTCATCAATTTGACCCCGGCTTCTTGTAACCGCTGAGCTAACTTGGGTATATGTTCATCATTCACGCCGGGGATGAGCACTGTATTTACCTTAAGAGAAAAGCCAGCAGCTACTGCCTTTCTTATACCGTTGAACTGCTTGATAATGAGTAAAGCCGCCGCTTCCTCACCCCGGTATATAGTTCCACGGTACTTAGCCCAGGAATAAATATGTTTCCCTATCTGGCTATCTGAAGTGTTAATAGTTACTGTAAGAGCTCTGATTCCAACATTAGCCATTGCCTCTAATTTATCTTCAAGGAGTAAGCCGTTTGTGCACAGGCAATTTACTATTTGAGGGTGCCGTTGGTGAATTAAGCCCAGTGTCTGGAATGTTTGCTCATTGACCAAAGCGTCTCCAGGACCAGCAACTCCTACCACAAAGTCATAGGTTTGTCTTTCGCTGACGATAGAATGAATCAAATTAACTGCCTCAGCTGGTGATAATATCCTCGTCGCCCACCCCGGGTGTTGAATACCGGCACACATATTATGCTCACAGAAGTTACATTGAATATTGCAATGGGGAGCGACTGGCAGGTGAATCCTGCCTACGCAGTCATGAGCTTCATCACTGAAGCAGGGATGCTGTTCTGTGATATTGGTTATCACTGCCAAACTACCTAACGTCATTAAAGTTCCTATCCATAGTTCCTTTAATTCTTATCTTTGATTAGTTAGATGTGACCGGTATAAAGCCTCCAACTCGGTTATTTCCTGCAGTGGTGTTGGAATAACGGGGGAGTCATTGTTTATCACCTTTTCTGCCAGTGCCCGAAATTCCCCGGCTTCCTCTGAAACAGGTGAGTGTTCAAGGACAGTTCTGCTTTCCACTTCACAAGCTTGGATGATAGAGCTACGGGGAATGAGATGAATGAACTTGGTTCCCAAGTGCTCAGCAAAGTCAGTAAGAGCCTTTTTCTCAAAGACCTCCTGTCCACTGCTGTTGCATATCACACCAGCCAGTCCTGTTTGTCCACGTCTTGCTAGACGCTGGACACCTTTGGCAATGTTATTGGCTGCATAGAAGCTCATGAAAGCGCCGGAACATATGAGGTAGATTTCTCTGGCATAGCCTTGACGAATTGGTTGAGCAAATCCACCACAGACCACATCACCCAGAACATCATATACCACAACATCTAAATCATAGGTCTCGTAAGCTTTCAAATCCTTGAGGATTTGAATAGCCGTCAGCACCCCGCGGCCAGCGCAGCCGATTCCGGGCTCAGGCCCGCCTGCCTCCACGCAATAGACGCCGCTTGGTCCCTGAAAAACAATGTCTTCTAGTGAAATGGCATATTCATCGCGACCTTTCCTCAGGTGCTCACGGTAGGTTTCCAGCACAGTTGGGATGAGGCGGCCACCAGTCAAGCATCTAGTGGAGTCTCTCTTAGGATCACAGCCTACCTGCATGACCTTCAAACCTTTCTCTTGGAGAGCAATGGACAGATTTGAGGCTATGGTACTCTTCCCAATGCCTCCTTTGCCATATATTGCAATCTGTTTCATCTTTTACCACCTTGCTTTATATCTTCGATGTTTTGAGCGATATTTGTCTATCCAGTCATTCTGGATAAACTCAATAAGGTTCAAGATGCCGGTGTAACCAAAATACTGGCGATTAATCAAACGGAATCGTGAAGTAGGATAAACCAGTAGAAAGATGAAGGGTATGTCAAGCTCTTCGACGGCATGTTTTTCAATGTTGCTACCGAATACAATCTCTGGCTTGATATTGGTCAGGGCTGCTTTTGATTGATATACATCAGCACTATATATCACTTTGGGTTCAAGGCTCAGTTCCTTGAGTTCCTTCTCTAAAATCTTTCTGGCTGTCTCTTGGGAGGAACGGAGACAAATGAGTTGAGGAATCATCTCCAGATCCTCGCTGATGAAGTGAGTCAGGGGAATGCCTATTGTGGCATCGGCGATGATAGCAGCTGGTGCTCGATGCATAAAGAACTGCTCCAGGCCTTTTCGCCGGCATACCTCCACTACCATCTTTTCGCCCTCGTTAATCAGCTTGTCAGCTACCCTCTTAGCATCGAATCTTTCTCCTAGCTCTCTTAACCAGCGACGGGTGTTAGTGAAGCCTATGGGTAAAGGAATATCCTTACATAGTTGCTCGATGCCGAATTCTGAAGCCAGGTAATCTGCTGCTTTCTGGCCACAATCGTGGCTCAATACTAATGATGCCTCGCTTGCTGATACCTTTTCAAAGTCACTGAGGTCTGTCTGGTGGGTAATGGTGGCCGTTACTTGAATCCCCATCTGCGAAAGCACACTCTTTACCAACTCTAAATCACCCATCCAAGTTGGATTGGCGTTAGCGTGGGGAGCAATAAGACAGACTGATTTAGTTATTTTTTGCCCCTTATCTATTACTAGTTTCTTTAATATCACATCCAGGGCAATATCAGTACCATCATATTGAGAACCGAGAAAGCCGGCACATTGAATAGGCACTATATCGAAGTCTACTTGACCCCGTGCGTCATCACAAACAGCAACGATGTCATCACCTACAATCTCAGGACCGCAGGAACTCAGGACAAAGACGATGGGGGTATTTAATTCCTGGGCTTCTAATATGGTGCGGGTAAGGAGTTCCTCACCACCATGTACAATCTCATCCTCACAGAGTTTAGTGCATAAGGTTAGAGTTTCAGTATAGTCAGCATCTTGCCAGCTAAAGGCAGAGTTAACCAGCATATCACACCCTTGTGGTGCATGGGATAAGACGCAGCATCCATTAATGCCTAAAGCGGTCTGTGCTGCGCCGTAGAGGGCACATCGGAGGTAAGGGTCGTGACATTTTTCGGCTGTGGCTGTTAGAGACTCACGAGCTATCTTCATGACCATTAACCTCCATATAGAACTTGTCGGAATAACTTTGAGCGGGGACGGGCAGCGTTTACCAGTGCTGATTCTATTAGTCGGGCAATGTTGCGGATACCCGGATACCCGTACTGAGGATAACCGGTGCGCGTAGTTAGGTTAACCTGTGGTATACCTGGTTGTCTCATGGGGGTGCCCAGAAAGATGGCATTATCATACTCGGTGACCAGTTTTTCTAGTTCAAGTTCTGTCTGCCAAGAAGAACGGAAAGTACCTAAGGAAAAGAGGCCTTTGGTAAGCACTACCTCCGGGTTTTGCCCCGTTTCTAGGAGAAACTTTATGCTGGGCATTCTCTCCTTGATGGTGTAGGGGTGGATATTGATGACTACCGGCCGTGCCCCGAATTCCTCGACCATTCTGGCCATAGATAGAGCTCTAATAGGGCCTGGGAATTCGGCTACTTCAATAAGAGCTGTCTTGCCCTCAAGGTTCCTTCTCAGAGACTTAGCCTCATCTCTAACTTGCCCTGTCTCTTTTTCAATCACCTCTCTAGCCCTTTTTTCTAGCCCCAGTGGTAGGGCTACTCCCAGGAGCCAATCTTCAGTTGCTTGAAGGCCATAAGGTTGGCCGGTACGGCTGTAGGGTACGCCAAATCTTTCCTGCATAAGGGCACCCAGCTTCTGGCCCCAGTCGTAACACCAGGAAGCATTTAATTCTACCTCACGCGCTCTACGGATCTCCTCTAAGGTGCATCCACCACAGAGCACAGCGTTTATTTCAACCCCAATAGCATTTACCAACCGCTTGATCTCGTCTAGGTCATCCAGCCATTCGGTATAAGTAGGGCCTACCCGGGCACCAAGGATATTGATGGTTTTCTCCCTCTTTTGTCTTGGAGGTTCCATCAGGTCCATGATAACCTTGAAGGCATCCTCAAATCCGCTACGGAAATCTCCACCAAAACCTTCACTGCGTATAGCTATCACCTTGGCATTAACTGATTTTTCTGCTTCATGAGCAATAGTCTCCACATCATCGCCAATTATTCCTGAGCAGCAGCAGGAGAGGATAGCAATGAGTTCTGGGTGGTACCTTTCCTCCACTTCCTTTACTGCTTCAACGAGTTTGCCTTCCCCACCGTAGACAATATTGGTTTCATCCAAGGAAGTGCAAGTGGTTGGTTCCAGAGGAACACCACGGTATTCGCAGCTGTTCATCTTGTAGGCATTGGCTACACCGTAAGTGCAACCGACAGGACCATGGATTACTGGTGCCATGTGACGAATACCATTAACTACCATAAAGGCTGTCCAGAACTTACATGGGGGAGCATGAGAAGCCTGTAATTTGGGGATCATTTCTCCCCTTGCTACTTTTTCCAGCAACTGTTGCAGGGTGCCTCGAAAAGCGATGTAATCCTTATCCATTTTCGTTGTCCCCTTTGTTGAGTCAATTATTAGAATTTGAACCAGCTAGGTCTGTTCATGAATTCTAAGTACGTGGTGTTATATAGTGATATTATAACATATACCCTGTCCGCTCTAGCATCTCTATTAGTTATTCCATATACTAAAATAGCGAATTGTTGCTCTATTATCTCACCGATGCTACCTTCTCCGCTGAAGTTGCACCCACAGGCTACATTAAGAGAAGACCATTATCCCACGCACACCTGGCGCACTCAACCAGTTGTCTGACAGGCGACCCAGGCTTAGTAGACTTCTCAAACCTATGTAGAGTATAATCAACTTCGCATTCGCTATGAAGTGCTGAAAGGTCGTACACCCAAGATAGCGAATGTGATCAACAGCAAAGAGGTGGCAAACGTGCGGAAGGTTAGAATTGGCACAACGGAGCTCTCTGTATCAGAACTCTGCCACGGAACGCTAATTCTGGGGAGTCTCCAGGCAAACCTGACCCCAGAAGAAGGGGGCAGAGCTATACGGAGGTCGTTTGAACTGGGGGTGAACTTCTATGATACCGCCAAGGGCTATAGAACGTATCCGCACCTAGCAATTGGGCTCCAGGGAGTTGGGCGAGACGAAGTAATCATTGCCAGCAAGAGTCACGCATACTCCTATACTGGGATGAAGACAGACATAGAGGAATGTCTGCGAGAGCTTTCCCTGGAGCAAGTAGGCATCTTCCATCTCCACCTGGTATCCTCTCTTGATGACCTTCGTGCTCGGCGGGGGGCACTCGATTGTCTTATTGAGTGCAGAGACCGCGGATTAATCGGGGCTATTGGCGCTTCAACGCACACTGTGGCCGGAGTGCGAGCTCTCAACGAGGAGCCTGCCATTGATGTGGTCTTTCCCGTGCTCAATCAACGAGGGCTGGGCATTATTGATGGAACTTTGGAAGACATGCTTGAGGCACTCAGCCAATCCAAGGGACAGGGGAAGTTCATCTACGCCATGAAGCCTCTTGGCGGTGGGCATCTCCATCAAGAGGTGGAGGATTCTCTCAAGTATTTGCGTGAACTACCTCTGTGTGATGCCGTTGCTGTCGGGATGAAGGATGAAGCCGAAGTAGAAATGAATGTGGCCATCTTCAACGGTCATGCTGTAACGGAAAACATGAGGCAGCGGGTGCATGCTGTGGAGCGGCGACTGATAGTCTATGACCGGTGTACAGGGTGTGGTCTCTGCATCGATGAATGTGACCAAGGGGCGCTCAGTTTAGTAGACGACAAGGCTGTGGTCGATGAACCCAGGTGTATTCTGTGTGGCTACTGTGCTGCCGTGTGTCCCGAATACGTGATGCGAGTCGTTTGATACGTTGTTGGTGAGGGTTAGAGTAAGAGGTGCAGCAAGTAGAGCCTTATCTGGTTTGAACAGCACCAACAACAAAATGACGTTTTGTTGCCTGGTTGGCTTGACTAGTGTCATTTGAGGCAGCAGGCTAGTGCTAGACGTGGTATCAGCTTACATTCAGCTATGGCAAAGGTTTTACTTACCAGAGTAGATAAAGGTCTTTATGTGGCGGTCATTGAGGCAATGGTGATAATCGAGGGCTCGAAGATAAAGGCTGTGGGCAAAGATATCGAGGTACCAAAGGGAGCAAAGGTCATAGATGCCACCGGGAAGATGGTTATGCCAGGCCTGATTGATTCACATATGCACCATATGGGTGCCAAGACCAATATGTTTCAGGTAGAAGAGATAATTCGCCCCAGGGAGCTTGAGCTTTTGGTCAAGTACTGTGATTTTATACCAATGGACGCCATAGTTGCTGCCACGAAGAACGGGGCAATGGCTTGCTTCATGGGAGACAAAACGGGTACGATACAGCTGGGCAAGTTCGCTGACATCATTGTGGATGGCAACCCTCTAGCTGACATCAAGGTACTCCAAGATGTAGAGAAGATAAAGTTGGTGATGCTGGAGGGCAAGGTCGAGGTTGATACGGGTCTCTAATTTATCAATAATATGAGACTTAAATCTCCCTAGGATGGATTTAACCATACGATGCGTCTTAGTCAGAAGCACCCTAAAGTATTCTATGGGTGGTGGGTTGTTGGCGCATGTTTTTTGATTGTGCTATATGCTGGCGGCGCTACCTTCTTCGGGTTCACAGCTCTTGTTGAGCCGATAGCCAATGAGTTTGGTTGGAGCTATGCGCAGATTTCACTTGCTACTTCGCTACGTGCCCTAGGAATGGGCCTTCTTGCTCCATTGATTGGATTTCTTGTTGACCGCTGGGGTCCAAGACGGCTCGTCTTTAGCGGGATTTTTACTGCTGGCCTTGGCCTAATATTCTTGAGCCGTATTTCCTCACTGGGCATGTTTTATGCAGCGTTTGCTCTGATATCCCTAGGTCGGAGTATGTGTACTATGACAGTAATGGCCACAGCGGTATCAAATTGGTTCCGCAAGAGGGCAGGTACAGCCACTGGTATCATGGTTAGTGGTATTGGTCTTGGTGGGCTCATGGTCCCCCTCATAACCATGCTGACCGATACATTTGATTGGCAAACAGCAATGCTCAGCCTTGGCCTGGGTATGTTAGCCTTCTGTCTGCCACTATCACTTGTAATTCGCCACAAACCCGAACAATATGGCTATCTGCCCGACGGCGAGGTAAGCAGTCCCATAGTAGGCGGGGGAGGCCCAGCCTCAGCACAGAGTGACGAGGTGAATATCACAGTCAGACAGGGACTGACAAGCAGAGCCTTCTGGCATATATCGCTGTCAGCAATATGTCACTCATTCATAGTGGGTGCTGCGATAACACACATAATGCCTCATCTCAGCAGCATTGGTGTCGTTAGAGCAACCTCCAGCTTAGTGGCCACTGCTCTACCAGTGACTAGTGTTTTTGGGCGTCTCGGTTTCGGTTGGCTCGGGGATAGAGTCAGCAAAAGATGGACAGCAACTGCAGCCTTTATTATGATGTTTTTGGGTTTATTCCTACTTGGCTATATTGATAGCTCAGCCACCCGGCTCCTTCCCATTGTTATTATCCTTTTTGGCATTGGCTGGGGCGGTAACGTTACTACGAGAATAGGCCTGTTGAGGGACTATTTGGGGACTAGCCATTTTGGCACGCTACTCGGCTTTTGCTCTGGTGTAATGATGGTGGGAAGCATATCAGGTGCGCCTGTCGCAGGGTGGGCATTCGATAAATGGGGTAGCTATCAAGGTACATGGTTTGTATATTCTGCCGTGGCCCTCGTCGGTGCGGTCCTTGTCCTAAGCATTCCCCCTTCGCCAGGGAGGAGTTCAGAGTTTATACATTAGCTCTCCGGGAAAATCTGAGGCTAATGCTCGGAGGTACAGCCTTGGCGGGCACTGCCAGGGGAAACTGAGGTAATAGGGTTTCCTGTTTCTACCCCTCCCGTGTGGGTGCCTCAGCTTGGATTACAAGAGGAAAAGAAAACCAAAGGGAGGTAGGAAATGAATAGGGCTCGTCATTATGTCCTTTGGGGTTTTGTAATTTTGGCCATAGTTTGGGGAGTTGTTGCTTGGCTTACGGAGTCATCGGCACTAAAATGGGCTGCCACTGCTCTTGGGTTGGGTCTCATCTCAGTGGGATTAGGGCTCAATAGCTTCTTAATCTCATTGCACACAGATAAAAGGATGACCAAACTGGATGCTACTCTAGCACGAATAGAGGGTCTGCAAGAAGAGATACGAAAAGAGCAAAAGGAACAGGCAAGTTCTGGTCCGCCTATAGTTGCATCTTTACAAGCAATGTCGCAGTACTATATGGACTACATTAGCAAACAAAAAGGAGAAGATAAAGAATAAGAAAGGAGGGCAGAGCAATGAGAGAAGTTAAGCGATTTGTTAAGGAAAACACTAATCTGAGGAAAACAACCGAACTTCAAAGTCCTGTTTTGAGGCTAAGGTATGGAGCGGGAGACGAGACTCGAACTCGCGACAACCTGCTTGGAAGGCAGGGACTCTACCAACTGAGTTACTCCCGCA
>Ga0114921_10001718_pt1 | contig 10183 bp, 8 predicted proteins | sample BentaG_FD_87016 | JGI IMG/M metagenome (GOLD analysis project Ga0114921, IMG submission 87016) | Deep subsurface microbial communities from South Atlantic Ocean to uncover new lineages of life (NeLLi) - Benguela_00093 metaG | ecosystem: Environmental > Aquatic > Marine > Oceanic > Sediment ...
ACATGCGAAAGCGGCTGATTTCTTGGCGGCCCCTACAAGGAATAGCACCAATCATAAAGATAAGGACAACATACTTTCTAGCCAGATCACCAGCATCCAAGTTTTGTGGATAGACCACTTCAAAGGGAAACTCAAACTGTTCGAACAGCCACCGCACCCAGCCAGATTGCATTGAACCGCCGTAGCGATCCCACAATCCTATGTGAACCGGCCTTAAGCGGAACGCTTTTCCAGCAGGTTTTGATTTAGTCCCTTCGAAATTCAACCCTATTTCCTCTGCCATGCTTTTGAGCTTGGGAACAATTGAAGAAGGCTTTTCTGGGATGTAAATCGTCCCAGCTGGATAGTTCTTGGCGTTGGTTTGAAATGGTTGTTTTAACCAATAGACCTCTTCCTTGCTCCGCAGGAGTCTGTTGATGGCGATGAATGAATCGTTCACCCTATGGTCTAAGAGAAAACCAGTTGCATCCCTACCTCGCGCAACCGTCCCTGCGGGTGTCTTGACAAGGTCCAAGAGCTTTTCAAAGGGGCCATCGAATCCTTCATGAATCCTGTCGAACTCTACTCCCATTTGAAAAGCCAATGTCCAACCGGCGTTGTCATAGGTGGGAGTAGGAGGTGCACCTGGATAGGGGATGTCGTCTGGATAATTTTGAGGTTCGAACATTGTTAGCAGATGCGGCCGAAAAGCCTGAGCAGTCTTAACCACGTAGGAACCCGAAGAATAGGATTTCCCGGCGACCTTGAAGGAACGCGTAGCCTGATGGATGGTGATGCCGTTTTTGATGAGAGTATTCACAAATTTGGTGGCTGTTAAAAAGTCCGGCTGATTGGAGGGAATGATGTAACCTCTCGGATCACGATTAGCTGGGTCAAAAAGCATCCTATAGTATTTGAGTGGGTAGCCTTTGGATCGGCCGGAGCCAATCATTTTTGCTTTGTCTTTTTTGATTTTCTCCTGTATTTCAACGATATATTTTGGAATGATGGTCCAATTATCACGGTTTCCCCGTTCGATGGCGTTTTTCCCCATGCGGTAGATGTTAAACAGGAAATCTTGGCGATGTTTCGAGGCCACATCAAGCACGGCGCGATCGGCTGTGATCGAGTACTCAACCGACTGATGGAAGTGCCACTTCTGCGGCGCTATCGGAGCGGGCAGATCGTTACTGGCAATTTGTCTGTTTGGAAGAAAGGGAATATCCATCGGAGTGGGATTGCCTATGGTCTCTGTGAGAATACCGATTATGTTATGAAAGTAAACAGTAGTGCGAAGTCCACCATTCCACCAAGTCGAATATCTTGCTCCTGATCTCATTGTGGCTCCTGGTTTTCCTTCGACAACAAAGCGGTTGTGCATGGCAGCTCCGACGAGCTCGATCCCCAACGGAACAAGAGGGTCGAAGCAGTAGTTGAACGGATCGCGGAAGGGAGGAGCAAACAACACGGTTCCTGCAGGCCCAGTCTGATGGTGGTTGTATGCGATTTGGGGATACCACTCGCGGTAAAGAATGCGGTTGATGGCTTCGGTCTCAGGTTGGGTGCTCATGTAAAAGTCCCGGTTGTTATCATGCCCGACGTACTTATGGTACAAACGGGGAAGATCCCTCGTAGACCGGTTGGTGGGCTCAGGTTCCCGCATGTACCAGTTTGATACCAGTTCCATTCCATCCGGATTTGAGAGGACAGCCAGAATTATAACGTCCTTTAAGACTCGCATCGTTTCAAGGTCATCTCTGCTCACCATTTGATAGACAAGTTCTATCAACTGCTGGGCCCCCAAAACTTCAGTGCCGTGTAAGCCACCGTCGATCCAGACCACAACCCGTCCTTCGGAAGCCAAGGCACGAGCCTCTTCATCAGTGAGGCCTTCGGCCAATGCCAGGTGGCGGGAAATTTCTTTATAGCGGTCGAGTCTCTCGTGATTTTCTGGTGAGGTGATAATGGCCATGAACATCGGGCGTTCTTCGGCTGTTTTACCGATTTCGACGAGCACCATCCGGTTCGATTCCTGAGCCAGTTTTTTCCAGTAGGCAGCCGTCTGAGTAAAGTTGGCCAGGAAGTAATCGTCACCGATGTTAAACCCGAAATGTTCTTTAGGAGTCGTTATTTTGTCTTGGGTTAGAGCCTGTGTGGCCATTAAGGCTATCAGCAGAAAAAATGAGACAAGAATCTTTTTGCTGTTTATCCATTCCTCCTTTTTCTTGATAAAGGATGTGAATTTAAGCATTTATGACCGTCCTAAAATCCCCTTTCATTCGAGATTTTCAATTCTCTTCAATTCCTTGAGAAGAGACTTATAGCACGGCAAATAAAAGAAAGCAAGGCATGGCAAATGAGACGTAAAAGGTAAGAAGCATGAAGATAAATATCCGAAAACTTTTTCCATCGCGGAAAAAAGATGCTTATCAGCAACTTGATAAAATAAAGGCTTCCTTGTTTATCGTCCAGGGCGCCAATGATCCCCGCGTTCCCAAGGCAGAGTCAGACCAGATGGTTGAAGCTTTAAAGGAGCGGGGGATTGATGTGCCTTATATGGTCAAGGACAATGAAGGGCACGGATTCCGAAACGAGGAAAATCGATTCGATTTCTACCGAGCCATGGATAAGTTCCTGGCTAAGCATTTAGGCGGAAGATCAGAAGAAAAAACTCAATGAGAATTAGGACCCCAATCTTTGTAGGGGTTTGATTCATCAAGCCCACAGTCTTGTTGGGACTGTTTCCAATATTTCCTCTTGGCTTTTCGAGGGATTCTTTATTTTTTTAATTTTTTTAGGGTTTAGTCCCGTATACACTTATGCTAGAAACCTGACTTACTAATTTTTTTGCATCTTCTAGTGTTATTTTTAATTTCTCGGTGATTGTCTTTACGGTAGGGTCATTGGCTATGAAGTCTACGGGAAAATAAGCCTCATTTATTATCTTAACCTCCTCGAATCCTGCCTCTTTTATCGCCTCAAGGTATTCGTCCTTGATTATTGCTCCAGAAACACAGCCAACGTAGGCTTCTATGGAGTTCTTTATGGGATCTGGAAGTTCTTTTAGCAAAACAATATCAGAGATCATCAGCCTGCCACCTGGCTTTAGCACCCTGAACACTTCTTTGAATACCTTTGTTTTATCTGGCGAGAGATTAATAACACAATTTGAGATGACTATATCTACGGAATCATCAGGAACAGGTAGATTTTCAATCTCCCCGAGCTTAAATTCTACATTTTCATAATTGCTTTTCTTTGCGATTTCTCGTGCTTTTTCGACCATTTCTGGTGTCATATCAACACCAATAACCCTTCCGTTCTTTCCAACTTTATTCGCTGCCAGGAAACAATCGAATCCAGCTCCAGAGCCTAGGTCGAGAACGGTTTCTCCTTCTCTCAGGGAAGCGAGGGCAACAGGATTCCCACAGCCGAGTCCTAAATTGGCACCTTCAGGTATAGCCTTTAGGTCTTCTTCGCCATAACCTATCTTACGACTGATATCCTCTGCCAGATCAGGGCCTCCACAACATGAATCAACCGGGGCGCAACAGGAACTGTCCTGTTTGGCGATCTTCCCGTAACCTTCCTTTACTATTTTCTTTATCTTTTCTTCTTTCATGCTTATAAACCTCCGATGTTTTTTCTTATTCCACTCTGATTAATTCTTTCATCATGGGAGCGAGCAGGGCTTTTACCATTTCTGCAAAATCTTCGGTCTTGATCAAGGAAATGCAGCAAAGCTTCCCCTCTGTTTCCATACTGATTACGGCTAACTTATCTCCTGAACGAATCTTTGCCTTTTCTCTTATCTCCTTGGGAAGCACCATTTGGCCCCTTTCATCCACGCTTACTACTGAAATAACTTTACAGCAGCCTAAATCTTTATCCTCCGTCACAAACGAGGTTTTTTCTTCTTTTTTTGCCATTCTCGTTACTCCTTCTATAAGAATTATCAGAATATTCAGATAAATCTGATATATAAGAATATACTGAAGAAATAATCTTGTCAAGTCTTTTTTTTAGGACCCCCTTTTATGTTGATTTTCAGTTAAAGATAAACAATAATGTATTTCAGTAAATATGCTTCATCAGATTGACATGCCTCTCGTTTTTTTAGATGAAATAACAACGTTGTGTTTAAAAGGTGAAAGAGCAGGGAAAAGACGATAACCAACTAGGGAGGGGAATATGGGTGTAATCGTTGAGAATCCACACCGAGTACAGAAGGCGGATATCATTGTGGGCATACCTTCTTACAATGAGGCAGATTCTATTGCTTATCCCACGGATGTGGCCAGTCGAGGGCTGATTAACTATTTCCCTGATAAGAAATCGGTGATTATCAATGTAGACAACAACTCGCCTGACGGAACAAAAGACGCTTTTATGAATACCATAACAAAGGTTCCTAAGATATACATTTCTACCGCTAAGGGAGTAAAGGGGAAGGGAAATAATTTAAAGAATTTATTCGAAGCCGCCGTAGAACTTCAGACACAAGCGGTGGTAGTGGTGGATGCTGACTTAACAAGCATCACTCCTCAATGGATACAATACCTTGGTGAACCCCTTTTTACTAAATTTAATTTTGTTACGCCGATTTATGCCCGCCATAAGTATGATGGTTCTATAACCAACCATATTGCCTATCCACTGCTGAGAACGCTTTTCGGGCTCAGGGTAAGGCAGCCCATCGGAGGGGATTTTGGATTTTCCGGAAGAATGGCCCGTGCTTTTCTCTCAGAAAAGATATGGAACAAGAGTATTGCCCATTTTGGAATCGATATCTGGATGACGACCATCGCCATTGCTCGACGCTTCAATGTATGCCAGACTTTTTTAGGGTCTCCTAAATCTCATAAGGCCAAGGATCCAGCAAAGCACTTGGGCCCCATGTTTACTCAGGTTTGTATGACCTTTTTTGATCTGATGATCGATTTTGAGTATTTTTGGAAAGATACGACCTGGAGTTGGCCGAGCAGTATCTTTGGTTTTGGACTCGGGATTGAGGAGAAACCTCCTGAGGTAAGCGTCGATGCTGATGCCCTCTACAACAGTTTTATCTCAGGATTTAAAAGGTATGGAGAAATATGGAAGAAAATTATTCCACGACCGGAGATAATCGAAGTAAATAAGACCAAGAAACTTTCCAGGGATAAATTTTATTACCCTAGCGACCTCTGGGCGAGAATACTGTTTGATTTTGCTATCGCCTATCGGAATAACGAGATACCAAGGGAAAAAATCATTAAATCTATGATTCCTTTTTATCATTCGCGCATTTTGTCTTTTGTCAATAAGACTGGTCATTTGGGTACAAAAGAATGCGAAGAATATTTTGAGAGCATAGTCAGGGTGTTTGAGGACGAAAAACATTACCTGATAAAGCGTTGGGCCGAGGATGAAAGAAAGATGGGGTACAAATTATTTAAATTCTAGCTCCACCTCATCACGCCAGTAACGCAACTTCCCTATTCCTGTTTTATCCGGGCTTCCATCAAAGGCTAACCCAAAATAGGAGGATTTTACCCGATTCATGAGTGTATCTTGGCCTCCGCCAGTCACGGCACATATCCATCCGCAAGTCATTCTTAACACCGACAAAAAGTTCCTGCTCTTCCATATGGATTTGAATGCCCAATCCAGCTCTCTGAGGTTTGATAGGAACAAGCCCGATGCGGTCAATTTATCGAAAATGAAAATGGTGACAAGCAACTCTTTGTGGAAAGTAGCCTGTCCCCTTTTTTGGCACAAAAAATGCACAAATTTTGGTGATACTTTATTATAAGACTATATGGGTGCTGGATACTGATAATTCAGAGTTTTGTAAAAATATTTAATGGCTGTATTATTTTTTTACAAAAAAGACAACGAAATAGCCCCTTAGAACGTATATATATACAGAGAAGAGGACTGGAATAGAAAGAGGGCTGGTTTAGTGAGATGTTGTAGGTAGAGGAGGAGTTCCATGAGAAAGAAGACAGCAATCATCATTTTTTTATTTTTGCCCCTAATTTTATTCGCTAAAAACAACAAACCCCAGGAGCAAAAGGTTGTTCAGGCTCTCCGTTCGAATGGCTCGATGAATATCGACGCCGTTTTAAACGAAGAGATCTGGCAGGGAAAGGGTCACAGCGATTTTGTCCAGTCAGACCCTGAAGATGGTGCTGAACCCACCGAAAAGACCGAAGTGTGGGTAGCCTATGACGAACAAGCTCTGTATGTGGCTGCCCGTATGTATGATTCTCAACCAGAAGAGATCACCTGTCGTTTGGGACGCCGAGATGATTTCCTCGACTCGGATTGGTTTATCTTTGCTGTTGATCCTTATTATGACCGCCGTTCAGGATTCCAATTTGCCGTGAATCCTGCAGGTTCTATCGTCGATTGGACTCTGTACAATGATGAGTGGAACGACAATACATGGGACGGCGTGTGGGAATGGAAAGCATGCATCGATGAGAAGGGCTGGATTGTGGAGATCCGGATACCTTACAACCAGTTGCGCTTTTCGAAAAAGGAGGAATATGTATGGGGTGTCAACTTCCGAAGGATAATTAAACGCAAAAATGAGAAGGTTGGTCTTATCTGGGTACCGAAAGAAGACAGCGGCTATGTTTCCCGTTTTGCCAAGCTTGTGGGAATTAAAGACATTCGTCCAAGCCGCCTCGTCGAGTTTCTCCCTTATACTGTGGCCAACGCTCAATTTGGGCCTGCTGAAGAAGGCAATCCTTTTGAGACAGGTAATAAATACCTGGGCAATACCGGATTCGACGTTAAGATTGGATTAAAGAGCAATTTAACCCTGGATGCGACGGTTAATCCTGATTTCGGTCAAGTTGAAGTCGACCCAGCTGTGATTAATCTAAGTGCTTATGAGACATACTATAGTGAGAAAAGACCTTTTTTTATTGAAGGCTCAAACACCTTCAATCAATTTGGTCGGGGGGGAGCCACCAGCCATAGCAGTTTAAACTGGGCATCTCCACGATTCTTCTACAGCCGCCGAATTGGCCGGGCTCCTCAGGGTGATGTCTCACAGGATGGATACACAAATTTTCCTGATAGGACGACTATTTTAGGGGCTTTTAAACTCTCAGGTAAAGTAAACAGCTGGAAGGTGAGTTTTATCAATGCCCTGACTGCTCGGGAATACGCTGAGATTGATTCTGACGGCCAGCGCTTTCATGAAGAAGTGGAGCCTTTCTCCTACTATGGAGTGCTTCGTGCCCAGAAGGAGTTCAACGAGGGAGCGCAGGGATTTGGATTTATCACCACTTCTGTTGTTAGAGATTTGAGAACCGAAAACCTGGAGGACATTTTGGGTAAAAGAGCTTTTAGCCTCGCCTTGGATGGCTGGACTTTTTTAGATAGAAACAAAACATGGGTTATTACCGGATGGTTTGGAGGCACTCGGATTGAAGGTAGTCAGGTTGCAATTTTAGATCTTCAAGAATCTTCTACACATTACTTTCAGCGTCCGGATTCAACTCATGTTAAGGTGGATGAAGAGGCGACTTCTCTGAGCGGCTGGGCAGGGCGGCTCTATCTCAATAAACAAAAAGGGAATATTATTTTCAACATGGCTCTTGGTGCATTATCCCCTGGTTTTGATCCCAATGACCTGGGGTTTCAATGGGGTGGCTCAGATTTGATAAATTACCATGTGGTTTTTGGTTATCGTCAACCTCACCCTGGAAAAGTCTTTCGGACATGGTCGGTGGTTGCTGCTCCATTTGCAACGTCTGATTTTGGTGGTCATAAGACCTGGGAGGGCTATTTATTTGCCTACGATTGTCAATTCTTAAACTACTGGGGAATTAATACTATGTTTGCTTACAATCCTCCCACCTGGAGCAAGAATTTAACAAGAGGAGGTCCATTAACCCGGATTCCCTCAGGATGGCAGCTTAATTTCGGCGGTTTCAGCGACAGCCGCAAACCGATCGTTATTCACGCTTTCACCAGTTATTACAGAAGGCCCTCCAGCGGTTTTAGTTTCTATGGCAGCGTTAATCTGCGCTGGAAGCCAAGAAGCAACATTAGCTTTTCTTTTGGTCCTGGTTATGAGTATGGTACTTCAATTGCCCAATGGGTGGACAATGTGGATGATCCTTTAATGACCGCGACGTACGGCACGCGACATGTCTTTGCTGACATAGACCAAAAGACACTTTTCAGCGAAATAAGGTTGAACTGGACTTTTACTCCAAAACTGAGCCTGCAGCTCTATCTCCAGCCTTTCATAGCTGTGGGCAAATACGACAGGATTAAGGAGCTCGCCAGACCGAAAAGTTTTGAATTTAACGTGTATGGAGATGCCCTATCAACAATTTCCTATGATGATGAATACGAAGAATATACTGTTGATCCTGATGGACCAGGACCTGCGGAACCTTTTTATATCTCCAATCCTGATTTTAATTATAAGTCACTTCGAGGGACTGCTGTTTTGCGTTGGGAATATCTTCCGGGCTCAACTCTCTATTTTGTCTGGACACAGAACCGGATTGACGAATCCAACCCAGGAGATTTTAGGTTAAGACGCGATCTAGGAGATCTACTAATTGCTCCGGGAGACAATATCTTCTTGATAAAAGTCTCCTATCGCTGGGGCCTGTAGAAGCTCAAAACTCAAATATCAAAACTTAAATCTGGAAAAAAGGGGATGGACTCCTTTCTAAAAAAAAGTAGAAAATAAAAAGGGGACAGGCTACTCAATCTCACAATCTTACCTAGTCTAGCCAGTCTAGGCAGTCTAGCTCTTTAGTATTGTCTTGCTTTATTTTCTCCCTTATGCTAAAAGTTCTAAAAAAGAATGAAAAGAATCAACATAAAAGGGAAAGATTCGGATTTGGGCCAAGAAAGGACATTTCTACTCCTAAAAGGAGGAAGATAAATGATTTGGTGGATTCTTTTCTTAGCTGCTGTAGCAATTGTTTCCTATTTATCGGATGTGGGAATCATTACGTTTATGAAAGGGTGGAGGGCTCCATACTTACATGCTTCTAATTTGAGCATTCTGATTCTACTTTGTTTAGCAGGAATGATCGGCAGATTGCTGTGGATGGTGAAGAGAGGAGAAAAGGAATCCCTTGCAGCAAGGATAATGGAGCTTGAGAGAAAGTTGAAGTCTGATAAAGGCGAAGAAAAAGAAGGAAAAGAAGAAGAAAAGGAAGAGAAATAGTTAGACGATCGACCTGAAGACAACCGAGATAATACTTCACAGAGTAACTGAGTTGCTGATAACATGCACCGCAGTAGCAAAAAAGCTGTCATTGCCGCTTTAATCGGGAACCTTGGAATCGCTGCCTTCAAGCTTGTGGCTGCTCTGTTCAGCGGCTCCTCCTCAATGCTTGCTGAGAGCTACCATTCTATTTCAGACACCTTTAATCAACTTCTTCTTCTCTACGGTCTAAAACGCTGCAAGAGAGCACCGGATGAGCTGCATCGTTTTGGGTATGGAAAAGAGCAGTTCTTCTGGTCATTCATGGTGGCCATTATCCTGTTTGGGGTTGCTGGAACCCTGTCCATAAGAGAAGGTTATCGTAAATTTCTTCATCCAGAACTGATTAGTCATATTGGTCTTGCTTATCTGGCCATTGCTGTTGGGATTGTATTCGAAAGCATTGTCTTTAAAATTGCAATCAGAAACATCAAGGATGAGATGAAAGCCGAGCAGCATAAAAATTTCATGGAAGCAATCAAGCGAAGCAAGGACCCGACAACACTAACCGTTCTTTTTGAGGATCTGATTGCCTTAGTCGGTCTTTTGATTGCAGGAATCGCGATAACCCTAGTATATATCACGGGAATATTAATCATAGATGCTATCGCTTCTATTGTCATTGGGGTGCTGCTTATGGTCTTTGCCTGTTTCCTGGCAGTTGAGACGAAAAAGCTTTTGGTTGGAGAGTCAGTGACGCCGCTCAAAAGGAGAAAAATTCTTAAAGCAGCCAGGTCTTTTGACGAAGTTAAAAAAGTCATAAGACTCAAAACAATGCATCTCAGCGCAGAAGAAGTGCTGGTTACCCTTGAGATTAATTACAGGGATGACATAATCGTTGATGAGCTCGAAAGACTAAATGACAGGATCGAAGAGAAGATAAAGACAATAATTCCCAGCGCCAGAGTCTACCTTGAACCCGAAAACAAATAATAAAAAGGCAAGACAGGCAAGACTAGCGAGACGCGCAGGACG
>Ga0114921_10001720_pt1 | contig 10181 bp, 11 predicted proteins | sample BentaG_FD_87016 | JGI IMG/M metagenome (GOLD analysis project Ga0114921, IMG submission 87016) | Deep subsurface microbial communities from South Atlantic Ocean to uncover new lineages of life (NeLLi) - Benguela_00093 metaG | ecosystem: Environmental > Aquatic > Marine > Oceanic > Sediment ...
ATAAGTCCTCGCTTTTCTCAAAAGAAGAAAATGTACCCTCAGAATGCAGGGCATAAGTTCCCTTAATTATCATATCTGCATAATCTGTCCGTTCCATTTCCTTTACAAAAAAGTCCGGGCTCTCGCCCTCAAATTTAGTCATAAATTCTTTTGGCAGAAATCCATTTTCATGTAAAAAATAATCAAAACTTAAATCCTCTGCCAGATACTTATTCCTATAAACGTTTTTTATATTCAGTATATCTATAATATGTTTTAAATAATCCGACAGCAGTCTGCTATTCAGGGTTTCAATAGAATTTAACACTCTTTCTAAATAAAATTTCTCAAGCTCAAGTTCTATGAGCCTGTAATTTTCTTGCTTATCTATTAACTCTACTGCAAACTTAAGCATTTCAGCAACTACCGGATCAACTTCTCTATAATCTCCGGTAACAGCAGCATCCCTCAGCTCATCATAAGAATGTAATATAGGGACAAAAAGCTCCCTTAATTCAATATCCAGAATGATTGATTTAACAATCACTTTCAGGTTGTGTAGATTTTCTTCAATAAAAAGAAGATCGCCTACAGCCTGATGTTCAGGTTTTAATCTCTGGTCTAAAAAATTTACAGTAGTGCTATATTCACTGATTATAACCTTTTCAAAGCTTCTGGATTTCTCTATATCATTTATATATTTAGAATAAACCGTATCTCGCAGTATTCCAATAAAGTTATTCAATCTCCTGGAGCTGAGCATCCTCTCAATTCTATTTTTCTCCAGAAATTCAACTTCTCTTGTCATAAGTTCTGCGCATGCAAAAAGATAGTAGCTGTCATCGCTAATATCATAATCTATCCGTATCAATTATTACTTCTCCTTGCCAAATAGATATAATGCCACATCCATCCTGATATCATCAATATTTGAATCAATCAAACTATCAGGAGCTATATTATATTCTGCTTTTCCTTTAATTATCCTGATGCCTTTTTTAAAATCCGGCTTTCCGTCTACTTTTTTAAAATCCGCAAGAGATTCAATCATCTTACTATCAATATTTGTTTCCTCGTTTCCAATCTGATAATAACCCTCATTAATGCTTAACACATCTAAAGTTTTTTTAAGGAATTTTTCATAATCTTTTTTGCCGAGACAGGTAAGTTTTTCCTTTGCTTTGCCAATCACTTCATCAACCAGGCCAATTTTATACATAAGTATCTTTTGATTTAATTCTGATTTAGCCCTGGATACTTCAACATTTAAAACTTCTCTATACTTTTCCCTTGCTCTCAGTTTTCCACTGCGGTGTATCTCTTTTGCCTTTCCTTTAGTCCCTTCTATTACCACAGACACTTTCTTTCTGGCTTCATCCAGTATTTTATCTCTCTCTTTTACCGTATCATCCAGAATTTTTTTTGAGACATTATCTATGTCTGTCATATTTCCACCTGTTAAAATTGTACACTGTTAATGAGGAAGAAAGTAATAAGAAGTCCCAGTACTGCATAAGTCTCAACCATTGCCGCAAATATAACACCTTTCATTCCCTGTTTTGCTTGCTTTGCCACAAGATTTACACCTGCTGCGCAAACCTTTCCCTGATGTATACCTGAAAGTAGTCCGGCAATTGCAATAGGCAGCGCAGCAAAAAATAATTGCATGCCCTGCGCCAAGGTTTCCACCCTGGTAATATTTCCAATAATCAGAAATGCAGCAACAAATCCATAGAATCCCTGTGTTCCAGGCAGAACAACAAGTAAAAATAAGCTACCAAATCTACGTGGATCTTCGGAGAGAACTCCTGCAGCAGCTCTTGCAGGATAGCCAATGCCTAAAATAGAACCAATACCGGCTAAGATAGCTGCAAAACCAGCTCCTATAATTGTTACCATTACACCTAGCGATAAATCTGACATTTTTCCTCCTATTACTAATCAACTATTGTTATATATTTATGTTCATCTTTTAAAGCTTCAAACGGTCTTCCACCACCTACATAAAACTTTGGGAAAAATTCGACATATTGAAGCCTCAGTGTATGAACAAAACCACCAAGAATACCAATTCCTATATTGAAGATATGTCCAAATATAAGAATTATAATTAAAATTATGATACCGGCAACCGGAATTGAGAGAAACTGAAATGCTATTTTATTAACAGCTACTCCAATACCTGCAGTTACCATTCCCAGAGCCATAAGCCTGATATAGGAAAGAACATCACCTAAAAATGAAGTCAGTCCCCTAACTATAGTCAGGTTTAAAAATCCCATAAATATCCTGAATCCCCAGCTTTTCTCATCCCTGGCTCCAAAGAAAATAATAACTATAGCGCCAGCCAGGATAGGCCACAGTAGAATCTTTGATATACCGCCTGGGAAAAGCGGTTCAGAAACAAGCTGCAGGCTTACCGCCATCCGGGATGAAAGCAGAACTACTATAAGCGATAAAATGATAATTATCCAGGGAAGTCCATCCAGGAATGCACCTCCCCAATCCTTGCGTCTCAGACAGTCACCAATTTTAATGGACAGACCAAAAACAACATGAACTACCCCCAGAATCAGCGCTAATCTTAAAAAAATCATGGAACTCTGTTTAGAACTGACTGGATCCCCCAGAATTGCTAATTTTGAGAAAAATCCATCAATACCTAAATATGTGGGTAAATCACCAAACCATCCATTAAAAAGAGTTCCGGCAAATATAGCAAAAATTGCCCCGATAAAAATCAGCATAAGAAATTTTTTAATATTCCTCATCTTAAAAGCAAAAATCAAAGTAAGTATCGCAAGTATAAATCCATAACCTGCATCCATTAAGCAAAGACCAAAGAATACAGCGAAGAATAATGAAATAAATGGGGTAGGATCAATCTCAAAATATCTGGGAACTCCATAAAGATCTACAACTATCTCAAATGGCTTGAACAGTGGTTTATTTTCCAGAATAACAGGAACATCTTCATCTTCATCCGGTTGAATTTCTATCATTCTTGTAGATTTAAAACTCTCAACTGTAGAAATAATTTTTTTCTTATCTTCTTTCTTTACCCATGCAGTGTGAAAAGAAACAGAATCTGTAGAAAACCCGGATTCTATTGCCTGCTCAATCTCCAGATTATTTTCAATGTAATCAAGATAAACTGTCAGGGCTTCTTCGTGCTGGCTGGATATTTTCCTTATTTCGGCCAGTAAGCGTTTTTTTCTATTTCTGTTAAAATCAATACTTTTTTTAATTTTAGCTAAATTCTCTTCAATGGTGCCCCTATAACCAGTTATTTCTGCCTCCTCAAAGGAAATACTGGCCAGATATTCTTCCGCACCCTTCTTATATTGGTTATGATAGGCTAGAATTACGTAGGTAATATCTCCATCTTCAGACAATTTCTCGCAGGAAATTTTATTTTCATCCAGGTTTTTTACAACTTCTTCAAAATCATATTCCTCGCATTTAATAATCCCCAATTTTATAGTATAGGTATCACTATCCGCTATATCCTCAAGATTACCTCTGTAACAGGACCATACATTCAGTTGACGGGTTTTAGGTTCCATATCGGTAATCTTTACATCCAGACTCTCCATTTCATCTTCACTATCTAAAATATTATCTACTATTTCTTTAAAGTTTGCGCTCTCCAGGATCTTATCGTATTCACTTCTTCTAATTACCAGTTTGCCTGCTCTGGAGGCAATCTTTTTTAGCTTTTCCTCCTTAGAATCATTAAGAATATCCAGAGCCCTTTTAACCCTGGTAATGTACCCCGGACTTGTATCTATAGGCGGGATCTCTAAATCGATTTTACCCGTATATGGTTTTACTTCAACAGTAATTGGAGTTTTTTGTAATTTTTTAAGAACAGTCTCTGTATCGGATTTATGTGAAATAATAAAAAGCTTACTTAATTTAGCAACTGCCATTAACCTACAATCCTCTGAATAATTTTTTCAATAGTTTTTTCCTGGTTAGCTTTAGAAATATTCTTTATTTCCGCTAGCCTCCTGTCGAAATCTTTCTCCAGCCTTGCATCTTCTCTGCCTGCATCACGTTTTGCCTTATTTTCAGCTTCTGTGTACATAACCTTTACTTCTCTTTCGGCTTCTTTTAGGATTTTTTCCGCTTCCCTGTATGCTTCCTCTATAATCTCTATAGATTCCTTTTTGGATGAGGCCATAATCTCTTTTGCTTTATTCTCAGATTCTTTTATCTGACTAATGATGTTATCAATCATTTTTAAAAAAAAATTATTTAAAAACCCGTAGTATTATAACAACCAACCAAGTGTATCAATAAAACCAGCTCTCCCTTGCTCCCCCTTGAGCCTGCTCTTTAAAAATCCTGTTAAAATATTTTGCTGATAACTGAATTAAGATAATAACCTAAAATTAAATCCATAAGGGAAAAGCCTAATTCCTGCCTTATGACCTTAGGTTCACCTTTAATTCCGCCTAATTCTGCCGCTATATTTATAGCATCTTTATAGTTTCCAATACCGTCAATCAGACCCAGCTCTAAAGCTTCTGTCCCTAAAAAAACCCATCCTGTTGCAAGTTCTTCCACTTCACCTGCGTCCATATTTCTGGCTTCGGCAACATCCGTGATAAACTGCCAGTAAATTTCTTTAAGCTGGGCTTCAAGCAACCTTATTTCTTCTTCAGTAATAGGTCTGTCAGGACTTCCTACGTCTTTAAATTTTCCCTGCTTTATGGTGGTATATTTTATTCCTAATTTTTCATACAAGTCCTCGAAATTGGGAATCTGCATTATTACTCCGATGCTGCCCACTGAAGAAGACCTGTTAGCAATTATCCTGTCAGCTGCACTTGCTACATAATATGCCCCTGAGGCACAAACCTCACTGACTGAGACTACAACCGGCTTTTCTACTTTTTTAAGCTCTTCATATATTTCCTGCGAAGCGGCAGCGCTTCCGCCGGGACTGTTGACTCTGATCAGGATTGCTTTTACGTTTGGATTCTTTCTGGCTTCATCAAGCTGGCTGATTATCTTTTCAGGCGTAACTGTAACCACACCAAACAGGCCTGAATATTTCTCTGCAGAAATTACACCCTCCAGGCGAATTTCATAAACCGAATCACCCAAAGCATAAGAGGTTCCGCCCAGGCTCCCCGTTAATAAGCCTATAAAAAAACATCCGCCGGAAAATATAAAAAGCACAAAAATACAAAGAAAAGCGATTCCCGCTATTTTTCCCGTACTCCACTTTGCCAAAATAACTCCTTTTGTTCAACGCTTATATTTTACCCAGCATACTGCAGAATTTTCTACCGCTTTATTTTAACAATAATATGATAATTATAGAATAGCTTCAAATAATTTATAAAATTTTAAACTAGATAATATTTATTTAAAAGAAGACATTTTTATTCCTAAAATGAGTTTTTATATTTAAACCAAACATCTACCTTAATAAATTTATATCAACATTTAATACACTCCAGGCAATAGTAAGGGTTATTCCTATCCCAATCAGGCAACCACTCATCTTACCTAAAGAAGAACTTACGGGTGTTCTTGCTTCATCAATTCCGTGTCTTCTTAAATATTCAGAAACTTTTCCCTCAAATATTCCTGCAAATCCATCAGTAACAGAATCACCAACTGCTCCACCAACAATGGCCCCTATTACTCCACCATAATTTGCTCCTATAAGGGCAGCAACACCTAAAAATCCAGTATCAACTATTCCAAATATTATATCAGCCCCAGCTGAACTTATAGCTCTACCTGATATTTTTATTGGAATCCAGGCTACCAGTCCAAGTATTATAAGCACTGGTCCAATAAGCCTTGTCTTGTCTAAAAAAAACCAAACAGTACTAATTATCACAATTGATAATACAACCACACTAATTAGCGCTGAAACTAAACCTTGCTTTCTCATATTTTCCCCCTAAAAATATCTTTCTTGTAGAGATTAATTTTAAAACAATTATACAACTTAAATTAAATTAAGGATTAATAAAGTAAAAATAATTTTAAGATATGCTAAATTTATATTTAGCATTTCACTATAGTTTACAATGTTATAAATAGGTCTATAGAAAGCCTGGGATTATTAAGCTTTATACTATGCTTCCTGGCTTTATTTAGTACTATCGATTATATCTATAATCGATTATATCTATAATTTTGACCATTATTTTCGCAAGGACCGAAGAAAATATGCTTTATCTATAAATATGGGGGTGTTTACCATAAATGCATGTTGAGATACAATTATTTCTCCTAAGAATTATCGTTTCAGGATTAATGCTTAGAGAACTTTCCTTCTATTACAATCTATATAAATACGTGCGTCAACTTCAAACTTATAAATAATTTTGCTCTTCTATTTTTTTTAACGTAAGATTTTTTATTCTTGCAACTATCTCTCTATGAGAAAGCGGCAAGAATCTTGCGAGATCGGCCTTTATCTCATCATCTGATATATTTTTAATTACAGAAATCAATTCTTCGGGACTGGCGTTTTTATTATATATAAGTATCTTTTTATTTACTAATTTCCAATTAATAGGAACTTTTTTAGTTAATAAAAACCAGATGTCAAAAACATCTCTACCTTTCCTTCTGATAAGAAGAGCTCTTATTTTTTCAGACAACATTTCAGCAGAACTCAAGTGAGTTACAAGAGGATAAGCAGTAACTGGAAAAATAGTTTCCACATAACTATTTTCAACTTCTACGGGTTTTTCCCGTAAAGAAAAATCCATCCTGATGGTTAGAGGAAAATTGTAGCCTTCTAGTTTTTGAAAAATTCTACCGGAATAAGAATCACCTAAAGTTTTTCTTTCTTTAAATCCTACATTAATTCCTTCTTTGTTTAAATTCTCTAATGTTTTTTCAATCAGTTTCTCAATTACTAAAGAACTTAAGTTAGAACTAAAATCTAAATCCTCTGAAAACCTAAAAGAGCCAAATAAAAACCTTAGAGCTGTCCCTCCCTTGAAATAGACCTTTTCAGTATTTTTTCCGGCATAAAAATATTTTAAAAACAAAAGCTGCAGATATTCACGCCAAACAGTAAATAAATCAATTTTTAATTCTTTTGCCAGATTCTTACAAGCTTCATCGTCTAACATATCTTATCTACCAACCTTTTTAAGGGTATGTAATCATATTTTTTGGAAATATCTTTTAGATATTTCTTATTAATATTTGTTAAATCCAACTCTTCTAAGGAAATTATCCTTAATTTCCTAGCCATGAAATACAGTTCATCTATTAGCGCTTTTTCAGGAGAAGCAATTAAAAAATTGTTTTTTTTAAAAAACCCATAAAGGTATTTGCTCCTTATATGCATAAACTCATATTCTTTATCTTCATAAATTACCCTTTTAGATTTTTTACTGGTAATAGAAGTAATGGTATAAGGAAACTGCGACAGAATTCCATAAAAAGATAAAGCACTCTCTAAAGAAATATAAGAAGGAGAAGTTAAAAAATTTGCAATTTCAAAATCAGAAACTTCTATAAAAGAAAATAAATATTTCCCGTTTTCAATCCGTTTGATTATGTCCTTTTTCTCTAATCTTTGTAAAAGCTTATAAAGAGTATTGTCTTTCTCTATGTTAAAAACTTTCTTTGCATCATTTATGCTAAATAGAGATACCTTTTTAGCATATAAAATTTTAGTCGCTTTATCTATGGTAATAGATTCCATAATTAGTATAATATTATACTAAAACTGTTATCTATGTCAATAATAATAGTAATAATAAAAAATAAAAATAGGTTGTATTCATCCTAAATAAGTGTAGAATATATACGAGGTGATTTTTATGTTAGTTAATACAAAAGATTTGATTTCATTAACAGAAGCTAACCAAAACTTTTCCAAAGTTGCCCGAACTGTTGATGAAAAAGGTTCAGTTATCATAATGAAAAACAATACCCCTCGCTATGTAGTAATAGATTTTAAAAAACTAGAGCAACTGGAAATTTCCGTAAATGAACGTATAGAATCTTTGGCTTCACGTATATTGCAGGACAATCTTGAAGCTTTTAAGGAACTTGCCAAATGATCAAGCTTGATATTAGCCATGTTTTATATCTCAATAATATGATGTGTAAAGCAACTGGTGGTTGTCTGGACTGCGTGATATCGGAGCTCTTGAATCAGCACTGTATCATGCATATGCATCATTCGAAGGAAAAAACTTATATCCAACTCTTGAAGAAAAAGCTGCACGTCAAGCTTATGGAATTATAAGAAATCACCCTTTCCTGGATGGGAATAAGCGAACCGGACTATTTGTTATGTTGGTTTTTCTGGAACTAAATGACATCAAGTTGCACTTTTCTCAACCCGAATTGGTTAAGCTGGGTATTGGAATAGCAGAAGGAAGAATAGGCTCACAACAAATAACAAAATGGATTATTGAACATAAAAAATAATCTTTTTCAACTAAAAGATCCAACTTAATAAACAATTGGCTCCTCTAGGATATATAAATTTCGAACCAGATAATTCTAAATAATTACTTATATCATCAGAGTTAATATCCCTATCATCAACTTTTTCTTTTTTGAAATATTCTAATGCGGCATCCAAAAATATTTAAGAATACGCTCCGCAACACTTTTTGTACTTCTTGCCGCTTCCGCAAGGACATAGATCATTGCGGCTAACTTTAGGAATAACTTTTATTTCCGATTGTTCTTTTAACCACTCAAAAGCACCAAGCCCTTTCTCAGACATCAGACAGGTAGTATGATAATAAAACTCTACTAACTTTGGTACTTTTCTACTATCATCAAGAAGTTTTAAGGCTCTTAGAGCTGTCCAGGCGTGAGCACGTTGTTTCATTATCTTTCTCCCTCGAAATCGTCCGCTTTAATCGTCCGCTAATTGTCCGCCTCGTCCAGAAAAAGAAAGCTATTTAAGACTTAATGTCTTCTTAATTTTATCAAGCCTATCGTAACGCTGTGTATAATATGGCTGCTTTTTGAAGAATGGGGTCTCCACAGTTTCTTTTTCTACTTCAATTAGTATCTTTTTTAGATCTGATTTAGATTAACACAAGCATGAGATTGGATTTAAAAAGATTCCTAGCTATAGTGCAGATGATTTTTTTTATTTTGACTATGGAATTTTCATGACCATTTCTCTGAAATTTTGGTTGACTTTGAGGTCTCCGCTGCCATATGTTTTATGTAGATCAATGACATTGATAATGCTTATTTTATTGACCCCTTCTCGTATAATAAGATAATAATTTATTAATAAGCAAAGACTGTTAGGATTTCTTAATCTGGTGGAAAGGGAAAATATTCATTTTAATAGGCGTTTTTGTTACAGAGTCAATCTGAGATTTCAGGTACTTATCCCAAAAAAATAATCCGCTAATTTGTAGCCCTCTTTAAAATATAGACCAGTCCTTTTGGCAGTGAACTCGTCAAATCTCTCCGATTTACTATCCGCCTTTCTGCTGCTGTCATAAATTAAAAATGGTACCGGTTCTGGGGTATGAGTTCTTACTGATACAGGCGTATAGTGGTCAGGAAGTATCATCATCTTATAATCAAAACCCTGCCTGTCCAGAGCTTCCTTTATGGGTCCGATAACTTCTCTGTCAATAATCTCAATTGACTTTACTTTTTTTCTGGTATCTCCCTGATGGCTGCATTCATCAGGAGCTTCCAGGTGAAGGTATACAAAATTTTTGCCACCTGTAAGCTGGCCTATTGCAGCACTGGCTTTACCTTTAAAATTGGTATGTATGGTGCCGGTTGCGCCCTCGACTCTAACCGGTGTAAGTCCGGCTAAAATACCAATGCCTTTTATAAGGTCAACTGCTGATATTACTGAGCTTTCTAACTTATATTTATCATAAAAACTATCCAGAGCAGGCTTCCTACCCTCTCCCCATATCCATATCGAATTTGCAGGTCTTATGCCCTTTTTTACCCGCTCTTTATTTATGGCGTGCTCTTTTAATAGACTGCTGCTCCTGACCATCATATCCAAAAGTGCGCTGCTGCCCGGACCCCTGGGCAGGAAGTCAGAAATCTTTTTATCCAGTATGTCATGGGGCGGTGTAAGAATATTGTTATCAGGACCGCCTTCCCACACAATTATATGCCTGTAGCTTACTCCCGGGAAAAACTTTATTTTTTCAGTCTGAAGTTTACTACCAATATCTCTAATTAATATTCTGGACAGGTCC
>Ga0114921_10001721_pt1 | contig 10178 bp, 8 predicted proteins | sample BentaG_FD_87016 | JGI IMG/M metagenome (GOLD analysis project Ga0114921, IMG submission 87016) | Deep subsurface microbial communities from South Atlantic Ocean to uncover new lineages of life (NeLLi) - Benguela_00093 metaG | ecosystem: Environmental > Aquatic > Marine > Oceanic > Sediment ...
CAGTAGATTGTGTTCTGTTATCTTGTTTTGGCAGCCGCATTCTCTTTTTGATTGTATTGATATCCCCAAACAAAGCGTGCGGCTCCCTTTCATACCATGCTTTGTGCAACGTCTGTACAGCTTTGATATCTTTTTGGGAAAGTGGAGCAGTCAACAGTAATCTCAATATCACGCAAACGACGAGATTTACGTTATGTGTATTACCCCTTAATCCCTCTCTACCATTACTGAGTATCCAAGTTATATCGCGTTGAAGTGTGAGTCAGATCCTATTGTCAAGACAAATGATCACCACCTCTAAGTCACGGTGCAGAATCTCAATGCTCGCCATAGATCTCCTTCGATTCGTGCTTAGCTCGAGGAAAGTACATCACCATTTCCTTCATATCACCTTCAGATCGATTTCCTCTTATCTTTTTCTCGTGAAATAATTCCATGCCACCATAAGCACAGCAAGTGGTATCCCTATATAGTCGCTCGTCAGGCCTGGAAAGACCATAGAGATCCCTGCCCCGCCCATCAGAATTCGCTCGATAGGTTTCATGCGTCTGAAAAAAAAGCCAATGGTAGCTCCAGATAATGCTATTACGCCGATCAAAGACGTAACGCAGGCTTGCACCACCTCGCCTACAGGCCCAATCAGGAGCAACGCCGGGTTGTAGGCGAACATAAAAGGGATCATATAGGCCACAATCCCAAGTCGCATGGCAGTAAAGCACACCCGCCATGGCCCAGTCTGGGCAATGCCCGCGGCCGCATATGCGGCCAGGGCCACCGGAGGGCTGATCATGGAGAGGCACGCGAAGTACATGGCAAACATGTGAGCCGACAGGGTATCGACCCCGAGCACATAGAGGGCAGGAACAGCCAATGTAGATACCGTGATGTAATCCGCGGTTGTGGACATACCCATACCCAGGATGATGGAAGTCATTGCCACCAGCACCAAGGCAAAAAGGACATAGCCTCCGGAAAAGGCACTGATCAACCCCGAGAATCGGAGCCCAAAGCCAGAGAGGGTAATCACGCCAACGATAATCCCCGCACAGATACAGGCCACGGCCACAGTCACAGCCATTTTGGCACCCTGATCCAAGGTCTTTCCCAGGCCTACGATCGCCGATGCCGCTTCCTGACCAAATGAATAGATCCCATCCCGGGCACCCTTTGAGAAGCCCTTGGTGATCCTCTCCAAGGCATCCAGGCTTCGCCGATCCAGCACAAAGACCACCACCGTGGAAATGATCGACATGAGAGCCGCCTTGGTGACGGTGTAGCCCAGGACAAGGAAGATGATCAAAACCACAATGGGAAGTACCATATGGCTCCCTCTCTTCAACGTGTCCACCAGGTTGGGCACCTCTTCATTGTCCATGCCCCTCAGGCCCGTTTTGACAGCCTCAAGATGAATCATAAGGAAGGCAGCCCCATAGAAGAGAAGGGCAGGAAAGGCAGCTGATTTGCAGATATCCCAGTATGGAATCCCGGTCAACTCGGCCATGACAAAGGCGGCTGCCCCCATGATGGGGGGCATGAGTTGCCCCCCTGTCGAAGACAGCGCCTCTACGGCCCCTGCAAAATATGGCTTGTAGCCCGACTTAATGATCAAGGGGATGGTGAAGCTCCCCGTTCCTACGGTGTTGGCCACAGCACTGCCAGAGATCGTCCCAAAAAAACTGGATGCCACAACCGATGCCTTGGCCGCTCCACCTCGAGCCCGGCCCGTTAGGGCAAAGGCCACGTCTAGATAGAACTGCCCGACCCGGGTCCTTTGAAGAAAGGCTACAAAAAGGATGAACAGGAAGACAAATGTGGCCGAAACACCGGTGGGAACACCAAAGATCCCGTCAGTGGTAAGGTAGAGATATTCAACCCATTCTGCCAGGTTAGCCGCAGAATGCTTTAGTATCCCGAACAGATAGGGTCCGGTTAAGGCATAGATGGCAAAGCAGGCACCTACAATGGCCAAGGCGGACCTCACGGCCCTCCGGGTGGCCTCCAGGATCAGTGGCACAGCCAGGATACCAAAAAAAAGATCCCAAAAGGTCATCTCGTCTACGGAGATGACCCTCTGTATAAGGCGATCGAAATCTGTGATGATATGGAGGCCGACCCCGATTCCCAGAATCACCAAGCCGGAATCGATGGCAAAAGAGAGCCTGGGCTTGGATTTGAAAGAAGGGTTCAGGAGATAGGCAAGAGAAAGGGCAAAGGAGACGTGGGCAGCCCTCAGGATCAGGGCATCCAGGATGACATTCCAGGCCCCGTATAGCTGGAAGGTCGACCAGCATATGGCTACGGTCCCTGCCAGAAAATGCCGTAGTCTCTTGATTTTCGCCTCCACTCTATCTCCTCCATCTTGAACCCAGTCCGCACAGTGTCAGCAGGAACCAAGCCAATGCTGCCAGTTGTAGTAATCCTTACTCGTGATCTATTTCCAACCCATCTCCTTGTAGAACTTTTCCGCGCCAGGATGTAAGGGAACTCCACCAACCTTCTCGGGCTTCCAGGCCGTCTTGGGATCAAACGCTTCAAACGCCTTATAAGCGGCCTGGATCTTGTCCTTGTTTTCCACGATGGCTTTCAAGATGGTGTAAACCACGTCCGCGGGGATATCTTCCCGGGCAAGTAGACAGGTAGGAAATCCAATGATGACTACATCCTCTTTCTGACCCTTGAACATTCCGGCGGGCAGTATAGAGCGAGTGTAGCCATACTTACGCCCCAGCTCGGAGATAATCGAGTCTTCCAAGGATATAAACTTGAGGGGCCGGGAGATGGCGGCCTCAGTCCAGGTAGGATGGAATGGGGTGCACATCATCAAGAAGCCACCAATGGCTCCTTCCTTGAGAGCGGGAACCATCTCCTTGAACCCCTTCATCAGGATATCGCCGCCCCAGCCTTTCAGGTCATCGTAAGTGATCCCGTATTCGCCCAGAACCTGGCTGGCAGCAAATTCGCTCAGAGAACCCTTGGACTGTGTGCAGATCCGAAGCCCCATCTTTTTTGCCTTCACATCGGCCCAACTGTTTATATCGATATTGGCTTTTACAGCGCCTGCAACCCAATAACTATCCAATCCTCCTGCGATGGCCCGGATGTTGCGGACTTTTTCTTTGTACCGGAACTTTCCATTCCACGCCCAATTGGCTGTCATGGGAAATGCGAATCCGATCTCTGCCTTCTTTAGACCAAGAAGCTTGGGGTTGCCAATGCCCCCGGATTTTGGCAGGGCATCCACCGTGGAGCCAGGGGGAAGGTTTCTCTTGATGATATCGGCCATGACACCCGCCATAACATACCAGCCGCTGCCTATCTTAAAGGAAGCAAACCTCAGCTGCACCGGCTGCTGGGCTGATGAAACCGCTGGCATCGCTCCTATGAAGCACGCAAGCGCGATGACCAGAATGAAAAGCCCCCATTTGACCTTAGATTTTGACATTTTTCTCCTCCTTCTTTAAAGGTGATGGTTTATAAAAGACATTCCTTTCCGTCTTAAGGGAAAAGAATGGCGATGACAAGGCAACAAGATTCATTGGCCAGCACATTAACAATCCCAGAAAAATCCATAATATATTAAATACCACTTCTTGGAAATTATCCCTCTCCCCAAGGGCTGTCAAGCATTTTTTCAGGAATGCCCCAATTCAACGCCCACCTTGCCCATCTCTTTCTGTACCTCCATCACTGCGGAATACCACAATCCAACGCTAGGGCTTTGTGGATAAGGTCTTTGATTCGCCTTATGGTATTACTCCTTTTTCCGGCCCCTACAGCGTCTCCGTCAACAAAAGGGCGGCCACCAGGGAACTTAAGGCCCCTGCCAGAGCAAAGAGAAATATCATCCCATAGCCATCCACCGGAACAGCTCCCTCAGCAGCGCTTCCAAAAGAGATAATGGCCCCCATGGCGATCTGGAACAGCGCACCGCCGAAAAAAGGAAAGAGGTTGACCATGCCGACTGCGGTGCCGGCAATGGTCAAGGGAAAAAATTCCTTGGACACGGCGGCCGCCGCCGCCCCGGTTGCGCCGGAAAGGGTCAAACAAAAGAAGAGCACGTACAGCAGTGGCAGAGGTAGGCCGCTGGGCCACTGGAAAAAGATACAGCATACGGTGATGAGGAGCAGGCTGCATCCCATAAGGACCGGTTTGCGACCAAGCCGATTTGCCAGAGCACTCAACACGGGACTGCCCACGATGAGAGCCACAGCAAACATAGACAGGACGCCACCGGCTGCGGTCTTGCTCAAGCCGTATACCTGTATCAGATAGGGGCCACCCCATAACCCACCTAAAGCAAAAGAGAGGCCGGGTGCAAAGAAAGACCAGATCGATATGGGCCAAAATTGCCGCGCAGTGGCTACCTGATTCAGTCCTTCCAGCAGGCCGATACACGTTTCAGAGTGACCGGGCGAGGTGGGCCGCAACGGGGGCCAGCCTTTCGCCTCTGGTCGGTTGCGCACCCGGGCGTAAACCAGAACTGCCATGACAAGAGTGACCATGCCAACCGCCACCAAGCTCATTCGCCATCCGAGGCGATTGCTCAGCCAGGCCAGAGGGACACTGGAAGAAAGGGCGCCCACCCCCCCATGGCCATAAAGATCCCGCCCATGATAACAAACCTGCGCGGGCAGAACCATTCGGCAAGGAGTTTATAGTTGCACACGAACAGGGTAGCGACGCCTGTGCCGACCATTACGCGGCCTATGATTGCAAGCCCAAGGTTCGGGGCCAGGCCCATCAAGACCGAGCCGCCGGAAGCCAAAAGAAAAAAGGTCGAGACCGTCTTGCGGGGCCCCCAGGAGTCAGCCAGCAGCCCGGTGGGCAGTTGCATAATGGCATAGGGGTAAAAATAGGCCGAGCCGAGGACCCCCAGGTGCTGCTTACCTCAAAGTCAGCCTGCATGTCCAGAGCGATAACCGCCGGGCAAAGGCGGTGAAAGAAGACAAGGATATAACTTAAGAAAATTATCAGGCAGATCTGGTAACGATAGCGCTTTGCCTTCAGGATGTCGGGGTTGACTTCCAAAATGGTGGGTCCTCGTCTTTCGTCATACCGGTAAATAGCTTCTCGCTTAGCCTTATTTGGCCAAGTGCTGCCAGTGGTTCCGCTTCACAGAGGCGAATTTGAGCATCCTATGGCAGCCGTTCGTTCATAGAATCCCTTCTTGTGTGAAGGCAGTATAGGAGAAAGGCGCCTGTGTGTCAATTGAGGAGCTCCAGCAAGATACGCCATTTGGGCTTTATGCGGAAATCGGAAGATCTATGGAAAACTATTAATGAATAAAGACCCAGGATTTAGCAGCGGCTTTGGATTGTGCCTGGTGTCCCAAATCTGGAGGGAGGTCTTTCTGGAAGACTTCCTGCATTGAGCTGAGTGGCTTCAAATCCCCAGTTGCTCCCTCTTCTTTGGGTCTGGGCCGCCGGAGGCATCCCATCCCCGGCAGCGGTAGTATTGTTCCAGCATTCGGTCCAGTGGAGGAAGATTCCCCTTGGATGGACCATCTGGTCCAAGTGGGCCATGCAATCATTATAAAATATGAGGGCATGAATCCAAATGTCTTCCTCTCGAGAAACCTTCTCTAAAGAAAAACTGACAGCGACCGACTGAAACTACTGAAAAAACGGGAGCAAAACTAGAAGGAGGTTAGAAGTCCTTTTCGAGGTAATCCTCCAGCTTGATCCGTTCCATCACTTCCCGGGGGACCTGATTGATGGGGGCAAACTGATCCAGGTTCGGTTTGGCTGTGGCGTCGATCCCCATCTTGTCCGTTACTCCCACGGGTTCGGCTGAGGGATCGAGGGAGGAGCCACGAACTCGTGGAACGATGAAGATATCCCGTTCCGCCTGAACCCTAGTCGCTATGGCCCACAATACGTGCTGAAGGTTGTTGATATCTATATCGGGATCCACGACAATAGCGTGTTTGAGATAAAGATCAGCATTAAAAGCCGACAGCATGGCTAAACGGGCCTGCCCCTCATATTTTTTTTCCATGGAGATTATCAAAGTAAATGGCGCGGGCACACGGACGGCTCTGGCCTCTGGGACTGCCGATTGGACCGCACGCAGATAGTTGGCTTCCATGGGGATTGTTGCCATAATAAGGTGCTCCCTGCTCTGGCCGCCGCATATATCCTGGTAGATTGGATTGTGTCGATGAGTGATGGCCTTGATATGGAGCACAGGGTTCTGGCCTTCACCAAGTGCGTAACCCGTGAACTCACTAAAGGGGCCTTCTTTTTCCCTGGTGAAGGGTTCGATTTCGGCTTCCAGCACAATTTCAGACCCTGCAGGGACCATCAAGTCAATTGTCTTGCATTTGACCATCTCCAATGGGCTCTCCTTGAGCCCTCCGATGATTCCCAATTCCTCTTCATCGTATGGCCCGATGGCCAAAGCCCCCAGAGACACGGAGGGATGGTTGCCGATGGCCACCGCAACTTCGAGTGGTTTCCCCAATTCTTCCATCTTCGAGTATATGGCATTGAGGTGTTTACCTACGGTCATGAAAATCCCGAGCCGATCCTTTCCCTTGATCATGAGGCGGTTATAGCTGAGATTATAAACACCAATGTCGGGGTCCTTGGCAAAGACAACGCCCGCCGTGATGTACGGAGCTGCATCGGTGTCGTGGTACATCATGGCCGGGAACTTGGTAAGATCAATATCATCCACCATCAGGACAACATCTTGGACAGGCGAGCTGGATACTTCAACAGGGGGAATTGGATTTCTAAAGGCATGAATAATCCTTTTCTCCAGCTCCTTCTTTGGTACTCCTAACGCATGCGCAACCCGGCCCTGCGTACCGTTGCAGTTGACGACCACAGGCATGGAGCTGCCTTTCACCTTTTCAAATATAATGAGGGGGACCTTCCTCGCTTCCTCCAGTTTCTTGACGATGGCGGCCACCTCATAGCGGGTATCCACCTCCTTTTTAATCCGGATAAACCCACCTTCCTTTGTCTCCTCCATTTCCTTTAAGAAAGCTCTGAAATCTTCACTCACTCCTCGTCCTCCTTTTCTACTATCTCACTCAACGAATGCCTTGGCTCCTTTTCATGTCACCTAATGTGCCTATTCTTCGTCTGCCTCCATAGAAGCCCAAAGAATTCTCTCTGTAGTATCCAGATGCAGGAACATGGCCTCCTTGGCCTCTTTCTGATCCCGCTCCTCTAAGGCAGCCCAAATCCTCTTATGTTCTCTGAGCACTTGATCCATTCGGTCCTGATAGCCAATGGCCTTTATGGCCATGGAGTGGAGCAGGTCCCGCAGATTTTCCATGACATGCAGAAGCTGCCTATTGCCTGTCCTGGATGCCAGGAAGAGGTGAAATTCGCGATCTGCATCAACATACCCCTCGCGATCGCAGTTGCTGGCCAGAGTCTTCTGCTTGTCAATGATCTTGCCGAGACGTTTCAAGTCCGCTGGAGTGAGTTTGCTGCAACACGATTCGATGATATAGCTTTCTATAACCTTTCGCAATTCCATGACATCGCTCACGTCTTTATGAGTGATCTCTCGAATCATGATCCCTTTTCGTGGAACAAAGACAATCATGCCTTCCTTGCTCAAGTCCAGCAGGGCTTCTCTCACCGGAGTCCTGGAGATCCCCAGACCCCGGGCCAGGTCCTTTTCATTGTGGAGTCTTCCGGGTTCCAATTGGCCAGTTATGACGGAAGATCTCAGAATCTCATAAGCCTGGTCTTTTAGGGACTTTGTTCTTACCCGTGGAAAATCATAGTCCATGGTCGCTTTCCCTCATCTTAATGTTATCGTATAGAATCTCCATGATCACGGATTGCCTCGCAGTTGCTCCCCTCTTTCCGTAGTCATGGCAATAAACAAAAGTTACCACGCAACCCTAATGGACTATTCAGGTTCCAACGGACAATCTCAAGGCTCGCCATGGGTGAATCCCCCTCGATTCCTGATCAACTCTGGAATGAGGCATTTTAAATCCCTGACCGCAACCCTTTTGAAAGTCATTCTGATCCTTGCCAGGAACTCCGGGCTCTGCTGATTGATCGTATAGACCACCAGCGTAAAAAGGATCGCTATAAGGGCCGCTTTGGTGACGACGTAGTTCAGAGCAAGGAAGGTGATCAGAACAACAAGGGGAAGTACAAAAAAAGAAAGCATCGGAAGATCCTGTTGTTTATATGGCTAAATAGGCCTTCTTGATATGCTCGTTCAAGAGCAGTTCCTTGCCTTCTCCTTCCATCACAATCCTTCCATTCTCCAACACATAGCCCCTGTTGCTTATCTCCACAGAAAACACAACGTTTTGTTCGACTAAGCCAACAGCACCGGGAGAGATCAGGTTGCAACAATCAATGTCCAGCCACTCACATAGTTCGGTGAGAATCTCTTTGAGGCGGGACTTGATATCTTTGACCAATACCTGATACCGATATTTTGGTATCCATACAAAATGATACTCACACCGATATACCGCGTGGGATGATTTCCGATAACCTTCCATACAGCAACCTCCCTTATATATCGAGGTTACTGTAACATAAACAGCGGCTTACCAACATAGTTGGTTCGCCAAAGGAGTGGGGCCTCCGCCCCCACACCCCACCACTGACAATGTCAGTGGATTAGGTTTAGATTCACCTCCTTCCTTTTTAGAGGGCTGAATTAAGTGAAAGAGATTTCCGTTGGAAAAAAAGGAATGGTTTTCCTCTCACGGCCTTTGCAAAAGGGTCTAATTCAATGCATTGGAAATTCTATGACATATTAAAGTCAGGGTATTTTTAGCGGCATTTTATTTGATGCCATTCCTGTGTGGTAATGGAGTTTTGGAGTAATGGAGTGATGGATTTGCAAAACACAGAATTCTTCCTATCTTCTCCCCCATTACTCCAGGACTCCAATACTCCCTCCGGGCCGGAGGCCAATTGGGACGAAGCCCCTAAGCTTTACAATAGCCCGTGAAATCTTTTGATATATTAAATACCACTTACTAACATCTAAGTGTTTCTCTCAAGGATGTCAAGGGTTTTTTGAGAGTTCAAATTTTTTGAAGAGTGTCCTCTTCTATGAAGAAAAACCGCATGCTACTGTGCTCCTTTAGTTCTCGCCCCCCCCATAGACGAATGAGTTGATGGCCCATCTGAAAGTAGTCCAGGGCCTCTTGCTCACGGTCTGATGGACGATGTTTCCAATGGGCTTACTTGGATATACACTCTGGAGAAAAGCAGGAGATTTAAAAATTAAAACTGGACTATTTAAAAAGGGGTGAGTTTGGGTAAAAGTAGAAGATGTGAGAAGGTGGGAAGCATCAAAGGATTTTCAAGTCAAATTGACTTCTATTTATAGGTTTGTTTGAGACCTGTGGGAGTCTTTTGGTTTATGCGTTATCTATAGGACCTGAGGCGCCGATAATTCCAGATTCCTAAGAAAAAGACAACGATGATCCCAATAATATTAGAGTAGAGATTGGGATAAAAAACGGCTAATACAACCATAAAGAGTAAGATTCTTGTGGACCAATCTACCTCCTTGATGAAATACCCTTCAATAGCAAAAACGAGAAGGATAAGACCTATCATCGCTATGAGTATGGAACCAATGATCACTAGTGGGTGACCGATTAATAGTAACTGAGGGCTGTAAGCGAAGAGAAAGGGAATGATATAGCCCGCCAACCCTAACCGAAAGGCCGCAAACCCGGTTTGGTTTGGTTCGGACTCGGCAATTCCCGAAGCTGAATAGGCTGCTAAGGCGACTGGCGGGGTTATAGGTCCAATCGAACAGAAGAAGAATAAAAACATGTGGGCAACTAATGCTGGCAGACCCACCTCTATTAATGATGGGACAATCAATGCAGCCAGGATGATGTAGGCTGCAGTGGGCGGCATGGCAAAACCGAGTAAAATACCACTCGTCATTGATAATACTAAGACCAAAAATTGACTGCCACCTGCAATCGTCAATAACATCGAGGAGACTCGAAAGCCCAACCCTGTCAAAGAAATGATCCCATAGATTATTCCGGCTGCCCCACAGGCTACGGCTACAGGCATGGCTTTCTGGCTAGCATCTGCGAGGGCTTCAATAATATCAAAAACGGACATCCTGGAATTTTTTCTGAGCATTGCCAGGGCCACCAAGGCAATGATTGCCCAAAAAGCGGACCACATGAGACTCCATCCGCTTAATAACAA
>Ga0114921_10001722_pt1 | contig 10177 bp, 10 predicted proteins | sample BentaG_FD_87016 | JGI IMG/M metagenome (GOLD analysis project Ga0114921, IMG submission 87016) | Deep subsurface microbial communities from South Atlantic Ocean to uncover new lineages of life (NeLLi) - Benguela_00093 metaG | ecosystem: Environmental > Aquatic > Marine > Oceanic > Sediment ...
AAGTTCTTTTGTTCTGGAAGACCTATAGGAGAGATTGTTGGTTTCAAGCCTGAGAATGAGCTTAAAACTACCTTTGATGAAATAATTAAGAATTATTCAAAATGCGTTTCAGAAAGTTCACCACTATACGGTTAAGGGTCGATTACAAAGGCTTAGCAAGTAAATTAAAAAAAATTATTTTGAGGTTACGGCGATAGCCTCAATTTCTATTAAGCAATCATCCCTTGCTAATCGGCTGACTTCTACGAAAGTACTCGCTGGAGAACTCTTTGCAAAGTATTTATCCCTTACTTCAACAACTTTATGAAAGTCTTTCATATCTGTCACTAGAATTGTAGCTTTCACAACATCGTCTAAGGAAGAACCGCTCGCTTTAAGTACCTTTTCAATATTTTGGAAAACACACTCAGTCTGTGCTGTTATATCATTCGGGCCTACAAGATTTCCATTCTCATCTAATGGAAGCTCTCCTGCAACGAATATTAAGATGGCATCACTAAGTTCTACGCTTATTCCATGCGAATATTTGCTTGGTGGAAGCATCATACCCTCGGGATTTAATATTGTTTTTTTCATTATCCATTCACCATGAATATATTGTTAAATTTAATCTAAAAAAAATTCTAATGAATTGATTATGGTATTATTTGATCCCAGCCAATTCTTTAATTAATTCCATTATTACTGAATAATCCTGTTCTCCTTTTCCTTTTGCTTTGGCAGCTGTATATATCTCATGGACAATACTTGCCGAAGGAGTTGGAACATTTAGGTTTCGAGTTTCCTCTTTTACAAGACCTATATCTTTGCACATAAGATTCAATGCAAAAGCAGTGTCATAATTACTTTCTATCATTGATTTACCTTTTGCCTCACTTCCCCCAGATTTTGCTCCTGTTGAATTGATAATTTCTACCATTAGTTTAGGATCTATTCCTGCCTTCATGCCAAATGCAAGACCCTCTGCGAGCGTTTCAAGATTCATAGCTATGATCATATTCATAACAAGTTTCATGTATGAGCCCATTCCATTTTCACCGATATAGAATGAGCCCTTACCCATAGCATTCAGAACATTTTGAATATCTTCATATACTTGCTTATTCCCACCAACAAGAAAGATTAAGATTCCCTCCTCAGCCTGTTTCTTACTTCCTGCAACTGGAGCATCTAGCATTTCCACACCCTTTTTTCTCGTTTCTTCAGCAATTTTTGCAGAAACTCTTGGAGATATTGTGCTACAATCAATTATGGCCGATCCTTTCTCAGCTCCTTCTAACAATCCATTTTTTCCAAGCACGACTTCTTCAACAGCTGCAGAGTCGGATAGCATAGTTATAGTTACATCTGATCTTTCTCCAACTTCTTTTGGAGAATTTGCTACTGCTGCACCAGTTTTACCTAATTCTTGGGCTTTTTCCATAGTTCTATTATAAACTGTAGTTTCATATCCAGCCTTTATCAAATGCTTAGCCATTCTATTACCCATTAACCCTAGGCCTACAAAACCAATTTTTTTTGTCATTAGAAATTCCTCTATTGTTTTTTAATTACTTCATTCTTAAATTATATTTGCTTAAATATTTGGTTTGTAGTTAAAAACTCTCTTAAGGTGCAAAATATGCTCGGTAGCAAACTTCAGAAGGTTGCGATTTTCAGTAAAGATATGGTGAAGCTTGGAAAATCTAAAGATATTGAGATCGACACGAAGAATATGAAGATAATTAATCTTATACTCGAAATTGAAGGTGATGTAGCAAAAAAATTGTTTGGTCAAGCTCCACGATTAGGTAATGCCAAGGGCAAAGTTTCTGTAGACCTAGTTGAGAGTGCCAAAGATGCAGTAATTCTAAAGCAAACTATGAATGAATTAAAAGGATCTATCGAACAGATATAAAACAGATTTACGTCGATTTATTTCTACTTGAAAATTCTTCCTGTTTCTTTACACCATAAAAGCAAATCTAGATGATCCAGTGGCATCTCAATTCTTCTAGCAAAATCACTCATTAAATTTTCAATTTCATAATATTTATTTCTCTGAAGGTTTTTTGGGTTCTCTTTTATTATTCCTAGTGATTCCAAATTTTTCAGTATATGTCTATCAAGAATCGCAAGTTCTTCTCCATGACCAATATTTCTTAAGAAATGGCTAGCTTCTTTATATCCAAATCCTTTAATATTTTGAACTAACCACTCTCTGGCTGTTCTTGCATTCCCAAATTTTCCAATTTTTGATTTAATTGATATCTTTCCATCTTTTATGAAGCGATTCCTTGCTTCTACTATAAACATCGCTTTCTTATTTTTGAATCGTATGTCATATAATCCATTAGCAATTTGTTTTGAATTTCCCTTCAAGAATAATTTATCCTGACAAATTCTTTCAACTGCATAAGAACAAGTCAATGCTTTAGACTGCGGGGTTAAAATACAAAATATAAGCTCAACAAATATGTCCCCATCAGTTCCTGCATTCCAAATTTCTTCAAACTCATTTAATCGTTTTTCAATTTCTTTTTGTCTAATGTAATAAATTCTCTTGATTTCTTCAATCAAGCTCTTCTTAGTCTCTATGGAAGTTCTTTGCATTATACTTACTCATTCATTACCTTAGTTATTTCAGAAAATCCAGAATTCTCATATCTTCCTGTATTAATTAATCTGTTTTATGTAAACGCATTATCTATTTAATATATCGAAGATATTTGGAGCTACGTTGATAGATGAAACTGGTTAGTTACTCCAACAATACTGAATCAGAAAATAAGTCAAGAGTACTAAAAATAATTGAATTATTAGAAAAAGAGCATCCCGATGCAAAAATAGCTTTAAAATTTTCAAATCCTCTGGAACTTTTAGTGGCAACTATACTATCTGCTCAATGTACTGATAACAGAGTAAACATAGTTACTAAGTCATTATTTAAAAAATACAAGAAAGCAGAAGACTATGCTAATGTGGAAGTAAAATTACTTGAAGAGGATATTAGGTCAACAGGTTTCTATAGAAACAAAGCTAAAAATATCAAAAAATGTTGTCGACTCTTAGCAGAAAAATATGATTCTAAAGTCCCAAAGACAATGGAAAGTATGCTTGAATTGCCTGGCGTTGCTAGAAAAACAGCAAATATTGTCTTATCAAATGCGTATGGAGTTGTTGAAGGAATTGCGGTTGATACACATGTTCGAAGATTGGCTCAAAGATTAGGCCTTTCAGAATATGAAAATCCGGATAAAATAGAAAGAGATCTTATGAATGTTGTTCAAGGAGATTTATGGAAAAAAATCGCTGATCTATTAATATTTCACGGCAGGCGAGTCTGTGTAGCTAAGAAACCTAAATGCTCAATATGTGCAATTAAGGACCTTTGTCCTTCAGCATTCAAATTTTAAATAGGCTCTTACGATGAGCTAAAATATGAATTTATCAATTCATTTGCTAATTAAAACAATAATTCAGTGAAGAAAAATAATGTTGAAAACAAGCGCATTGAATCCCAATGTTATAAATAAGTTGAAAAAATATGAACCAGTAGACATCATAATTGGAATACCTTCGTATAATTGTGCTCATACAATCAACTATGTGGTCCATGAATCTGCAAGTGGCCTCTCAAAATATTTTCCTGATTTAAAATGTTTAATTCTGATTTCAGATGGCGGATCTACTGATGGGACTCAGGAAGTTGTAAAAGCAATAAAGCTGCCTGAGATAATAAAGCGAGAAGTTTTTACATATTCAGGGGAATCAGGAAAAGGAACGGCAATTAGAGCTATCTTTGAATCAGTCAAATTATTAAATGCAAAAGCTATGGCAATGGTTGATTCAGATCTTAGAAGTATAGAACCTCAATGGATAAAACTCCTGATAGAACCTGTATTGAAGAATAATGATTTAATCACTCCATTATACATGCGACATAGATATGATGGCACTATTACGAACTTCATTTGTTATCCTTTTACTAGTGGTGTTTATGGGAAATACGTTAGACAACCTATAGGAGGTGACTTTGGGCTATCGAATAATCTAGTTCACAAGCTTCTTGAAAGTCCTCTATGGAATCTTAAAAGTATAGCAAAATTTGGCATAGATATTTTTATCACACATACCGCAATTGCAGGAGGTTTTGAAATAAAGCAAGCGATGCTAGGAGTCAAATTGCATGAAGCCAAGGATCCTGGTAAGCATTTATCGCCTATGTTCAATAATGTAGTTGGAACAATGTTCAATTGTATGATGCGTTATGAAGATTTCTGGAGAAAAATAAAAGGAAGTAACTCAATTCCTATAATAGAAGAAAACCTAAAATCAGCTAATCCTGATCCAATAAAAATAGATGTTGAATTATTAATTACGAATTTTGAAAAGGGATTGGAAAAATATCATAAAATCTTGAAATCAATTTTATCTCCGGACTCTTACAACTCAATATACAAGAACCGATCAAAATATTCATTGCTTTCTCCTGATATCTGGCCGAAGGTCTCATATGAAATAGCTGCAGCATTCAAGAAGATGAATGACAAAAATTCTAGAGAAACTTTACTAGATGTTTTTAGGGCATTATGGTCTGGTAGAGTAGCTGATTATGCTTCAAAGTCTACAGAACTTACTGAAGTAGCGGCTGAAGAGATGATTACTAAAGACTCACAATTATTTGAAAAATCAAAAAAATACCTTTTAGAAATTTTCTAATTGTATCTAATGCACTCATTTTTTTGAGAATTAAATAAATCAATCAAAAAATGCCTTTAATTTCTTAGAGTTCTCTTCTGGCACGCTAGAGATAATTGGTTCTTCCTGCAAAATTTCCATAAATCCTTTATCAGAAGTATACAAATTTCTCAAATTAGGTCTTGAAATAATTCTTAGATTTATCAGAAAATATTCAGTTATCTCTTTTTTTAGCGGACCTGAATAGACACTCATATTGAAACTCTGAAGACCTAAACTTGATAGACCTCGAAAGATCTTTGATAATCCCTCGCCTAAATCAGCTATTTCATCATTATTCAACTCTGTCAAGCAACTAGTCTTACTTTTAATTATCCCAATAACTTCATTGTTGCTCCTTGGCGCAAAACTCGCTATCCATTTTACGCATCCACTATCACCAATATATCTTAAACCTAATTCCTGTTCAGATTTGATTAGATCTTCCCAATAGTTTCTCGATTTTTTTTTGTAATATCTAAGACATTTTTCAATAAATAATCTAGTTTCTTCGAAAGGTTTTGAGTCTATCAGAATTTGTACATGTGGATGAACGAATGAGGCACCACTTGGCTGTAGGAAATTTAAGCTTATTAAAGGATAGATATAGTCAGGATCCTTGGCATTTACTTTAAGAAAGAAATCATTACAAATCCTGAAACAATCTTGATAGTTTTCAGATTTAATAGCTGTAATATCAGTGAAATGATCTTCTGTTAGTATTCCAACCGCATGATATTTATTAAAAGGGTAAAGATTTGGAAAGAGAGTGAACTGTCTTAGTCTCATCCTACCAGAATTTATAAGATCTTCTTGGAATTTCGGGGTGGAAACCTCAGTATTATCTTGGCAAAAAGGACAATCTTTTGCAGATTCTTGCAGGAATCTTCGAACATCAATTAGATTGTTGTCGACTTGCTTTGGTCTTATCGCTCTTTCAATATTTATTCTGGATTCTCTTTCTGTGAGAGGGTCTTTTCTGACTTCAATAGTCTGAGTATCCAATTCAAAATTGTCTAATGGATTATGAATTGGGATAGTTCTATAACATTTTTTGACAAAATTTATCCCATTATTTTTATTACTCAATTTACGCTCTGCCTTCACTTAGGATCATCATAGATGAAAGATATCTAATTTTAATATCAATAATATTGTTAATAGTTCACAATAGATTAATGCTTATTGTGAATCGCATTTTAGGTTAAAGGGTATTTGATTTTGAGAATAGCAATGGTGAGGTCGACACTTCATAAAGGCTCAGGCCAAGTAGTTCATATTAGAGAGCTCGTTAATCGACTAACGAATTTGGGCCATCAAGTTTCTGTTTTTAGCCACGTAATAGAAAAAGGAGTTGAAGATATACCAATACAGAAAATTAATTTTTCTTTAGATTATATCCCGTTTATACGTCATTTTAGATTTGCTTTGAATTGTGGAATTAAAATCCAAAAATACGATATTGTTCACACACAATATCATCCTGGAATTTTTGTTGGAAATTACGCCCACCAAATCAAGAACGTTCCTCATGTTTTTACATATCACGGATTTTCTCCTATTCGTATTTGGACTAATCCATTACAAAAAATAAAAATGGTTGATCATAGAATTGGAACTTTTTTTGGACTTAGATTAGGAGTAGACCAAATAATTACAGTCAGTAATTTCCTAAAGAATGATTTGATAGATTTTCATAGAATTGAAGAGAATAGTATCAATGTTATTTACAACGGAATAGATACTTTAAGATTCAATCCAAACATAGAAGGAGAAACTATAAGGAATCGATATGGGATTGGGAATTCCCCGCTTGTTTTATTCCTCGGTAGACTTGCGCCGTATAAAGGGGCCCACCTTCTAATTAATGCAATTCCATTAATTCAGAAAGAAGTTCCTAATGTTAAATTTCTCATAACAGGAGCCGCAAGATATGATTCGATCAAAATGAGTGAATTGATTACTAACTTGAAAATTAGGAGAGCTTTAATTTTTTCTGGTTTCGTTTCTGATGAAGATATCCCGAAAATTTACGCCGCTTGTGATGTATTTTGTTATCCAAGTTTATGGGAGGGATTTGGGTTAACACCTGGTGAAGCGCAAGCTTGTGGTAAACCTGTTGTCGCTTTTGATCATTGTTCAATGCCTGAGGTAATTGCGAATAAAAAGACAGGCATTCTTGTTAAACCGGGTGATTATCAGGGCTTGGCCAAAGCTATTTCTTTCCTTCTTTTAAATGATAAGGAACGATTAGGAATGGGTAAAAATGGGAGGGAAAGAGTCGAAAGACTTTTTTCGTGGGATATGGTAGCCGAGAAGACTACTCGCATTTATAAAGATGCCATCAAAAAAATGAATGATTTTTAGATTGTGTGTTTAGATGACTGGCGCTACTATTTTAGATATGGATGGGACACTTCTTGCTAAAAGATCTATCGATGTATTTTATGAAGCATTCGAATTAACTGAGGAGCTTAAGGATATAGACAAGCTTTCAAAGTCACTTTCAGCTTACAAGATAACTGAAAGAATTGTTGAGCTTTTAAAAGGAAAAAGTAGACAAGAGATGATAGATATATTTAATTCAATACCTCTGAATCCTGGCGTTGGGAATTTTGTCGATTTTTTAAAAAAGAAAGATTTCTTGATAGCTATAGCAACAGATTCATATCAATTTTTAGCTGAAATCTTGGCTAAGAAATTGGGAATAGAGACTGTGTACGGTAATATTATTGAATTTAAGAATGATCTGATTACTGGCAAAGTCTTAACAGAACGCCACTGTTTGGAAATATCAGAATGTAAAGAATATGCAATATGTAAACTATGGTTCTTAAGAGAAATCAGATCTCTTACTGGAGGAATTATTATCTGTGTAGGGGATGGAGACTCGGATTACTGTGCTTTTACTGAGGCAGATATTGCTATAGCCTATAGACCAAGAAGTAATAGATTGAAATCGATATCGCATATAACGACCGCAGATTTTGATGAGGCATTAAAGTATATTATAAAAAGAATTTGATAAACATAATGTATTTCTTCATCAAATTCAGATAATAGACAACATTTAAACTCGAATTTTTTATCATATTACTTAACACTCGCACTTTTTTTGGGGAATCAGATGCCTAGAGTAATTGATGGTATTAGTGATAAAATTAGATTACTGGAAGCTAAGGTTAAAAGAAAGCCAATTTCCATAATAGATGAAGTATTCAGGCTAAAATCTTCAATATATTTCACAGATGAATTTGGGACAAAAAAACCGCTATTGATCTCAGTTGTAATACCAACTTTTATTAAAAGCACACAGGAATTGACTGGCTATAGATCTGAAGTTTTAATGAATGCTCTTCTCGAATTAGGGTTACTAGTTAGAAAAGGCATAATAGATGAAATTATAGTAGTAGATGGTACAAACAGATATGGAGCCATTGATAATAGGCTAATGGGAGAAGTAATTTCAACAGCTGATCATGTCATCCCGCTTTTTCATGATATAATAGGTCTAATACGAAAATATCCAATAGTAAAGAATGAAGCCCAATTGGGCTTGTATAATTTAGTTGTAAAAGTTATACACCAATTAGATCCAAAAATTAATAGTGCTTATGAGAAATTACAAATTCCCCCTCATAACTTATCTAGTGGAAAAGGCACAGCCTTATGGTTAGCTACAGGAATTGCATCAGGAGATATTATTGTCTTTTTAGATAGCGATGTGCGTAATTTTCAAAGATGGCAGGCTACTGCTTTAATGAGACCTATACTTAAATCGTGGCACAAATCAAAACCAATTAAATGTGTGAAAGCTTATTACACAAGATTGAAAGTCAACATTGATTGGCCTGAAAAAGGGCTCTATTCAATAGGTGGGCGTGTTACAAGATTATTTGTGAGACCTCTTATTAGAATTCTAAGTAAACACGGAGTATTGCGTGGTTTAGAAAAATTAGAATACCCTTTATCAGGAGAGTTTGCTGCAAGAAAAGAGTGTTTGGAGTCTCTAGCGTTTACTTCAAATTATGGCTTCGAAATGAGTACTTTAATTCAGATCTGGCGAAGAGATATGTTAGATCAAGTATCACAGGTCGATCTTCGCCTATTTCAGCATTTTCCACAAAGAGATAAAAATATTCGAGAAATGGTTATACAAATAGCTGAATTAATAGTAGATGAATTGAAAGATAGCATAGAATTTGATAAAGTAATTATAGATGAATATGTTGAAGAAGCGATGCAAGAGATACAAAATACAGAACATCTATATGATCAAGCAGACATTAGACGTGAAGTCCAACTTGAGGTCAGAAGAGATTTCGTTAAAGATACTGAAGGTGCAAAGAGAAGAGTAAAAATCTATGCAGAATCCTTAAAGAAAGTGATACAAAATTCAAAAAAGAATAAAAGAAGAGAAAGGATTGTCCTTCCTCCATGGAATGGACTTAGTAGCCAAAAAGAACTTGAGTTCAGAGCATTTCTGAAGCGAAGGGCAATAAGATCAACCCTTGAATTGTTGGATAAACAGGGTTTAATAAAATTAGAATAATGATTTTAATCAAAGCAAAGGTATCAATTTTTCATTGATAATTGTTTCCCAATTGAAATTTTTTACTACATTGTTAAAATTATTTTCCACTCTATGAGTTATGAATAATCTATAGATCCTGAATGCAATATCTCTAGGATCTTCTGCCAAATCGAACATATTTCCTTCAATATCATCTTTAATCAGTTCTTTGAATGGTGGAATACGAGAACAGAAAATAGGTTTTCTAGCAGCTCCTGCTTCAATAACTGGGAGGCCAAAACCCTCCTCCTTACTTGGGATAAATATTAAATCTGCTATATTGTAAACATCTGCAACGCTCCACTTTTTAACACCGCCATTTTCATATTCTCTTTCATGAGATACTATATCGTGACAAAAAATAACATTCTTCTTAAGGTCTAGTGCTTTTATTTTCTCATAAAGCCAATTCAAATAGTCTTTACCTTGCTTACGTGCTTGATGGTCTGGAGGTCCTGTTATAAGGAGCTTTATTGCAAGAGCTTGTGTATCTATAAAATGTCTTAATTCATCAATTACATGAAGTGCTAATTCAATATTTTTTCTAGGTGTAACACGTACAGGCGTAACAATGATATAATCTTCAAATGAGATGCTCAGTTTTTCTAATAATAGTTTAGTTGTTTTATCTATCTTGATATATTCCTCAATATCCACTCCATTTGGTATTACTTTCATTGAGGGAAATCTAAATTGTTCAGGCAATTCTGAGAATTGTTTTGCTCTGAAATCTGTAGGCGTAATATAAATTATGTTCTTGCCTTTATAATGCAATAAGGAATACGGAAACTTGTGGAAATCATCATTCCATTCTTCTCTTAGTAGAATGCTATCATGTAGCCAGAAAATGAATTTAATTTTAGTTTCTTCAGTAATCTCATTAAT
>Ga0114921_10001723_pt1 | contig 10177 bp, 8 predicted proteins | sample BentaG_FD_87016 | JGI IMG/M metagenome (GOLD analysis project Ga0114921, IMG submission 87016) | Deep subsurface microbial communities from South Atlantic Ocean to uncover new lineages of life (NeLLi) - Benguela_00093 metaG | ecosystem: Environmental > Aquatic > Marine > Oceanic > Sediment ...
CCGATTGGCACAACTGTAATTACTGTGATTTTAAAGCGATTTGTCCTTCTTCTTATGCATATTAATAGAACCTAAAACCTGATATCTCTATCTCTGACTTTAGGGATGGTCTTAAGCACGATTGTCTACAAATTCTCGATGATTCTTAATTTTGAGATGATTTTCTTCTTATGGCTCATGTTAGCGGTCTGCGGCTTTGTGTTTTTTCTGATTAAGAGATCTCCAATTTCTTCATCCTTCTTCCTTTATGTCGTTTTCTTTTATCAAGGACTTCACTAACTCAGCTAAAGCGGCCCTTTTAGGAACTTTTCTTCTATGAGATTGCCGCGCTCCCTCTGGTTGTCTCGCCATGAAAAGATAAGAATCTTGTCTGCTCCTAATAATTGCAAATGGAACAATAAATGCATCATCTACTACCAAGCAACTTTGGGACAAAGCCTAATTTTTGATCATAGATTAGTCTCGAAGATAATAGTAAAATAGGCAAAGTCCGTCAACTTCTCTTCCTGTAGAAAAAGAATGAGAGCTTGGAAGGAACAGATGCAAAAGCGAAAAAGAGGAATTTGTATAGTCCCGATTCTTATTTTCCTTTTATCTTGGACGTTATCGAAGGCCCTACCCGAGAAGAATGAATTCGAAATAGCTAAATTTAGCTTAAACATCGAAATAATTCCCAAAAGGCATTGGTTAGAAGGAAAAACAAGGTTACAGCTACAATCCAAGATTCAAGGGTTGAATTTTTTCCAGTTCTACTTGCGGCCTACTCTTAGAGTCTACTCGGTCAAAGATGAAGAGGGAAAAGATCTTATTTTTTCTCAGATTAAAGCAAAGAGAATTTTTCCCAATTCCGAAACAAGCCGTGTCCGGATTAACCTGAATCAGAAGCTAAGCAGGGGAGAGGTAGTTGAGATTGTAGTTTCCTATGGCGGCATATTTTATATGCCCTCTGATTTTAATCTCAAGGAGAGACGATACAACAGAGCCTTTTCTTCTATCACTAAGGAAGCAGCCTGGCTTCGTCCTGTCCAGCTTTGGTATCCCTACATACCTGATAAATCTATGCCTTTAGACATCAGGGCTACAGTTCCATCAAATTGGACGGCTATCGCCAACGGCGAATTAGAAGTCATCGAGGAAGAAAGCGAAAAAAAAGTTTTTGTTTTTAATGATGAAAAAACATTAAGCCTAGATATATTCCTGTTTGCAGCTCCCTATGTTTCCAAAAGCAAAACGATTCGTGATCTGCATCTGACTGCTTACTTTTTTCCCAGTCATAGGGATTTTCTCGATTCCTATATTCATGAAACAGGAGAAATACTCGATTTTTACCACCAGAAATTCGGAAAGCCAAACACAGATAAATTCAGTATTATGGAAATAGGGATGGGATATGGTACTGGCACAAGTGCTCCCTTTGGTTATGCCATGTCCTCTCATTTGATCAACTCTAATTTTCCTCTTATTCCTCATGAGATTGCCCATCTCTGGTGGGGCGAGACAGTTTCGGACAATTTAGGCGAAGATACTTGGCTTCATGAGGGATTGGCAACATTCTCTGACTATTATTACCGCTCAGAAAGAGCGCCTGATGAGGAAGCAAAAAGAAGAATACTCTTTGGTTTGCTCAATAGGGCCATTCCCATCGGCAATCCGAAGACGCTTTCCATCCTCGAAGGTGGCGCAGAGCATGCGCCTGAAGGATTTCTCGTTTATGAAAGAGCAGCCTTTGTGATTCAGACCCTGAAACATATCCTTGGAGAGGAGGTGTTCTTCCGAGCTTTGAGACGCTATTTAGATACCTATAGAGGAAAAAAGGCAGATACAGCAGGATTTATCCAGATTGTCAATTCAGTGATAAAAAAAGACATCAATTGGTTTTTTGAATTTTATCTCCGGGGGAAGAGACCTCCTCGTTACCGTGTAAAATTCAGGACTTTTAACGGTATGGTTGCGGTGACTATCTATCAAGACTATGTCCCTAAAAATTTCTCCATGCCTCTCACTCTAGAATTCAAAACAAACAAAAGGTCTTTTAGAAGACGGATTGAAGTTAAAGGAAAGAAAAAAAGGTTTTTCTGTAATCTTGATCATACAGGTAATAAAGAGTGGGTTTCAAGAATTATCATTGATCCAGATTTTGCTGTCTTAGGAGTTCGTCCCGTTTTAGAAGACAGATGGGAGGCTCGCTCACTGAGGCTGGAGGCAAGCAAGAGAAAGAATTTCAATAAGGTTAGACCTAACCTCTTCGCGATCTGGGAGATGTATCCGGACAATGTTTACATCCTTCACGAAGTTGCCCAGTTTTATTTTGCTCAGAAGAGGTGGGAGCAGGGTATTGAAATTTATAAAAAAATCATTGACCTCAAGCCTAATGACTATGTGTTTGTAGCTTTAGCCAACATAGCTGGCGCCTATGAGACGATGGGTGACAAAAAAATGGAAAGGCATTATTTAGAAAAAGTTATGGCTAAAGGCTCAAGCATGTATTCCATCATGCGCAGCCTGATGGATAAATTAGATAAACTGAAGGCCCTAACTAGATAAACTAAACTTATTCCGGCTCAATCCCAAGGGGCATTAGTGCCAAAACATTATTTTTTTCCAGAAGCTTGAGGGTAGAGATTATTTTTTCAAGCTTTGAATTAGATTTCAGGTTGGCCGCCTTTCTTCCGAAGAGGGCTTGAAAGAAGGACACTTTTCTTGGCCAGATATCAAGTTTTACCTCCTCTTCTGCAGGGATGCCTGCCTGTTCTTTGGCCAGGTCAATAGCTTTTGTGAGGCCACCTATATCATCGGCTAATCCTAAACCTAGTGCTTGATTCCCCGTCCAGACTCTTCCTTTGCCTATTTTATCTACCTCTTCTTTTGTCATGTTCCGTCCATCTGCAACTTTAGTGATGAATTGTTCATAGATCCAGCGGATTTCTTTTTTGATAAGCTCTCTTTCCTCACGAGTATAGCTCCGCAAGGGAGAATGAATATCAGCTCTATTGCCGTAAGTAAGTTTTTCAGAAGTAATGCCCAATTTTTTGAAGAGCGAAGACATATTGAATTTTCCGGAGATAACACCGATGGATCCTGTGAGAGTCTGGGGGTGGGTGACTATTTTATCTGCTGCCATTGAAATCCAGTATCCTCCTGAACCGGCAACATCCGACATAGAAACAATGAATGGTTTTTCTTTCTTGGTCAGGACAACTTCTTTCCAGATAACATCTGAGGCCACGGCAGAGCCCCCCGGGCTGTCGACCCGAAAAACCACTGCTGCGATGGATTTATTTTCTCTCGCCCTCTTTATCCAGCGGGCAACGCTTCTAGCCCCGAGGGTTTCATAGTAGGATTCTCCTGTATGAATGGGTCCCATGCCGTATATCAAGGCTATCTTTTTTCCTTTATTCAGACCTAGAGAAGAAGGTTTGATTTTTGAATACTGGCCCAGGCTGATTTTATTTATTTTTTTCTTCTCTCCCTTCATGAGTTTCTCAACTTGGTCTTGGTAAAGGAGTTGGTCGACTAAACCTGCTTCTAATGCTTTCTCACCGTGAAAAAAGCCGTAGTCAATTAGTTTCTTTATTTCTTTTTCGTTTTTATCCCTTGCTTGGGCAATTCCTTTTACGTACTGGGAGAAGATGTCTTCGTATATAGACTCCATCATTTCCCTGTGTGCTGGTGTAAAACCTTCTTCTGTGAATATGTTGAAGGCGCTTTTGTATTCTTCAACATGTTCAACTTCAGCTTCGATTCCAAGTTTTGATAAAGCTTTCTTAAAGAAGAGAAAGTGTCCTCCTATGCCATTTATATTCAGCGAACCCAGAGGATGAAGGATTACTTCATCACAGGCGGTTGCCAGGTAATATTCCTTGTCAAGTTCTGGTATCTCTTCTATGTAGGCATAGGCTTTTTTCCCTGATTTCCTAAAATCAAAGATAGCTTCTCTGAGTTCATTTATCTTGCCCCAGCCGCACTGAAGATAACCAAGACGGAGAAGAATGCTGTCGATGCGTCTGTCTACTTTAGCTTTTCGGATATTCATCCAGATGTTATCCATTGTCTGAGGTTTTACGCCAATTATCATATTTAGAAAGAAGCCGGGAACCGAGCGCTCTAGAATTTCTCCTGAGAGACTGATTTCAAGATAAGAATGCGCCTTAACCGGGGGAGGGTTTTTAAACTCATAGTAAACAAAGGAAATGATGGTTGCCAGGATCAAGAAGAAGAAAATTAAAAATATAATTAAAACGTACTTTCCTCTTTTCATTTTTCCTCCTTATTCAGTTTGCATTGTTATCGTTTATAACGAGCTTATTCACTAGATTGATTTTTCTTTCTTTGGGTCACATATTGTTGTAACCAAGATTATGTTATGACGGCACTATATATTTACGAATTTTTCCATATTTCGTTTAAATATACAAGATATACCTGTGAAATAACAGAGTCAATTTTATGATAGAATTTTTTGGAGGGATAGGCTATTTTATAAAACATACAGAACAGACGCCTCAGCATGAAGCACGGAAAATACGAAAAATGTGTAGGTGCTTGATTAACAAAACCTAAAGGAGAAGAATGAAAGTGTAGGGGTTTGATTCATCAAACCCAAAGGAGAAGAAAAAATGTGTAGGGGCTTGATTTATCAAGCCCGATATAATAATCAAGATAAGCGATCCAAACGAAATAATTTATCGCGAAATGAACAAGGTAAATACGAAGAAAAGAGATTTAATAACCAAACAATCAGATATACGTAAAATATAACTGGATAAACTAGACAAACTAGATAAACTAAATAAACTAGATTTGTGAAAGGATTCTGAGATGTATGCCTTAGAGATAGAAAGCATCTCCAAGAAGTTCGACAGTTTTTATGCTGTGAAAAATCTTTCCTTCAAGATTCCTGAAGGCACAATATATGGTCTTCTGGGACCCAACGGAGCAGGAAAGACAACCACAATCCGCATGGCAATGAACATTATCATTCCTGATGAGGGAACGATAAAAGTCCTCGAGCAAAAAATGGATGAAAAAATGAAGGAGAAGGTAGGATATCTTCCAGAAGATAGAGGGCTTTATCCCAAGATGAAAGTCGGAGAGCTCCTCCTTTTCCTGGCCGGGATAAAGGGATTAAAAGGTGTGGAAGCCAGAAAGGAGATCGACCGCTGGCTTAAAAGGTTCGACCTGTCGGATTGGAGAGAGAAAAAAGTAGAAGAATTGTCCAGAGGAATGCAGCAAAAGCTTCAGTTTATCGTGACTATTGTCCATCAACCTGAGCTCTTCATCCTCGATGAACCCTTTGCCGGTTTGGACCCCATTAACACCAAGTTGTTGAAAGACATCATGCTGGAGATGAAAGAGATGGGTCGGACTATCATTTTTTCTACCCACCGCATGGAACAGGTGGAGATGATCTGTGACAATATCTGCCTTATTAATAAGGCAGAAAAGGTTTTAGAGGGGAATTTAGGCCAGATCAAAAAACAGTATGGAAAAAATACTGTTCTCCTGGATTATGAAGGTGATGCAGGTTTTATCAAAAACTTCCCTGAAATCGAGAAAATTGATGATTATGGAAAATTCATGGAAATTCAACTCAAAGAACAAGTTGATCCCCAGCATTTGCTCTCCAAGTTAGTGGGGAAAATATCCATCAATAAATTCGAAGTCAGAGAGCCAACCTTAAATGCCATCTTCATCGATAAAGTTGGAGAAAGAAATGAGGAAAATACTGTCAATCATTAAACGTGAATATCTTCAAATTGTAAGAACTAAAGGATTTATTATTGGCACCATTCTTGGTCCTGTTCTCATGGCTTTGATCATAGTGATTCCAATTTTATCGTCTATAGTCTCTGTAGCCGAGCAGGAAACAATTGGGGTGATTGATTTATCCCAGGAAATTTTTGAGGAGCTGGATAAAAAGCTGGACTACAAAATGAAGGATGAAAGACGGCGTTATCTGTTAAAAAAATACGAGCTTAAAGCTGACGTTGAAGAGCTTAGGAATTCTTTGCGTCAGCAGGTGCTTCGAAAGGAGCTTTCTGCGTATATTTTTATCCCGGAAGATATTTCTACCGGGGGAAGAGCAGAATATGTTTCCGAGCATGTTTCTGATTTTGGCGAGATAAGGAGCATCCATGAAGCCTTAAACAGTGTAGTCATCGGAAAGAGATTAAAAAAGGAGGGACTGAACCCTCAAAAAATCTCTGAATACATCAAGCGCGTTGGCTTGAAAACCATAAAAGTCACCAAAAAAGGAGAGGAAGAAGAAGAAACAGGGGGAACATTTCTTATTTCTTATCTCCTGGTGATGATCCTTTACATAACTCTTTTCTTCTATGGGGCAATCATCATGAGGGGAGTTATAGAAGAAAAGAATTCGAGAGTAGTGGAAGTCGTTCTTTCGTCCCTGAGACCTTTCCAGCTCATGATGGGGAAAATCTTAGGCATTGCTGCTGTGGGTTTTACTCAATACGGAATCTGGGCGCTCTTTGGAATCGCTGCTTCCCGTTATAGTAAAAACTTAATTTCTTCTTTTCTTCCCACAGCAGCGTTTACGCTGCCCAGTATTCCAGTATACATTTTTGTCTATTTTGTGATTTTTTTCATCCTGGGCTATTTCCTGTATGGAACGTTGTATGCAACAATCGGCTCTATGGTGAACTCAGAGAAAGAAGCCCAGCAGCTTCTCATGCCTATTACCATGTTTTTGATTATTCCCATGCTGATGATGGCTCTCGTCCTGCGCAGCCCAAACAGCTCTCTTTCGGTGGTTCTATCCCTGATTCCTTTTTTTGCTCCTGTATTGATGCTTATGCGTATCTGTATTCTTCTTCCCCCTTTCACCCAAATCGCTAGCTCCATAGTGCTGCTTGTGGTGACTACTTTTTTAATGATCTGGTTAACAAGTAAGATTTACCGAGTGGGAATCTTGATGTACGGAAAGCGGCCAAATCTTAAAGAAGTTGTCAAATGGATGAGATATAAATAATCAAACCTTCACAGCTACATCAAATAGTTTCATTGAAACTTCCCCCTCCCCTGGCGGGAGGGGATGTAGGGGAGGGGATTTTTGAGTCTTTATTCACCCTCACCCTGCCTCTCCCATCAAGGGAGAGGGGATAATAAAATTTTCACCTTTTACCATTTACTATTTGCCTATTACTATTTACTATATTCTAAGGGTGAACCTTTTTAAAAATTCTTTCGTAATACCCTTTGAAGAGAGACTCAAGAGATCAAAATGAATACATTCAAAAGAAAAGCGCAAATTCTTGTATTTGTTATTCTTCCTTTACTGTTATGTGCCTGTTTCAACGTTCAGATAAAGCAGGATGTTGATGATCCAAGCCCCTATTTTAGGAAGGCCTACCGACAGATTGAAAGAATTCATCAGCAATATCCTCATCGAGAAGGAAAGGCGCGTCGGATTCATATTTTGGTTTACGACAGCTCTTCCCGGGAATTGGTTAAATTCTCTACTGTTCTCTGGCTGGTGAATGATTGTATAGATTTAGGAAGGAAGGGTGGCGAGTGGAATAGCCATTTTGATAAAAAGTTTGAATTCGATTGGATGGTAATCAAAGATTTGGGTCAAGTTGGGCCTGGTCTGATGATGGAAGTCGTGGATGAAACAGATAAAGTTCTGATTTGGCTCGACTGAAATGAAAGAATTTACTTGGATTTTTTGGAGCTGACTGGAAGACAAGTATGGAAAGGTTGGCTGACAGGAAAAATGAAGATATCTCTTCTCTTGTCGAGAAAATAAAAAGCGGAGATAGAGAGGCTTTCATGACAGTAATCAGTTTGTATCAAAAGAGAATTTTCTTGCTGGCATTTTCATTCTTTCATAACAGGGAAGATGCTATGGATATAGTCCAGGACACATTTCTAAGGCTTCACCAAAAGATTCATTCATTCCGCAAAGGAGAAAATTTCCAGAACTGGCTTTTTCAGATCGCCAAGAATTTATGCATAGACTATTACCGCAAGAATTACAGCAAAAGGAAGGAATGGGGTATTGAAAAGGATGTAGAAGAGATAAATTCATCTTTGCAGAGCAATCACGATTCCAACTTATCCTCTGATTTAAGAGAGATTTTTTCACAATGCCTCAAGAAATTGGCTGAAAAGCAAAGGATGGTATTTGTTTTGAAGCATTACAACCAGCTTAAATACAAGGAGATTGCCCAGGTCATGAAGATAGCTCCGGGAACAGCAAAGTCCCTCCATTTTAAGGCCATCCAAAACTTAAGGGGTCTTGTCAGCCCTTATTTAGGAGAGAGATATGAAGGAGTGTAAAAAATTTCGCAAAGATTTAGTGGCTTTCCTCTATGGGGAGCTTGAAGCCCGAAGGCAAGGGAACTTCTTATCTCATCTAAAGAGCTGCTCCGACTGTCAGAGCGAGCTGGAGAAATTAGAAGAAGTCAAAAGAGGAGCAGACTCACTGAATAAAGAAATCGAAGAGGCAATGTCCTCTGTGGATTGGGAAACACTTCCTGCTCAGATTGCAGATGCTGTCTTCAAAAAAGAAGAGAGACAGAGGGAATCGTGGTTTAAACGATTTTCAAGAGCTTTATACCGCCCCCAGTTGAGGCCTGTTTATGCTGCTCTGCTTATAGGGATTTTGCTTGGGTCTTTTTTCACATTTGTAGTTTTCCGTTCACCTTTCAAGAAGCAAGAAAAAGGTGAGGTGTTCATTATCCCCCAGGATTTTATAGAAAGAGTGGAACTGGAAATGGCTAGGCGGGAAACTTTAGATTATCTCGAGAAGAGTCAGTATTTGATTTTAGATTTTGTCCAAGCCGCATCCGAGGAAGAGAGAACCCAGTGGCAGAGAGAATTTGCCTCCCAAAAGGCAAGAAATTTGCTCTTAAAGAAAAAATATATCAATCAACAGCTAGATAGATTCCAGATGGCCAAGGCAAAGGAAATCTGTGACCAGATCGAATATCTCTTCTATGAACTGACTCAGGTTGCTGACCATCTCCCAGCTTGGCGTATTGAAGAAATCAATAATTTTATAGAGGAAAAACAACTATTGTTGAAAATAAGACTATTGAAGAAGGAATTGGAAGAAAGTAAAAAAAGCGAGGTTTAAAGTGAGAAAGAAAACTTTCATTTTTATAATTTTTCTGTTTACATCCCTTTCCCTCCAGGCATATATCCAGACTCATCCCGATGAAAAATTATTTCAGGAGGCGAAAATACTCATTTTCGACAAGGAGTGGAGAAAGGCTCAAGAGAAGTTAGAAGAACTATTGGACAAATATCCGCTCAGTCATTTGGCTTCCGAAGCTCTTTTCTACAAGGCCAAATGTTTAGAAAATCAGAAGGGAAAAGAAGTTGAAGCATTGTACACCTACAAGAGCTATCTTTTGCTTAAAGGAAAGAATGAAAGCTTAGCCGAAGAATCTGAGATTTCTATCATGGAATTGGCTTATGACCTCTACGAGAAAGGAAAGAGGTCATACTTAAAAGAAATAGAAAAGAGGCTTTCCAGTTTGAACAAGAGCATAAAATATTTTGCCGCCATTAAACTGAGTCTTATCAGAGATAAAAAAAGAGCAACCAAAGGAGTCCCAGTACTGAAGGAGATCATAAGGAAAGAAAGAGATGACGAGCTCAGAGACAGGGCAAAGATAGCTCTGCTTCGGATAGACCCGGATGCCCTTAAAGACATCGAAGAAGAAATACCCAGGAGAAAATTCAGGGTTTTGAAAATGGAAGTCATTGATAAGCACACAAAGAAGGAAGAATTTTCCTTAGCTGTTCCTTGGGCTTTGGCTGATCTGGCTCTCTCAGCCATTTCTGAAGAGGATAAGGCTGCATTGAGAAAGGAGGGTTATGATTTGGATAAAATCATAGATGAACTAATGAAAGGGAGAGATATTCTCGAGATTAAGGGAGAAAATAAGATTTTTAGAATTTGGATAGAATAAGGAGGTAAATCGATGAAGAAAGCTGCAATTTTGGTCTTGGTTGTGTTTGCTTTGACTATTGTTTTAGCCAGTTTTCTGTTGGCTGAAATCAATGATGATTACCAGGCAGTCAAAAAGGCGGTAAAGGAGAATCCCAACTTCAAGCCTGGCAAAGAAGCGAAGTGGTTTAAGCTTTTAGTGACCAATAATGAAACGAAAAAAGATAAGGTGAGAATCACTCTGCCGATTAAGGTGATCGA
>Ga0114921_10001724_pt1 | contig 10174 bp, 9 predicted proteins | sample BentaG_FD_87016 | JGI IMG/M metagenome (GOLD analysis project Ga0114921, IMG submission 87016) | Deep subsurface microbial communities from South Atlantic Ocean to uncover new lineages of life (NeLLi) - Benguela_00093 metaG | ecosystem: Environmental > Aquatic > Marine > Oceanic > Sediment ...
GTGTTGGGTTACCACAAGGCGGCCAAAATGGCGGAGATCGCGCAGTGGGCCCAGATGTGGGCGGTAACTGATCTGCCGGGTGCGGACGTGGAGAGCGTCTTCATGCGACCCTTTTCGGATATCCAGCGCGCTTTGGATAGGGCCCTGGAGGTGAAAGGACGGGAGGCTAAGATCCTGTTTCTCATGGACGGTTCCCTCACCGTGCCCATCATTGGTTGAGCAAGAGGAGGACTAGTTCGCGTTGAAGTGGGTTCCCCTCTGCTAAGGGGAATCATTGCCTTCCCTATGATCCTTTACGCCTAGGACAATCAGAGCAACTCCGATCAGGGGCAGGAGGAGGATCCACTGAAGGGCTTTTTCCAATCCGATAGTATCCCCCAGAAGCCCGGTCACGGTTACCAAGATAGCCCCAACCCCCCAGCCCAGGCCCATCATCATGCTGGATACCAGGGATCGGCTCTCCGGGGCTATTTCTTGGGCAGCGACGATAAGAACCGGGGTTGTTCCCCACATAAAGACTCCCCCGATGATCAGTAGCCCCAATGAAAGGATTCCGTGGCTTTTAAGAAACAAGAGGAGGACTATGGGCGATAGGAGAAAGGATGCCAGCATCACCTTCTTCCTTCCCACGTAATCGGAAAGGATTCCACCGATAAAACCTCCCAATGCTCCCCCGCCGGTAAATAAGGATACTGCAAATCCCGAAGTTAGAAGGGGAAACCCCTTCTGGATGAGCAAAACGGATAAAAAGTTCAGAAAGCTCATACCGGTTGCGCTCCTGATAACCACGAGAAACCAGAGCACGGCCAATGATCCCATTTTGGGGAAAAGGTATGTCCTCAAACTGTAAGCATCGGCACCATTGCGTAGCGGTGGTGTGGGCGCAAATTTGATGAGCAATATGGTGATGATCACGGCCAAAACGATAGTATACACTGTTCCAATCAAACCGAATATGGAAACCACAACGGTAACAATGAGAGGACCTATGGCCATCCCCAACGTACCCCCAATCATCCAAATGGACATGAAAAAACCTGCCCGCCTGTGACCGATATCGCCGATCATGGCTGCACCTTGTGGGTGCAGTGCTGAATGTCCGATCCCTCCCATGATTAAACAGAGGGCGAGAAACCAGTACGAAGGGGCAATTCCCAAAAGGCTAACAAATATTCCCGTGACGAGAGGGCCGAAAAGGACGAAAAGGCGCATTCCGGTGCGATCCGATATGTATCCCACTGTGGGCTGGGTGAAAAAGGAGGCAAGGGCCCTTATGGTGACAAGGAAGCCCGAAAGGGCCAACGAGAGGTTCATCTTTTGAATCAGAAGTGGCATCAATGGGGGGAGGAAATTGTTATAGGCATCGGTGACCAAATGGGCCGATGCCAGTACCGCCAGGGACTTCCATTGAGACTTCTCTCGATCTGGGCCGGAAGGGCTGGGGTCAGAACGTACCGTTCTCTTCTTCAAAGGGGGTTCCTTCTCCTCTTCGAGGCAAATCCCTTATCATGTTCCGCCATGAGTTCGACGAAAGGTGGTATTGGCAAGATGTCTAATGGCCAATATTGACGGCTTCGTAAAAAGTCCATCTGCGGCGTACTGGTAAAAGTACGCCTCATTCCTAAAGATTCGCGTGCCTTGCATCTGGAGCTTTTTACTGTGCCGTCTGATTTATAACTTGTTACGAGACCATCAATATTGTCAAAGGGATGAAAGACCTTTGGGGTAGTCCTCCTTTGGCGCAAAGGATCGCTGCCATTTTTCGATAAACAGGGCGAAGACCTTGGACCGCTCAAGGAGGGTGGGGACGATCAATGTTTCGTCCGGACTGTGGGCTCCAGTTCCCTGGGGACCGAGGCCATCAATGGTCGGAGTATACTGTGAGGCATGATTACCGTCGGAACCTCCCCCGGTGGGGATCTCATCAATATCTAAGCCCAATTCCCTTCCCGCTTCGTGTACAAAACTGAGGAGTTCCAAACTCCGTTCAGTCTTCAACATAGGGGGGAATCCAATTCCCCCGGTCAATTCCATCCGGATGCCATCTCGATGGGGGCGACAGATACGGCCAAACTCCTCCCGAACCCGATCCATCTGGGCCTGGTCCACCGCTCGGACGTCAATTTCGGCATAGGCTTGCTCGGCAATGATGTTGGAACGGCTCCCCCCCCTGATGACCCCTACGTTGACCGTGAGGCCATCATCAAAATCAGTCAAGGCATGGAGCTCTAAAATCGTGCGGGCCAATTCCTCGATGGCGCTAATACCCAGCTCTGGCTGAGCCCCCGCATGAGCTGCCTTACCGTGGACAGTGAGGTAATACTTACCAACCCCTTTCCTCTTGATCACAACTTGGCCTTTGGGCCGTGCCGGCTCGAGAACGCAAACGGTATCCGATGCCTTAGCCTCTCGTGTGATATAAGGGGTAGAGGTAGGGGAGAGGACCTCCTCATCGGAATTGAATAGCAGGGTGAGATCGAGGGCCCGATAGAGGTTGGGATCAGCCTCCATGAGGGCTTCGAGAGAGTACAGAAGTACTACAATTCCTCCCTTCATATCGATGACCCCCGGCCCGTAAGCCTTATCGCCTTCGATGCGAAAGGGACGTCTTTCAGCTTCCCCCTCCGGGAAGACGGTGTCCATGTGGCCAATGCAGAGGAGCCTCTTCGCAGAAGACCCCCCCTTTCGGGCGAGAAGGTGATCCCCGAAATCGGGTTGGGGAAGCCGCTCAACCTCGAAGCCCAGTTCGCGGAGCTTCGGAGCGATGATATCGGCTATTTGGTTAACTCCTGCTTTTAGGTAGGTCCCCGAATCAATATTGACGAGCCTTTCCAAGAGGGCAAGCATTTGCGTTTCCCTTTTATCGAGGGCCTGAATAATTTTCCCGGAGTTTGCCATTGGATTCCTCCCATCCGCTTTCGGTATTTTTCCCCCTCAGGCCGCTGCTTGTCCGGAAATGGACTAGCGGAAAAGATCCCTTATCTCCTCAATGTTTTTGGAGATATCCCTAATGATTAATGTGTTCGTCCTCTCATCCGCGCTGACAGTACCACGCTCGCTTAAGAAATTCTTTACCACCGGAACCATGTCCTGAGCGATGGCATATTTCAAATGGATCATCTCGGTTTTCAGATCCCCCAATTTTTCCTTTGCCCTTTTCGAGGCCAGTTCGTCTTCCCTTTCCCTCCTGAGCCTTTCAAGGGGTGCAATTCGGATCACGTTTCCGACCCTTACCATGTCCAGCGATTGTGATTGGAGGATGAGGTCAAGAGCCTGGTCCCAGGGAACTTCGACAAGTCTTATCGTAACCCTTCCCTTTACGTCGTCTCCCGCCACTATGTTCAGCTCAGAAACCTCCGCAATCAGCTTAAGGATATTTCTCAAATCCGCATCCACGAAGTCTAAGGATATCCTTTGGCCGCCATGTTTCTCCAGCGGTTGAGCTAGGGGGTTAAAGGGCAAGATGGAGATACCAATTAATAAGGTAATCCAGGTAATCTGGTATTCAATCCTTAGCCTTCTCTGCATATCACCTAATCCTTCATCACCAGGGCCTCTTTCAACTCCCCCACCTTTTCCCTTCCGCAGAGGACTTCAACCAGCTTCAAGGCGAATTCCATGGCCGTTCCCGGCCCTCGGCTGGTGATGATGTGACCGTCCCGGACAACCCTCCCTTCCTGGTAGTGTACCTTCTCCAGGGCTGTTTGGTCCCTTCGACTGGGATGGCTCGTTGCCTTTCTCCCCTCCAGAAGACCATAGGCGGCCAATAGGGCAGGGGCAGCGCAGATGGCCGTAACCCATTTTTGTCTCCCATCCATCCTCCGGAGGATTGCCTTAATCCGGGGGTCCCTCTTCAGGTTTTCAACCCCATCTCCCCCTCCCGGCAGGACAACCATATCGAAGGCCTCATCCTTGACCTCTTCCAGCGATTTATCCGGGATAAGCTTCACCTTTCGGGAGGCGGTGACTGGTTTACCGGTGAGTGCCGCGCAGACCACCTCCACCCCAGCACGCCTGAGGACATCGATGACGGTTACCGCCTCGATTTCCTCAACACCATCCGCTATGGGAACCAATACCCTAGTCATATACCATTCCCCCCGTCGAGCAAGAATCAGGCCCTAATCCCTTGCAAGGGATTTTCCATGATAAAGATACCCATTTCTCCGTTGATGGTCAATGACCACGGGTGGCTGAACTTTCCTGGGTTTTATAGGGAGTATTTTTGTAACCTGTTGATTTTATACCAAATTATATTTTTCATAAGCGAACACCCTTGTCCATTCGCTTCAGTGCTTCGCCGTCTTTTGGCCGAATTCCCTTTCGTTCACTGAAAAGAATTTTTGACCATTCTAAAGTTCGCTTCACTGCAAATCCAAAACTCGCCTTTCAGGCTCAGACATTGAATTTGCGGCCGTTTCGCTTCACTAAGAGTGGTTACCTAAAATTCTTTAATGTTCGCTCCAGGGAACCCGGCCAACAACTGGTTCCGAAATGACCTTGGGGGTTCACAGTTCTCATCCCTCCCAGCCTCGAAAGGGCTGGCCTTCACTTCCCTGCTCACCCTGGATGAGTACCCCACTTCTTCAGCAAATAACGCTCAGGGAAAACACTGTTCTTCAGAAACTGAGGAAACTTTATGTTTCTTTTTATTGACAAGAGGGAAAAATTGAGGTAATTAGGAAAATACACCTATCGCCGATGTGGCGATCACGGGTATAATTCCATAAGGGAAAGGAGGTGAGGTGAGAAGAAGTAAGGGAAACTATGGGCGTAAATAGAGAAAGGAGGTCAATATGAAGAGGATTTTCTCGATATCAGTTGTATTTATTTTTGCCCTTGCCTTGGCCTCAGGGGCCTTTGGACAAGAGGTGAAGGTAGGGACGCTTCTTTCCCACACGGGGCCTTTAAAGGAGTTCGGTCCCAATTTGAAAAATGGCTGTGTGCTTGCCGCGAAACAGCTCAAGGCGGCGGGGCTGAACATCAAGTTGATCCATGAAGATAGCGAGACCTCTGCCATACCGGCAACCGACGCGGCCAAAAAATTGGTCGAAATAGACAGAGTCGTTGCCATCGTGGGTGCCCTTGCAAGCGGGGTAACGGTGCCCGTGGCCGAATCGGTGACCTGTCCCAGCAGGGTTGTATTCATCTCCCCAGCTTCCACTTCCCCCCTCATCACCGTTCTGCCCTCTGACACGGATGCCGATATGCTCTTCCGGACCTGCCCATCGGATGCTCTGCAAGGCGTCATTTTGGGGAGATTGGGGGCGAGCTTCAGTAAAACGGCCTCAGTCCTCTACGTGAACAACCCCTACGGCCAAGGGCTTGCTCTGCAGTTTCAGAAGTCCTATGAGAGACGACGGGGTAAGGTCCTCGCCATGATACCCCATGATGAAAAGGCCGCTGAGTCCTACACGGCGGAATTGAAGAGGTGCCTTGAGGGAAAACCCGATATTATCGGTGCCTTCAGCTACCCGGAACATGCAAAGGTCTATATCAAGGAAGCGCTCGAGTTCTTCAAATTTAAGGACTTCCTCTACTGCGATGGCACCAGATCCTTTGATATCGCCAAGGCTGTCGGGGCCAAAAATGTGGAAGGAAAGTGGGGAACCGCTCCTGGCGCGGCAAAGACTGATTCCTATGATCTCTTCGTCTCCGACTATCGAGCGGAATACGGGGTCCTGCCTCCCCTGCCCTTCATCACCAACGCCTATGATGCCACGGCGGTGATCGGTCTTGCCGCTTATGCAGCCAAGGCGAAGGGCATGGCCATGACATCCAAGAATATCAGGGACAATCTCCGTAAGGTGGCCAAACCACCCGGTGAAGTCATCAAGCCAGGGGAATTCAAGAAGGCCTTTGGGCTGCTGAATAAGGGGAAGGCCATCAACTACGAAGGGGCCGCCGGGTCCGTGGATTTCGACAAGAACGGCGATGTGGAGACGCCCATTGATATCTGGAGATACAGGAAAGGCGTTCCCACAACGGTCCGTATTGAAATAGAGATCCCGCGGATATAAGGCGGAACAAAACGGATCAAAAAGGGGGATCTTGCCATGGCGAGGTCCCCCCCTTTTTTTGTTGATAAATGTCCCTAAGGGGCCGAGGCGTCATCAGTCAATCATCTTGGATATCCTCTTCTCCTCCCCCATGAGGCCCTGCGGTCGGTAGATGAGGATGATCTCCAACAGGATGCCGATGATCAGGAAGCGAATGTAAGGGGCCCTGGCCTTCAGGGTGTAGGGAAGGAAGTCGGTCAAAAACTTCGTCCCTATCCAGATGCCCCAAACAACAAAGGCGCCGAGGATGGCCCCCTTGTTGTTGCCGCTCCCCCCCGCCATCAGCATAACCCAGATGATAAAGGTCCCATAGAGGGGGGTAAACACGTCGGGAGAGATAGCCTTGGTATAGTGTGCATAGAGGGCCCCCCCCACCCCCATGATCATCGACCCGAAGATGAACGATTGCATCTTGAACCGGAAGATATCCTTGCCGCTCATAGCCGAGGCGATCTCATCCTCTCGGATGGCCCGGAGTACCCGCCCCCAGGGCGATCGAATGACCCTCTCGATGGATAGATAGATGACCACCATGATGGCCAGCACGATTGGGAGATAGATAAAATTATAATATCTCGGATCGACCCACCCTTGATCGACCAACCAATAAAGGGGTTGGGGGAGCCCCATCAAGCCCCGGGGGCCGTTTGCCAGCCAGTGTTCGTTATTGAAGATGAGGCGAAAGGTCTCGGCGATGCCGATGGTGGCAATGGCCAGGTAGTCCTCCCGGAGCCGGAGGGTTGGATATCCGATCAAATAGGCGATGAAACCGCACACCAGGGCGGCCCCCAGAATGCCGAGGATGAAGGGGAGGTTGAGGCCGAAAATCTGGTGGACATATTGTGCGTACAGTCCCGTGGGCATTGGTGTCGTAATCATGGCCGAGGTATACGCCCCGATGCAGAAGAAGCCCGCGATCCCGATGTTGAAGAGGCCGGTATATCCCCATTGGATATTTAAACCCAGGGCAAATACGGCAAAGATCCCCGCCATGATAGCCAGGGAAACCAGATAGGCAATGATCCCACTAATCTCCATTACGTGCGCTTCCCTCCGAAGATACCCTGAGGTCTTACCAAGAGGATTAAGATCATGACGATAAAGGCAACGGCGGGCTTATAGGTCGGCAACAGGTAGGCGGTGGAAACCTGTTGGGCAACGCCCATGACCAGAGCCCCGATGAGAGCCCCGTACATGTTGCCTATTCCCCCCAGGATTGTGGCCGCGAAGAGGGGCAAGAGAAAGTGCCAGCCCATTCCCGGATGTAATTGGACGTCGATAGCATAGAGGATGCCCCCCGCAGCGGCAAGCGCCCCCCCAATGCCCCATGTCCATATGATCACCCTTTCCGTGTCAATCCCGCTCACCCGGGCCAATTCCATGTTATCGGATGTGGCGCGCATGGCCTTTCCCATCTTGGTGCGTTGGAGAAAGAGGTAGAGGAGGACTACCAGGAAGAATACCGTCAAGAGGATCAAAATCTGATCGGGTCTAATCTTAATTTCAAGGGGCAATAAAATGGCCGGCCGCAGGATCCCGGGACGGTAAAAGTGGTAATCCCCACCCCACAGGATGAGGACGATCATTCGGATGATGAAGGACGCACCCAGGGCGGACATGGCCAGCATCACCGAGCCACTCCGTTTCAGACGGAGGCGGCGATATATGATGCGATCGAACAGGATGGAGACCATTGCCATGCCAACCATGGCGATGGGAAAGGCGAGGGCCATCCGCCACCCAAAGGAAAGGGGACCGAAGGTGGTATCGGGGATACCAAGCCAGGGAAAAAGACCCGTGACCAAAAAGAGGGCGATATAAGCCCCGGCCGTCATCAGGTCGCCGTGAGCGAAGTTGGCAAACCTCAGGATCCCATACACCAGGGTGAGGCCGATGGCTCCCAATGCAATGATGCTCCCGAGGACGATTCCGTAAACGAACAGTTCAGCCACCTTCAACCCCCTAAATAGAGCTTACCGACCTCCTTATTCTCCAGGATGGCCTTTCCCGTATCCTCGAATACCTTTCGCCCCATGGCCAGGACATACCCCCGGTTTGATATTTTCAGGGTTTCCCGGGCATTCTGTTCCACCACCACGATGGCAACACCCGTCTTATTGATGTCCACAATCTTTTCGAAAATCATCCCCACCAGCAGTGGGGCCAAGCTGGCGGAGGGTTCGTCCAAGAGCAGCACCTTGGGATCGAGCATCAACGCCCTCCCCATCGCAACCATCTGCCGCTGCCCACCGGAGAGGCTACCCACCTTCTGGTTCCTCCTGTCCTTGAGAAGGGGAAAGAGGTCATACATCTCCTGGAGCCTATCCCGATAGTCATCGGTTCTGACGAAAGCCCCCATCTCCAGGTTCTCCTGAATGGTGAGGGAGGGAAAGACGTTGTCAACTTGCGGAACGTAACTCATTCCTTTACGGACGATTTTGTCCGGGCTCAATCCGGTTATCTCTTCATCCTGCAACTGGACCACTCCTTGCCTCGGCGTCAGAATGCCGAAGATGGTCTTCAGCAGGGTTGACTTTCCCGCACCATTTGGCCCGATGATGGAGATGATCTCCTTCTCATCCAATTTCATGGAGACATCGTGGAGGATATCCGTGTCACCGTAACCGGAAATCAGGTTTTTGACCTCCAAAACCCTCATCGATATTGACCTCCGAGATAGGCCTCCAAGACCCGTTTATCCGACCGGATCTCCTCCGGGGTTCCCTCTGCCAACTTCTGCCCCTCGCTCATTACGATGACGGGATTGCAGAGGCTCATGACCAGATCCATGTCGTGCTCAATAACCAAAAAGGTGATTCCCTTCTCCGCACAGAGCCCCCTGATATTGTCGACCAATTTCCTCATCAACGTTCGATTCACTCCTGCACCGGGCTCATCCAGGAGGATCAGATCGGGGTCCGCCATCATGGTCTTGGCCAATTCGAGCAGCTTCTTCTGCCCACCCGAAAGGGTCCCCGCATACTCGTCCTTTAGATCCACTAGTTCCACAAATTCCAATACCCCTAAGGCCTTATCCCTTATCTCCCGCTCCTGCTTTTTTACAAACCCGCGGCGAAACCATGTATTCAAGATCTGCTCCCCCCGCTGGTTCTCCGGTACCAGCATCAGGTTTTCCAGTACGGTCATATGGCTAAACTCCCGGCTTATCTGGAATGTGCGGCAGATCTTCCTCCGGAAGATCTGGTGAGGAGGCAGGCCGTCGATTCGTTCCCCCTTGAAGAGGATCTCGCCACCATCGGGTCTATAGAAGCCGGTCACCAGGTTGAAGAGGGTGGTCTTACCAGCCCCATTGGGTCCTATAAGCCCGGTGATGGACTCCTTTCTGATCTCAAGACTGCAATCGTCTACGGCCCGAATGCCACCGAAGCTCTTCTCCAAGGATCGCACTTCCAACATTCCATCGACTCCCGGGTTCCCAAAACTCGCCCTTCGGGCTCAAACGCTGGAGTTGCGGTTCTGCAGTGTTGCAGTCATGCGGTTAGGACGGTGCACATTGTAATTCAACTGAGGGATAAATTCGCGTCCAGAGCTCCTTTTTGTATTTTTCAGAGATATCAATAAAGTCAAGGAATTAAATACCGTATTCCTCTCTTTGTCAACGTATTATTGTTTCTTCTCAATACATCACCCATATCGAGGGGGACGGCGAGCATTATCTTATCACATTTTCGAAGAGGGTTTCGGGATTGGGCCTCTTTTGAATGAGGCCCCTATCCAGGGCGAAATCCAAAAAACCCTTCCACTTTTCTAAGGACTGTACCTGCGTGGTCGCAAAAACTTTCAGTGTATCCCTGAGGGCTCTGGCATCCAATTCCTTCCTCACATTCGGATTGGCCTGGAAATAGATTTTAAGGGCCTCTTCGGGATGCCGCTTTGTGAATTGGATTGCCCCATCGACCGCCGTGACAAACCGTATCGCCACCTCCCTCCTCCTCGTTAAGGTCCGATCGCTGGTGATAAATACCAATTCATAGTAGTCGGGAACCCCGTGTTTCTCAACGGGGAAGTAACCAGCCTCCTTTCCCTCCAAGGCCAGTTGGTTGATCTCGTAGTTCCAATATGCCCCCACAACGGCATCCACTTTCCCCGTTAAA
>Ga0114921_10001725_pt1 | contig 10171 bp, 8 predicted proteins | sample BentaG_FD_87016 | JGI IMG/M metagenome (GOLD analysis project Ga0114921, IMG submission 87016) | Deep subsurface microbial communities from South Atlantic Ocean to uncover new lineages of life (NeLLi) - Benguela_00093 metaG | ecosystem: Environmental > Aquatic > Marine > Oceanic > Sediment ...
AGCTGGGAATTTGCTCTCTTTACTAACCTTCAAATTTTTCCCCATTTCCAATTTTTTTCTTCAATTCCCAGCAAAATAGCTATAGCACAGGAAAAATTTGATGTCAACAAGGGCAAATACTATAAATGAGAAAGGGGAAAAATAAAACAATCCTAATTCAAAATAGCCCAATAAAAGCCTCAATCACTATCGCCCACACCTGACCATCTTATCTTATTCAGACTCTTGCTTGGTGGATAGATTAGGATGAATGAATGGGAGGAAAAAAATGAGGCCTTCACCTTTTATTCGAGATATTTTTTAAATCGAAGAGAACTAAGAATTATGGCTGTTATTCCAAAGAGAGATAAGGCAAGAACCTGAGGCCAAAGAATAGAAAAGCCGTTTCCTTTTAATAGAATGCCTCGTAAGGCTTTAGCAAAGTACTTCAGGGGATTGAAAATGGTAATGTACTGAATAATCTTGGGCATATTCTCGACAGAAGTAAAAATTCCTGAGAGAAGCATTGCAGGCATAATAAAGAAAAAAGCAGTCATCATGGCCTGTTGTTGAGTGCGAGAAAAAGTCGAAATAAAAAGACCTAAACTTAAAGTAGTAAGAATAAAAAGGAAACAAACCCCAAAAAGAAAGAAGAGACTTCCCCTTAGGGGAAGATCAAAAATTAATCTTCCCGCTAAAATTATTAATATAACATCACAAAAACCAATTATTACAAAGGGAATTGTCTTGCCGATAATTAGCTCCCAGGCTCTTATAGGAGAAACAATTAATTGTTCCAAAGTACCCATCTCCCTTTCTTTGGTTATGGCCATAGAGGTAAGAATAAGAGTAGTAAGGAGAAGGATAAGACAAATAACTCCTGGGACCATATACACAGAGCTTTTCAAATCAGGATTATACCAAACTCTTGGCTGTACAATCGGAATGCCTATCGGTTTTCTCTCTACCATTTCAGTAAAAACTTTTCCTGAATATTCCCCGACTAATTTAGAAATATAGCCCATAATAATTGTTGCAGAATTGGCGTCTGTCCCATCAACAATCACCTGAAGAGAATTCTTCTTCATTTTCTTTAAGTTCTTTTCAAATTTTTCAGGTATGACAATTGCAACCTGGATTTTTCCTTTTTGAATCAGATCATCAATTTCCTTATAGGCATTAACCTGAAAGTCCAATTTAAAATAGTCAGATTGACCAAAGGAAGAAATAATGTTTCGACTTTCTTGAGTTCGATCATAATCTAATACAGCCAGTGAAATATGTTTTATATCTGTAGTCACAGCATAACCAAACATAATTAACTGGAGGACTGGGGCAATAAAGATAGGGATGAGCATCCTTTTATCGCGGAAAGTTTGAATGAATTCCTTTCGAACGATATGCAAGATTGTTTTCATTTTCTTACTTTCACTCTAGAGTCAATTTTAATCTCCTGGAACAAGCAAAAATTATCAAGGAACCGAAAACAATAAGAAATAAGACTTCAGGCCAGAGAATCGACAATCCATTTCCTTTAAGAAAGATCCCTCTCAAGATAATCAGAAAATATCTTGCTGGAACTATAGAGGAAAAAAATTGAATGACCCTGGGCATACTCGAAATAGGAAAAATAAACCCAGAAAGAAGAAAAGATGGCAAGAGAGTAAAGATTAATGACAGCATAAAAGCTAATTGTTGGGATTTGGTCACTGTTGAAATGAAAAGACCTATTCCTAATCCGCATACGAGAAATACTCCAGAAACCATAAAGAGAAAAAATATGTTTCCTTTCAGGGGGACTTTGAACAAAAGAGTTCCTGTTAAAACCACTAATGTTATTTGGATCATGCCCAGGAAAAAGTAAGGCGTCAGCTTCCCGAGGATAATCTCAAAAGGTTTGGCAGGCGTAGCAATTAACTGTTCCATGGTCCCGGTTTCCCATTCTCGGGCGATAGTTAAAGAAGTCAACATGGCCGCAAGAATCATCATCACCACAGCAATTAATCCTGGAACAATAAAATTCGCACTTCGCAGGCCAGGGTTATACCAAATTCTCGCCTTGACATCTATAAGAGGAATTTCCTTCAAAAGAAAAACTCCCTGTTTGTTCAATCCTTTCAATACTACCTTTGATGAGAAAACCCGGATAATCCTTGAGAAGTAGTCCAAAGCAATGAGAGCAGCGTTATTATCACTTCCATCAATTAAGAACTGAAGAGAAGCATCTTTTCCTTTGGATAAATCCCGAGAAAAATGGGAAGGAATAACCAATATTATTCTAACCTCTCCTTCATCCAGAAGCCTTTCTAATCCAGAATAACTGTTAGAGAGATAGAGAAGATCAAAATATTCGCTTGATTGGATTCGAGAGATCAAATCCCGACTGAGGGAGGAATGATCTTGATTGATAACTGCCACAGGAATGTGATTAACATCAAAAGTAATCCCGTAACCAAAAAGGATAAGGAGCACTATTGGTAAACCTATTGCTAAAAACAAACTTCGTGGATCCCTTATAATATGGATGAATTCTTTCCTCATAAGAGGAAATATTCTACTTTTCATGATTCAAATGAAAATTTCTATTGGGCGGCGCTTTCCTTCTGTCTTTTAACGGCGGAAAGAAATACCTCTTCTAAAGTTGAATTTTCTTTTTGAGTAAATTCAGCCTTTAATTCCCTAGATGAACCTAAGGCAATTATTTTTCCCGAAGAGAGGATGGCTATCCTGTGACATCTCTCAACTTCCTCCAGATAATGAGAGGTCACAAAAACTGTTGTTCCCCTCCCTGATAAATCATAAATCAAATCCCAAAAATCCCTCCGAGCAACAGGATCCACACTCGCCGTCGGTTCATCTAAGAACAATATTTCTGGTTGATGAAGAATGGCACAGCCTAAGGATAACCGTTGTTTCCAACCACCTGAGAGTTCCTTAGTTAGAGAATTTTCCTTTCCTGTCAGACTAGCCATTTTTATGACCCATTTTTTTCGTTCTTGTTTTTTGAGATGGGGAAGCCGATGGATGCCGCCATAGAAATCGATGTTTTCTTCCACAGTGAGATCTTGATAAAGGGTGAATTTCTGAGACATGTAGCCAATCCTTTTTTTTATCTCTTCGGGTTGGGTATCAATCCTGTATCCTCCCACAAATCCTGTTCCAGAGGTTGGCCTTATAATCCCACAGAGCATCCGGATAGTCGTTGATTTCCCTGCACCATTCGGCCCAAGAAAGCCGAAAATTTCTCCTTTTTTTACTTTGAAAGAAATATGGTCTACAGCCGTGAATTGCCCAAATATTTTGGTTAAATCTTTCACTTCTATAGCGTACATTTTCATGTCCTGAGTACAGAACACAAGCACCTATAACAAGCTCTCTTGCCCTGTTTCTCAGCTAAAGTTTGATTCCCTTTTATGAGTCCTAGTGACCTGGCGTTAATGAACTTCAATCTGACCTTGAACAAGCGCAAGAAATACATCTTCAAAAGAAGGATTTATTCGTTTTATACTATGAATTTTAATTCCCTGTTTTTCTAATAATTGTTTTGTCTTTTTATGCCCCTGTTTTCCTGCTTCAAAAACTAAATGAAGAGCTTCACCGTAGGGGTACTTGTATTTTAAATGCGGCAAATTTTTTAGTATTTTTTCCGCGCGCTCTCTCTCAGCAATAACTTCTATTATCTCATCTTGCATTTCCTCTATCAGTCTTTGAGGTGATTCGTAAGTCAATATTCGGCCTTCATAAATGAAGCCGACCTGATGGCATTTCTGGGCCTCATCCATATAAGGAGTCGTGAGTAAGAGAGTTGCTCCTTGGCTATTTAATTGATAGAGAAGCTGCCATAACTCCCTTCTTGATACTGGGTCAATACCAGTTGTAGGTTCATCTAAAAGGAGAATGGCCGGAAAATGAAAAAGATTGCAGGCCAAAGCCAATTTCTTCTGCATCCCTCCAGATAGATTCCTGGCCAGTCGATCCTGAAAAGAAGAAAGCTTACTAAAATTTAATAATTCCTTTTTTCTTTCTTTGTACTTTTTATCTGGCACTTGATAGAGTTCCGCAAAAAATTTTAAATTTTCGGACACAGTTAAATCTCCATAAAGGCTGAAATGCTGGGGCATATAGCCAATTCTTTCTCTAACCTGCTGTGGATTTTTAACCACATCTATTCCGTCTACTATGATAGAACCATCATCAGGCTTAAACAGTCCGCATAGCAGGCGAAGAAGGGTTGTTTTCCCCGCTCCATCAGGTCCAATCAAACCAACGATTTTACCCTTTTCAATTTCCAGATTTATGCGGTCAATAGCAGTAACTTGATTAAATTTTTTTGTCAAGTTTTCGGTCTTTAAAACGCGCATCTAACGTTTATCTAGCTTATTTAGATTAGCTGGACTTGCAAGACTAGAAAGATATAACTGGTTTAAAGGCTATAATTTAGGGTTTAAGGATCTAACTCCTTAAGCTTTTTGCCTTCAACCTTAAACCAATCGCTGTTTACTCTTTTCTCCTGACTCCATACTTGATTTTCAACTTTGGGCGTCTTAGAATAAGTATTCTGTGATTATCCTCACATCGACGGGCATTCCCGGCTTTAATTCTCTTTCAGTATTTTCAAGATAAGATTTAATCATAAATACAAGTTTAAGCCGCTCCTCCCTGGTTTGAATATCTTTCGGAGCAAATTCTGCCTTATCAGAAATATAATTGATTTCTCCTCTAAAAACTTTCTCAGGAAAGGAATCAGAAATTACTTCTACCCTGTCCCCTATTTTTATTTGTCCCATATACTTTTCTGGAACATAAGTCTTGACATAGGTCTGCGTTAAATCAATTAAACTGAAAAGAATTGTTCCTTGCATGGCTAATTCTCCAACCTCAATATGTCTGATGTTCAGATAACTGTTTATTGGCGATCTGACTTCCGAATCCTGTATTTGCCTGAGAAGGAGTTGCTCTTGAGCTTGAAAAGACTTTATTTCCGCTTTTACCATCTCGATTTCTTCCTTTTCTTTTCCCCGTAAGGCAAGCTGATAATTTGCCTTAGAACTCTCATACCGATCTAAAGATATTTTTAATCTTAAATCAGCCTGCTCTCTCTGAACTTGCGAAACAGCTCCTCTACTGAAAAGCCTTGCCATTCGCTCTTGATCTTTCTTTGCTATTTCCAGTTCCTTTTCAGCACTTTCCAACTGATTTTTGGCTACTGCAATTAACTCCTTTTTTATTCCTTTCTTAAAAAGTTTTAACTTCAACTGTGCTCCTTCTAATCTTGCTCTCGCCTGTTTTAATTGAATATACATCTTTTCACTGTCCAAGAGGCACAATAAATCTCCTTTTTTAATGTATTGTCCTTCTTTTACGAAAATCTGTTTGACTTCCCCTCGAATCAGAGACCTTATTTCTGTTTCTACGGCTTCAATAACGCCTGAAACTTCCAGTACGTTTGAATCCTTATTTTTACTCCTACAACCAGGGGATAAAATCAGAAAAACTATTAAGGGGAGAATAGAATAAAGATTTTTTAGTTTTTTCATCCTTTCCTCTCTCTGGCCATTTCCATCTTCTAAATTGATTTTATCAAGAGAAAAAGAATCATCTTTCCAGAAAATTTGATTATAACAAAATAGAAAGATTAAATCGCTAATTGGTTGATGTTTACGAAAGTGTTGACATCTAATAGACCACAATTTATAATCTGAGCATAAACTTTAGGGGAAAAGAGAGAATTATGATGCTGAAATTTGATATGAAAGCCAAGAAGGGCAATCAAGAAAATAAATCCACTCAAAAATACTCCTCCCTTGGAGCGTCTCTCTTCTTAAAAGGGGAGCTAAAGGGTGAAGAAGATTTGGTTATTGAAGGGAAATTTCAGGGAAAAATAGATTTGAGGGATCACAACCTGATAGTAGAACAGGGAGGAAAAATAAAGGCTGATATTCAAGTCAAGAATGTAACCATTAATGGAGAGGTTAGTGGAAACATTTATGCTTCTGGGAAAGTTTTTATTTCTAAGGAAGGTCAGATGAAAGGGGATATTCTTGCCCCCAGAATCTCGATTGCTGATGGAGCTCAATTTAAGGGCAGTGTAAAGATGGAAAAAGACATTGAAATAATATCTCCCCCTCAAGAAAAATTTGAACCTTTATCCGAGCTAAAGAAAACTCAGGAGAAAGAAAAATCTATCCCTAACGAGTCAGCAAAATAAACTATTAAAAACGCAATATTTAAGGTGTCATCGCGAGGAGCGAAGAAGATTCCTTCGCTTCGCTCGGAACAGGCTTGGCGATCCTCCGTTGCGAGTGAAACGAAGCAATCTCATACAATAATATGGTCATTGCGGGCATAGCGCGGCAATCTCTACATTTTTCTATGAGATTGCCACGCCCTTTCAGGGCTCGCAATGGCAATGTAAAATCATTTATTGCGTTCGTATTAAATAAACGATTTCGCTCGTCTAGCTCTTTTTTTTTGCTTTTTACTTTTTATTTATGTCTATAATATTCTACTGGGGTTTTAGTCACCAAAAATTCCACTGCTCTCTGGATGCAGACTCTTATGGCTTTTTCTGTGGGAGTTTTGGAAAACCCACCCAGAGCAACGGGAAGGGATCCTCCTACATTCGTGAATCCTCCTAAAGCAAAGCTTGAAGCTTTACCTTCCACAGTAGTTGCGGCAACAATCTGGGAAGTCTTAGCATCTATCACTCTGATATCGATGGCAATATGGGCTCTTTTCACTCCTCCGCCAACTCTTATTCCAAGAACCTTTGTCCCGCCTCCAACACCTTTGGCTGCGCCTTCAAACTCTGTGACAGCGGCAGTTATGATGAGGTCAGCTCCATAAATTTCGCCTGTTGGAGCTTCTGTTCCTTTTTTTATCCTGCCTGAGGTGGCCAGATCCTGCTCTTTCATAACAGCTCCAAGATGCTCTCTTTCAAGAACAATATAACGATTCGTATTGAACAAGGATGTAGTCAGCATATCCCTCATTCCATCTCCGATCTGTTTGAATCTTAGGCCAAACATTCCTAACCACCCGCCGCTCCAACCACCTTTAGCTGTCTTATCCTGGAATTCGCCCACAGCCAATCTTGCTTTAGGTCCGTCATACCTCTCGGCCTGGGCTTCAGCAATGGATGGTCCTCCTCCTGAAGTGACAGTTGCTGTTGGCGCACAAGAGCTCAGCCAAATTAGCGTGACAAGCAAACCTGCATAAACAAAAACCTTTTTCATTTTTTCCTCCTCCTTTTTTTATTATTATTACCACATATTATCGATATTTCAAAATTAGTTTTTGTCCCAAAGTGCCAAAAAGGGCGTGACAAAATCCTAAATTATATTAAAATTTTAAATAAGTAAATAGCCTTTAGAGGTGATATGTGGAATGATTTTTTTTCTTTTTTTCTCCCCCAAAAAACAGCTTTTTTCACTATCTTAATCTATTTGCAATCTCCTTTTTTTTTTCTGCTATAATAGAAAAGATGAAAAAATTCGAACTTCAATCAGAATTCAAGCCCAGGGGAGACCAAATAAAAGCCATCAAAGAATTGACAGAAGGCCTGAAGAAAAATATAAATCATCAAGTTCTGATGGGTGTCACCGGCTCTGGGAAAACATTTACCATGGCCAACATCATCGAAAAAGCCAATAGACCTGTCCTTGTTATTTCTCACAATAAAACTCTTGCGGCTCAGCTTTACCAAGAATTTCAGCACTTCTTTCCCAACAATGCGGTGGGGTATTTCGTCAGCTACTACGATTATTACCAACCAGAAGCCTTTATTCCTGCTTCAAACACCTACATTGCTAAAGAAGCGACAATCAATGATGAAATAGACCGCCTAAGACTTTGCGCCACAAATTCCCTCTTCCAAAGAAAGGACGTCATCATCGTAGCTTCTGTTTCCTGCATCTATGGAATAGGCTCTCCCCAGACTTACTATTCTATGAGCTTTACACTTCATAAAAACCAGTTTATTCCAAGAAAAAAAATTCTCGAGAATCTTGTAGACATTCAGTATCAAAGACAGGAAGAGGATTTTCCAAGAGGAACGTTCAGAGTGCGGGGAGATATTATCGAAATCTTTCCTTCCTATGAAGATCTTGCTTTTCGTATCGAACTCGATGAAAAAAGGATAAAAAAAATTTCTTCAATAGATCCACTCCTGGGGAAAACTATAGATTCCTTGGATAAGATTATGATTTATCCCAGAACATTTTTTTCCACTCCTCAAGAAATTCTCGATTATGCTATTCAAAGCATAGAAAAAGAGCTTGACAAAAGAATGAACTTCTTTAAAAAACAGGGGAAATTCATCGAAGCTGAAAGAATAGAAGAAAGGACTTTATTCGATCTGGAGATGCTGAGAGAATTTGGCTACTGCCCAGGAATAGAAAACTACTCTCTCTATCTCAGCCTTCGCAAACCTGGAGAACCGCCTTATACTCTCCTTGATTATTTCCCGCCCGATTTCCTGACGGTCATTGATGAATCCCACGTAACTATCCCCCAAATAGGAGGGATGTATTCCGGAGATCGCGCCCGTAAATTGACTCTGATTGAACACGGTTTCCGCCTGCCCTCAGCTTTGGATAACCGTCCCCTGAACTTTGAAGAATTTGAAAAGAGGGTGCGCCAAGTCCTGTATATCTCAGCCACACCAGGTCCTTATGAGCTAAAAAAGACTAAGAAGGTCGTTGAACAAATCATAAGACCTACGGGCCTTACAGACCCGGAAACCGAGGTCAGGCCTGTAAAAGGCCAAGTCGAAGATCTTATGGCCGAGATTGTAGATAGGGCTGAAAGAAATGAGAGAGTTTTGGTCACGACTCTAACAAAAAAAATGGCGGAAGACCTTACTCTTTATTATCACGAACTTGGACTGCGCGTTCGCTATCTTCATTCTGAAATCGATACCTTGGACAGGGTCAAAATATTGAGGGACCTTAGAAAAGCAAAATTTGATGCCCTCATCGGAATCAATCTTCTTAGAGAAGGCCTTGATTTACCTGAAGTTTCGCTGGTGGCTATTTTAGATGCTGATAAAGAAGGCTTTCTCCGCTCCACTGTCTCCCTGATTCAGACCTTTGGCAGGGCAGCCAGAAATGTCTCCGGCAAAGTTTTTCTCTACGCTGATGTCATGACTGAATCCATGAAAAAGGCTATTGCCGAAACGAACCGAAGGAGAAAAATTCAAGAAGAATATAATAAAAAAAATAATATTACTCCTCAGTCTATAAAAAAAAGAATAGACGAAGTTTTAACCAGTATTTATGAGAGGGATTACTTTGACTACACGCGAGTTTCTGAAGATAGAGACATCTATTTATCTCCTGAAAAGAGAAAAAAGAAGATTGAGCAATTGGAGAAACTAATGAAGGAAGCTTCGCGCAACCTGGAGTTTGAAAAAGCAGCAAAATTGAGGGATGAACTTAAAAAAGTAAAAAAGATGGAACTGGAAATGATTCTTTAGCTGAAAAGATTTTAAATAAAATGAAAACAGCTCGCTCTTTAAAAATGAAGATAAAGCTCCTTCCAAGAAAGCCGGGCATTTATATTTTCAAAGATAAAGAGAATGATATTATCTACATCGGAAAGGCTCGCTCTTTAAGAGAGAGGGTAAAGTCCTACTTCCAGACCACCTCTGACCCAAAGATAAACAATATTCTCGCTGAAACAGCAGACATTGATTTTGTCCTCACAGATTCTGAAAAAGAAGCAGCCTTTCTCGAAAATAATTTTATCCGGCAACACCAGCCAAAATTTAATCTCCGCCTTAAGGATGACAAAAGTTTCCCTTACCTGAAATTAACTATCCAGGAAAAATTCCCTGGAATATACCTTACTCGAAAAGTAGAGCCGGACGGCTCCAAATATTTTGGCCCCTTTACTCCTGCTCACCAAGCTCGGAAAACAATTCATCTTATCAATAAATACTTTGGCATCAGAGGTTGCCAAGAAATTATCCCGGGCAAAAGGAAAAGGACCTGCCTTGATTATGATTTAAAACTCTGTTTCGCTCCGTGTGTCGGCTCCATTTCAAGTTCAGAATACAGAGAAAACGTTAAGAATGCTCTATTATTCCTCGAAGGAAAAACTGAAAAGTTATTAAAGATTTTAAACCGCAAAATGATGAAAGCTGCTTCTGAACAAGAATTTGAACAGGCTGCCCACTGGAGAGATATCATGC
>Ga0114921_10001726_pt1 | contig 10168 bp, 7 predicted proteins | sample BentaG_FD_87016 | JGI IMG/M metagenome (GOLD analysis project Ga0114921, IMG submission 87016) | Deep subsurface microbial communities from South Atlantic Ocean to uncover new lineages of life (NeLLi) - Benguela_00093 metaG | ecosystem: Environmental > Aquatic > Marine > Oceanic > Sediment ...
AAGCGATTAGAGTGACACCAATAACTGAAGTAAATAATCCAAGTAAGACTTCTAAAAACGTTTTAGTGGTGCCAAAGTCTGGTCGCAGGTAAGCAAATCTCAATGCGGTCTTGAAGGACTCGACCCAAATCATATTAGAATCACCAATGTGGTGGAATTCAAACGTAGAGAATAAAATAAGAGTCGTAAACCAGAAGATAGGACGTGCGATGGCCTCGCCATACAGTCCAAGAACTTTATAAGGAGTGAGTATCACTTTCTTACTCGTTGGAGTATCTGGATTTAATCGCCTCATCTCCATTTCGCTAATATAAAACTCTCCGGCGTCAGGATAGTTTCGCTTCTCTTCATAATTGTATTTCAACTGCCTATTGAGTGTTTCTATGAAGGAATAATCATCACTGATGGGCTTCTTTCCTTCTTTTTTTTCTTCCCTTAATTTAAATTCGTCATAAAGCCCGAATCTGCGGTTTTCTTCTCCGAGAATACGTTGAATAGAAATAAAACCTTTATCGATTTTAGCCCACGTGCAGTTTTCAAAGTTAATTTTGCTTAAATCAGTGTTTTTGAATGAAGTCTTACTAAGATTAACACGGTTAAACGAAATCTTAACAGGCTCTCCGAAATCGCATCCTCCAATATTAGCACCTGATGAAAAAACAGTATTAATAAACTTACCGTAACTTTCAATAAAGACTCCAAAAAAGTCTAACTCATTGACAAAAACTGCATCTTTAAAGTAAACTTCTTTGAACTCCGCTCCACGAAATTCACAAGAGTGAAAATTACTTCTCTGAAATCTTGCTTTACCCTTAAACACCGATGCACTAAATACGGCATTTTTTGAAAACGTGACACGACGAAAATTGGCATCTCCTCCAAATTCAACATCTCTGAAACTGGCATCCCCTCCAAATTCAGTACCATCGAAATGGGCATCCTTTGAAAATTTATTGTTATTAAAAGACGCTTTTTTAGAAAACACAGTTTTTTTGAAATATGCATCTTCTAAAAAAGTAGCATCTCTGAAATTGCAACCCCCTAAAAATAAGGCTCCGTGTAAAGATATTTTTTTCGAAAATGTCGTATCACGAAAATATACTAATTTGAAAAACACAGAGTCTTGAAAATATGCTTTTCTAGAAAATATCGCCCTATGAAAATATATCTTTTCAAAAAATGTCGCCCCTCTAAAATATACCTTTTTAGAGAATACTGTATTCTGAAAATTAGATTTTCCAGAAAATATTGTGCCGCTGAAATTTGCACCTTTACTAAACTCACAACCCCTAAAATCAGAAATTCCAGAGAATACAACACTGTTGAAATTTGCACTTTCACTAAACTTACAATTCCTAAAATTGACGTTTTCACAGAATATAACACTGCTAAAATCAGTATAATCAGAAAACGTAACATGACTAAAATCGACATGTTTGGAAAATGTAGCCCCTCTAAAATATACCTTTTTAGAGAAAGTTTTATCAGAAAAATTAAATTTAGGTTCTCCTTTTTGGGGTACAAAGAAGAATCCTCTAAAATCGATTTTTTCATTTTCGGAGTCTTCAAATATTTTGTTTATCTCCGACCAAAATTTTTCGGCATCCTTTCCTCTGTCTTCCAAATGGCATATACAGAACTCGTAGCCAGGTTCTCTCTCTCTCTGTGACAATTTTCATACTTGCATTTATTTTCTTTGTCCCCCGTCATCGACCTTATATCTCTGCTAAATCCTTAAAAACTTATTGAAAAGACTTTTCAGATGTTTTCGTTTTTGGAAGAGTTTGAGATAACCTTTTTCCTAAAAGGTGTCTCGATTGGGAGTTTGAGGGCTGACACCCAGTTTCAAATTCCTCTTATTTCCTCACCAACACCACCCTCACTTTCCCCCCTTCCAGCGCCGGGAACATAATCTTCGTAGTTTTAGAGTAACGTTTATGAATGCTTGGAGGCCAAATATAATCTACGCTCCAAATTATTAGAGTGAGGTAGATAAAATTCGAAGAACGATCCTAATTGGATTTCTCATATTATTGATAGTTAGCTCCGGGTGTATGGGTGAGGAATCAACGCCAGCCACTACCGCTCCACCTACCTTCAAACCAACCACGTTTTCACCAGAATTGCTGGAGGAACAAATCAAACTATTGATGATGAACCTGGCATATGACGAGAAGGCGGCCCAAAGCGTAGCCAGCGAGATGGTTGGCTGGAGCGACAAAGAGGGAAATCCCTTTCTGGGTACACGGAAGGGAGAACTCATCGATACAAAGGAAAGATACAAAGAAGGTGAGATAACGATTGATGGGCTGACAGAGGCAGAGGTCAGGATAGCCAGAGAACTGAGTTGGAAGATAAAGGAGGAAATCCCCGAGTACAGGGTAGAGAATTGGCATTTAGATGACGCTATCAAAGACAAAGGAGCCAACTGCGTTGGATATACGCAATTGTTATACGTATTGGGGAAAACAGTGGGGCTGTCAGTTGAGCCTATAGAGGTTTTGGGGGCAAGTGACATTAAAGAAGGCCACGTCACAGGTCTTATCGGCCTCTCTGATGAGCGTAAGGTGATGGTAGAACTAACATCAACCCCTGCCTTTACAACTCAAGCATTCAAACTGGAGGAGGAATACAAGACAATGGGCAATTACCTGGAACTTCTAGACGACGATTCGATGATTCCCCATACACGCATTCGAAGATTGGACAAGGACGGCTTAATGGCTTCAGTATTTATATCCAGAGGGAAAAATTACGACTCATCTGGAGAATATTTAAGGACAATAGCAGAAATTAACGTGGCGGTAGAGCTGGATCCAAAGTATGCCCTTGCATACAACAACAGGGGCATCGCTTACCACCGTTTAGGATACTTATACGATGCGCTTGCCGACCTCGATGTGGCCATCGAGCTGGACCCGGAGTTTGCCGAGGCGTACAGCAACAGGGGCGTTATTCGCGTTGCATCTGGGAATTACACCAGCGCGATATCCGACTACGACAAGGCCATCGAGCTGGACCCGGGATATGCAAAGGCGTATTACAGGAGAGGGGACACCTACAACTATTTGGAGGATTATGACAGCGCGATGTCGGACTATAACAAAGCCATCGAGCTTAACCCGGAACTCGCCGAGGCATACGGCAATAGAGGCACTGTCTACAGCGCTCTGGGAGAGCACTCCAAAGCAATGTCCGACTACACCAGTGCCATCGAGCTGAATCCAAACTCCTCTGTGACATATTACAACAGAGGAAATGCTCACTATAATCTGAAGGAATACTCCAAAGCTATATCTGACTACACCAGCGCCATCGAGTCGAACCCGGAACTCGCCGAGGCATACAACAACAGGGGGAATGCTTACAGTAAGTTGGGAGAATCCCAGAAGGCGCAGAAGGACTTTGACACGGCGGCAAGGTTAGATCCCCGTTTTAAGCGGTAGAGACGGTTTAGCTTTTACACCCTCACCAAAACCACCCTTGTTTTCCCTCCTTCCAGAGCCATAAATGTTATTTTTGTAAAGCCGTTTTCACCGTCATCGACGTGACTCACCAGAATATTCCTTCCAAATGCCCTGACCTTCCCGTCCACTTCAACCGTCAGACCGTCAATCTTGCCACCATTATTCTCAATCTCCAAAATACTGATAGTGCCTCTGGGGTTTTTGACTGCCACGTGCAGCTGTTCTTTATTCATGTGCCACGTGGCCAGGTCATTCATAGTCGTCATCCAGATATTGTAGCTCTGGACATGCTCCAAAAATTCCTCCAGTGTTGCTAAAAGCCGTGAATCCTTGCCGATGAATGCCGGATGCAGCAGCGGGACATAGACACCGCCGCTGTTGTACACTTCCTCGAAGTCTTTTTTCCACTGCTTGTTGGGGTCTGGCCCATCATACTTCCTGCCGTAGAGGTCCCATGAAGATGCGTCTTCCCCGGATGTTACAGGTATTTCCAGAAGGGCCAGCTGCTCATTGTTTACTACGGGGTGAAAGGGTTTGATTCTATGTGTTGTTTGCAAGCTGCTGTCATAGAGATATCCCAGTGATTCCAGGGCAAGCAGGGTGTCATCATTGAAATTTAAACCCGGAGCTCTGAATCCCGTGGGGCTACTTTTCATAAGTCTTTCCGCCTCTTCCATTCTAATTATTTGTTCATCAAAATCCTGATCTCCGAAATTCGGGATTTCCTGCGGGTCCTCTACACCAGTTTGGTTATACCCTCTATGGTAGTCGCCGTGGGAAGCTATCTCATGCCCCTCTGCTCTTATCTGCTCAAAACTTTCTCTGAACTCCTCTGCCACTATACCCACAACAAAAAACGTGGCCCTGGTATCATGCCCATCCAATATGCTTAAAATGCGGTCTGTCTTTTCCGGCAGGTCCCCCTTTAAATCAGCTGTTCTGCCGGGCACATAAATTGAATGAGGATAATCATCTTCCCAGTCGAAAGTAATGCACACACCGGCCTTTGCCCCGTCTTTCCAGTCCATAGTTGTATATTTTAATTCAGCCCGTAAGGGGAGAAGGAATATCAGTGATATCAATATTAAAAACGGAAATACTTTTTTTCTTCTGTCTCCCATTTTAATACACTCACCCTACAACCGTCACATCCGAAAATTCAATGCTCGGTGAGACGACGTGAGAGAATTGTTTTGTATCTTTTCCAAAGCCCTCAACATTTTTCAGGAGCTCGAATATGTTGCCGGAGATGATGGCCTTCTTTACGGGCTTTCCGTCCAAAAACGCGTTTCTGGTCTCAACAGAGAAATCTCCGGAAACCGGATTTGATGTATGCGCCCCTATCAGTCCGTGGACCACCAGCCCCTCGCCTATCTCCCCCTTTCCGGAAACTATGACGTTTGTGGGGCCAACCTGCGGCAGTGATGAGAAGGAGTCTCTCGATGCGTTGCCGGTACTTTCGATGCCTGCCTTGTTTGCGGTATATGTATCATAAAGGAATCCGCGAAGCTCCCCGTTTTTTATGAGAGGTGTGTTGCCAGAGGCAACACCCTCCGAGTCAAATTTTCCTGTCAAAAGCCCGTTTTTCAGGGTGCCGTTGTCTGTTATATTCACATCCGAGGCAATCTTCTCCCCGACTTTTCCTGCCAGAAAAGAGCGATCCCTCTGTACGTTGTCAGCGCTAAAAGAGGACATCAGCGCATTTTCGAGGAGCTCACCCACGGCGTGGGGTTTCAGTACCAGAGCCGTTTTCAGAGTTTCTACCCTCCCAGCATTGACGGACGCCCTTGCCAGACCTGCAGCCTCTCTGCCAATCTCCTCAAAGTCCATATCCAGAAACCTCGAGACGTCATAGTAAAAGCCCGTGGCCACATCGGTATCTCTAGCCACTGTGCTGAGATAGGCGAATATTGTGGTGCCTCTGTCTTTACCGTGTACGCCATGTGAGTTCATAATTTCCTCTTCGTATGACAACGCACTAATAGAGCCGCTTGTGGGGATTACATCGTAATCCTTGCAGGGTGCCAGAAGGTCATCTGTAAATTTAAGAATTGTGTCAGTGCTTAGAGATTCAATCTCCCGGTCGTAGCCCCCGCTTCCTCTGCCGTAGTTCTGTGCACGGGGCAGCGTGAGATACCTGTCAACCTCAGCGATTTTGGCAGAACCGAGCGCACTCTTCATCACGGTTTCATCAAGACGATTGGAAAATGCAAAGCCCATCCTTCCTTCTTTTATGACCCGGATTCCATACCCTTTGTATGTGCTTTCTTTAAATAGGTCTACCCCCCCTTTTTTGATTTTCAGAGTTTTGGAACGCTCTTTTGTGCAGAATATCTCGGCTTCGTCTGTGCGCTTCGTGAGAAATTTCAGGGCCCTTTCAATTTCCATTTTGCCCTCCAACCGTTGCAAGGGTTCGCACGTGCGGACCTCCGTCACCGACCGGAACTGTCTGTGATGCCTTGCCGCAGAATCCTATATGCGTGTCGAAGTCACTGCCCACTGCATCTATGTTTTTCAGGATTTCGAGGGTCTCACCCGACAGAGAAACGTCCTTTATAGGCGTTGTCAGCTCACCGTTCTCGATTAAAAATCCCTCTTCTGCGCTGAACTGGAAAACGCCCCTCGCGGTATCTACTTCCCCCCCCTTTGAACCTTTGAGGTAAATGCCGTATTTTATATCTTCAAGGACCTCGTCAAACGCAAAATCTTTCGGCGCAAGATACGTGTTGCTCATCCTCACAACCGGGGAGTAGTTGAAGCCCTGGGATCTCGCATTGCCTGTAGTCTCCGTGTTCAACGTGCTCGCGGTTTCTCTTGAGTGCAAGTATTCTTTCAGAATACCTTCCTTTAAAATCGCCTTCTTTCTTGCCTTTGTACCCTCGCTGTCATAGAAGTAAAAACCAAACGAACCCTCGAGGGTCGGGTCGTCATAGACATCTACAAGCTCGCTTCCAATGCTTTCGTTGATTTTGCCTTCGAGTATGGATTCCTTCTGGATAACGTGGTCCGCCTCCACCCCGTGCCCCAGCGCCTCGTGTATGAATACGCCTGTCAACTTGGGGTCCATTACAACGCTGAAAACCCCGCTCGGGGCATGGGCAGCATTCAAAAGCCGTATGGCCCTCTCGGATGCATCTCTGGCCTTCTGCGCAGCACCATCTAGGGCCTCAAGTCCGCCAGTGGCTCCCATTCTTTCCATGCCGATCTGGACCTGCCCGTCTTTTTTTGCGAAGACAGAGGCGAAGAACCCCACACGGACATACTCTGCGTTTATGCGACTGCCCTCTGAATTCAGGTACTGGTTACTCGTCCTGGCATCGGTATATGAAAACGTAGAGCTTACCACTTCTTTGTACGCTTTTGTGGCGTCAAACGCCTCACGCAAAATCTCCTTCTTTTCCTCGAATCCTACATCCTGTGGGTCGATTTTTGGTCTCACGCGCACGTCGTCTATAGTGGCCTCGCGTTCCCTGAATTCAATCCTTTTCCCGGCCTTTGCTGCACGGTGTGCCCTTTCCGCTGCGTCCAGCACGTCCTCGAGAGAGTTCGCCGATGCAAATCCCCACGTATTTTCAAGAACCCTGACCCCGATGCCTTCAACCTCCCCTGCCGACACCTCTTTTATAACTCCGTCTTTCATCACAATGCTGTTCACTGTTGACCGCTGCAGTACTACATCTACAAATCTCGCAGGTATCTCGAGTGCTTTTGAAAGTTCGGCCATGACAAGAGTTATATTTCGGGAGTTTTATTTCTTCCTATGACAGTTCCAAAGTTCGTATTTAATTGCCAGCGCGAAGGAAGGTGCTGTGAGACCCGCGACAGCATAGATGTGCTCATCGACGACATCGAGCGATGGTGGACGGACGGAAATTTCGCAAAAATTTATCCCGAACTCCGGATTGTGACAGACGGTGCTCTCCCCATAAAGATGCAGATACAAAAGGAAAATGCGTGTCCTTTTCTGGATGACAAAAACTGCAGTATATACGATGCGAGGCCCATGTCGTGCCGGGCGTTTCCGCTGGGATTCAACGGAAAGAACTTCATCCTGGTGGACGAAGAGTGCCCGGGCATCGGGAAAGGGAAGACGACGCCAGAAGACCTCGAAGACATACGGAATGCAGCTAAAGCCGAGTACCACGCGAGAATCAGGAACCAGGCCATTTTACCTGCACTACATGCGATAATATTAAAAGATGCAATGAAACAGTCGGAGGAGGCACTCGGCAAACTCTCAGACGAGGAGCGGGACAAACTGAAAGAGATTTTTGATGGTGCGAAGTAAGATAAAAAAACATTTATACTCCTGTGGAAACATCTAGCGTTGATAAACGCCAGGGTAGTCTAGTGGCTAGGCAGCGGATTGCAGATCCGCCCTACGTGTGTTCGACTCACACCCCTGGCTTTTGAATCCACTCGTCGAAATGCGCTTCGCTATTTCTCCTCGTGTCTTCACCCTGTGTACAGCTCGCTCTTGCGAGCTGAATTTTTCCCGAGGGTTTTTGGAGCGAAGCGAGAAAAAGGCTCTCCATCAACGCTTTTTTGACTATATGTATTATAATACTCTCCCCGGGCGGTCTCACTGCACTACGTTATTTCTTGTCTTTTATATCCAGTTTCTTCTTTTGGGCCTCTGCTACTGCGTCCTTTATTTTGAGCGTCTTTTCTCCAAAGAGGCTGAATCTCAGCCATTTAAAGGCAAATTTCATTAGCTCAATTTCGTCCCTTTTTATCTCTTCGACGACCTTGTCATCAACGTCGAACATATCCAGAAATCTTGTCTCAAATACGAACTTCCTGAAGCTATCCAGATTGTAACTGGCCATATAAAACATCTGCAGCTTCTTGCTGCTGAGTTCTTTCTGTGTCAGCACGGCGGAATTTGTTATGATCTCCGCCCAGTAGTCATTCATTTCGTTATATACGTTTATCCCCTGGTCTTCCTTCCACTCACTTATTGTCCATTCTTTTTCTTCATTGTGACCAAGGCAGTGTGGTTCATTAACGATAAAATGGTATTCCTTTGCCTCTCCTTCAATGCTCTGTGACGCTGCCCTCCCCAGAGGGTATGTGCGGCAGGCCCCTGGCCGGTCCTCGTATATGCTGCACCCTTCCGGCGTAACAAAAGGGCAGGTAAGGGTTTTATCATCCATCCGTAATTTGAGCATCGGAAACCACGTTTTTTCACCGGTCTGGGGTTCGGTATATCTATCTAAAAATTCTTTGGAGGAGAGCCCCAGCCTGTTCTTTATACGGATAATGTCATAGGGCGTGAGAACTAGGCGAAGGTCTGCGCAGCATCGATTAAAACACTTGATCCCTTTATGGCAGGAAAATCGAAATTTACCGCCGGACACGGGAGTCAAAAATTCTTTTTCAGAAGAGTCCCCTTCACTTTGATTCATCTTTTTGCGCCTGTAATACCGAGTCCTTTATTTTAAGAGCACCCTGGTCAACGAAGCCAAATTTCACCCATTTAAAGGCAAATTTCAGCAGTTCAACTTCGTCCTTTTTTATCTTTTTAAGGTCCTTTTTCCCGATGTCGAAAACGTCCAGGAATTTGCTCTCGAATACGAATCTCTTGAAGCGGTCCAGGTCATAGCAGGCCATGTAGAACATTCGACGTATATCCTCGTTTACTATCTTATCACCCACTACACTCTCGCTTTGTGCAATCTCCTTGAAGAGCGCTTCCATCTCATTATAGATGTCGACCCCCTGGTCCTTCTTCCATTCCTTAACCGTCCATTCTTTGTCTTCATGATACCCGAGACATTTGGGTTCATTGATGAGAGAGTAGAACTCCTTGCCCGTGGCATCAGTCTTTTTCGAGATTTCCGGTTTGAGTGGGAAACTACGACATGACCAGGGCCGGTCTTCATATATCTCGCACCCACTTTCGCTGACAAAAGGACAGCTGTGTTCTTCATCATCCCCCATTTTCAGGAAGACAACTGGCAGCCCCCAATCCCCGATTACATAGCCAGTATATTTGCTTAAAAATTCTTCGGAGGAGAACCCCAGCCCATTCTTCATACGGAGGATGTCATAGGGGGTCAGGAATAAATCGACCTTTCTACAGCAATCGGTAAAACACTTGAGCCCTTTATGGCATGAAAATCGAAATTTATCATCCGGTTTTAGCAATCTTCTGAAAACTAAATCCTCTTTTTTCAATGGCGGTCTAGTCATGGCTATCTCTCTTTTGACTAACAACTAAAAATTAAAAAAGATGGAAAAAGAGAGTATTGCTCTACTCTCCTTTTGCATATTTATGGAGCTTGACCTCAACCTTTTCTTCTAATTTTGAGTAGTAGTCCTTCAGTACTACCAGGACTTCAGGGCGGCTGAAATGGTCGGGGATTTCTGCGTCCTCGGACAGCATCTTCCTCAACATTGTCCCGCTTAATATTACCCTGTCATCCTTGCCATGTGGACATGTCTTCATGGAGGCCATCCCATCGCATTTGTGACAATAGAACGTCCAGTCAATCTTGAGGGGCCTGAGTTCAAGCGAGCCCTTTGGGATCTCATCAAATATGTGGTGGGCATCAAAGGGTCCGTAATACTCTCCAACGCCGGCATGGTCCCTGCCTACAAGGAGGTGGCTGCATCCGTAGTTCTGCCTGAAAACAGCGTGTAATAGCGCCTCTCTGGGTCCAGCATAGCGCATCTCCATCGGGTAACCTGCCTGGATG
>Ga0114921_10001727_pt1 | contig 10168 bp, 11 predicted proteins | sample BentaG_FD_87016 | JGI IMG/M metagenome (GOLD analysis project Ga0114921, IMG submission 87016) | Deep subsurface microbial communities from South Atlantic Ocean to uncover new lineages of life (NeLLi) - Benguela_00093 metaG | ecosystem: Environmental > Aquatic > Marine > Oceanic > Sediment ...
CACGCTGAGCGAGACTCTCAAGGCCTCCATCGGAATCAACGAGGTAACCTCGCGGGTCGAACAGATTACCGTAGCTCACGGTATTTAAGGGGGTTTCCGTCACCCTGCACGCAAGGCGGCCTCCGCCTGGACGAAGACAACCCTGCGGTCGTAGGCTTGGAAGCGGACCGGGACCCGATTTCCGGGAATTTCATCAGTGAACGAGTATAGATAGGTCCCGTTCCCGAAGTCCTGTCGTGAGTAGCTCCCCAACACGGAGGGGTCCCACCATTTCGCCTCCTTGAGGTAGGCGAGGTCTATGGATTCAGCGAGGGCCGGCTCCCCCTCGTTGAGGAGGTCGAGGATGACCGTAACCTGCTTAATGTTTCCCCCAAACCTAACGAAGCTACCTGAGACCAAGGCCGTGGTGGTTATGTTCCCCTCGAAGCTCATATCGATCTCTGCGCCTCGGCCGCTGAGGTTGAGGGTGAAGTCAGCAGAAGCGCTGGATACACCCTTGCCATCGGTCCCCCAGTCGAGCCACAAGCCGTCGGAGTAGGGCGTCTGCGAGGCAACCGTCGCATTCAGGTCGCATCTCCCGAATTGATAATCCCCAGCCGCTAAGGATTCCCAGCGGTCAAGATTGCCTCTGAAGTTCGAGGCCGCCCCTCCATTTGAGACGTTGACCAGCGATGCGACGACGACGTGTCGCGACCCCTGCTCGATACTGAGGACGTAGTCGCTCAGGGCGCTCCAGTCGGCTGAGGCCTCAGCCCTGCTCCTCTGGTACACGTACGCCTGGGTTGAGAGGATGGCGAGGGATATGGTGAGCGCCGCAAGGACGAGCGCCTGACCTCTGATGGACTTTCTAGACACCTTGTCATCCCCCCAGCTGCAGACGGAGCCTGTACAGGGGACAGCTGCCGGACTCGACGGCCAGGAGATACTCGACAGACTCCACGTCCCGCCCGACCAGTCCCCCGTTGGAGATGGGCCTGTCGTTGACAGGAGCCCCCGTCTCGTCGAGCACCGTTAGGTTGAAGGAGACGCCAGCCGGGAGGGAGGCCCTGAGGCAGAGCTCGATGGACTCCCAGCTCTCCGCCTCGATGAGTCTGCCCAGGGTTCCGTTGCCGTCCAGCGTCAGCAGGGCCCCCATGCCGACAGCCTCTAGAGGCCTCTCCATGGGGCGATCCCTCTCCCTTGGCATGGCCGCCGCGTACAGGAGCGTGGTGAATATGATGACGGCCGCCATGAAGGCCTCAAGGGTGTGGACCGCGCCCCTCCTGCTCTTAATCATCCTCGGCAGGGCTCCTGAATCTCACCTCGAAACTGTAGAGCGCCCCCTTCACCTTGACGACGTACGAGATCGAGGCGACGTCCGAGATGGCGTGGGAGTCCGACATGTCCGCGCCCACCACGAGGGGCACCTGCGGATAGGCCGTCCACTCCGCCCAGTAGCTGGACCCGTTCAGCCCCGTTACCACGAGCACCATCGGGCTGGCGTCGAGAAGGCGAGGAACCGTGTAGGACCCGCCGGCCCCCGTCGTCAGGTTAAACACGTAGCCGTATGAGAAGACGGCCGCATTCAAGGCGCTCGCCCCCCCCGACACGTTGACGTCGAGGGTATAGTTGTGGGGGCTGAGGGTTGCGAAGGTCCCATCCTGATCAACTGGACCCGAGCTGTGAGAGAACCGCAGAACTCCGTAGCTCGTAACCGACTGCTCAACCCGGGCTAGGACCACTAGGAGGGCCGTGCCGTTGAGGGAGTTGGGCAGCGTGAACTCCACCGCTCCGGTGCCGTCAGCGCCCGTGGACCCCATCCCCGAGGCGGTGTGGTCCCTAACCGCCACGTAGTAGCGGAGGCTGGCGGGGAGCGGATAACCCCTTCTGGTGGTTGAGGCGGAGAAGGTGTAAGCCGTTTCGTCGCCCTGGGACTGTGACGATACCGGGCTCAGGGTGACGTTGAACAGGGGTTCGACCCTTATGCGGAAGGACACGTCGTCGATACCCTGCGCCTGCCACAGGCGGGAGTAGTTCACGGCGTGGGCGTTCGAAGGATTGAGCCGAGTCACCTTATCTATGTCCAGCTCGTAGGCACCGCCGTCCGAGGCGAATCCCAGGACGGTCGGATCGCCTCCAGCCCCCCACCCCTCGGGCTCCCCCCGTGAGAGAAGCATGTACTTACCGATCGGATGGTACCGGTCCAAGGGGATGTGCACCTCCTCCAGGTGGGGCTTCACGACGGTGTTCACGCCGTAGATCGCCCCCAGGATTATCAGCAGCATCGCCGAGGAGGCCAGGAACAGGTCCACCGCGGCGGTGGGCATCTATATCAGCCCCCTGAATAGTTCCGCCACGAACTGCTTCGACAGGTACAGGGTGGTGTAGGCGATTATCGCGAGCATGGCCGCGTACTTGAAGCCCGAGGCGAAGTTCCCATCGCTCACCTTCCCGACGAAGAACCCCGACAGCCAGCAGTGGAACACGATACCCGCCTCGATGATGACCGTGCCCGCTGAGACGACGATCTCGCTCTCCATGTAGGAGAGCTGGGCCTGGGACATGGTGTAGACCGTGAGGGTCACGGTGAAGGCCATGAGGATGGTCCAGACAAACGGCAGGATGACGTAGGGCCGAAGCATCTCCCGTTGCCCCTTCTCGATGATCTGCGTCTTCTCGCTGTACTCCGCGAGGAGGCTCAGGGTCGCGGCGTCCCCGCCGCCGATCTCGATGGTTTCCACCAGGATGAAGAAGCCGACGACGACGGGCCAGCTAATTATCCGGGCCTTGAGGTCCTCGTAGATCCTGCGGAGGGATATCCCCCACTCGATCTGGTTGATCATCCGCCTCAGGTCGCTCGTGAAGGGGCCGTACCCCCTCCTTGAGGCGGCGTGGACCATGCTCTTCTCCGGTGAGAGCCCCGTCCTCCTGGCCTCTGTAACGTCCCTTAGGAAGCTGGGTAAGGTATTCTCCGCCGAGAAGTTCTTGCGCGCTATCTTGAGGTAGGTGAGGGCCGGGAGAACCGAGGTCGCCGCGAGGCCCGCAGCCACCAGCAGCGACAGCTCTACGCGCTCTTGGACGAAGGAGAGCTGGGGGACAAGGGCCGTGGCGATCACAAAGGACCCGAAGGCAACCGTCGGTATCACTCCCCTTATGTAGGGCTCCCGCATCCCTTCCAGCGTGCCGGGCCTAACGTTGTTGGCGATGTACATGAAGAAGAACGAGAAGAGGGGTATGACGAAGAGGATGAGGGGATAGACCAGCCCGGATGTGTCCGGGAACCCATCGGCGCCCGCGCTCATTGAGGTGGCCGAGGTCACGGTGGAGAGGATGTATATGCAGAAGACGACTATGAGCATGATCATGTAGGCCTCCACCAGGGTCTCCAGCCTCTCCACGGTTTGCTGTGCCCTGGCGGCCCGCTCATCGAATATCCCCCTGAGCTTGCTCTTCAGGTAGTTAACCACGCTGCCGCCGCTTTTCACCGACGATATGTATCCCCGGAGGAAGTCAGCGTAGGCCCTGGATTTGGACTCGTCCGACCGCTTCTCCATGGCCGTAAGGGGGTCCACGCCCAGGACCTCCACTTGCCTGACGATCTCCTCCCCCTCCTCCTTGAACCGCTTGAGGGCGTCGACGTTCTTCAGCCTCTTGAAGCTCTCGTACGGCGTGACGCCGCTGGCGGCCATCAGCGTGATCATCATCGCCGCGAAGGGGAGCTCTTTGTCCAGCTCGGCGTCCGAGCCGCCGGCGAGTATCCCTCCCAGTCGAGCCAGGACTCCTCTCAGCACGCTCCAAAGACCTCCCTAAACGCTCTGAAACGCCTTCCCGTACACGGACTTGGGGTCGTTGTAGTACCTGCTCAGGACCGCGTTGACGCTCCGGTAGTCACGGACGTTCCTCTCCGCCATCCAGAGGAGCACGTCCCGCCGCTTCTCCAGCTCCCCGAGCAGGTAGTCCACTGATAGGTCGAGGTCTAGGGCGAGCTGCTCCAGAATGTAGCTGCCCTCGAGGTCCTCGCTGAAGGTGTCAGACGCCGGTATCCACTGGGAAACGTCGTTGATGCCGCCGCCCGACCTTATCTCGGCGATGTGGACGAACTTCCTGCTCGAGATTCCTCTCTCCCCCTCCAGGAAGATGGGGGACCTCACGTGCTTCACCACGACGATGCAGTTCATCAGCGACAGTATGGAGGACGGTATGTTCATGGGCGGCTGGGTGAGCCGTTTCATGGCGATGTCGACGCTGTCGGCGTGCATGGTGCAGAGGCCGCCGTGGCCCGTGGCGAGGCTCTGGAAGAGGACGTAGGCCTCATCGCCCCTGATCTCGCCCACGATGATGAGGTCGGGGCGGTGGCGGACCGCCGACTTTATCAGGTCGAAGAGGCTGATCTCGCCGCTATGCTCCATGCCGAAGCCCGGCCTCGCTATGGTGGAGACCCAGTTCTCATGGGGGAGGTTGACCTCCGCGACCTCCTCGACGGTGAGGATCTTGTAGGACGGGTGGATGAGGCAGGCGACGGCGTTTAGGGCCGTCGTCTTCCCCGCGCCCGTAGCGCCTACGATCATGACCGAGTACTTGTTCTCCATAAGCATCCAGAGGTAGGCGGCCGTCATCTCGCTCACCGTCTCCATCTTGATGAGGTCGATGATGGTCAGCGGGTCCGTCCTGAACTTCCTGATGGTGAAGCTGGTGCCCGAGGGCGTGACCTCCTTGCCGTAGGTGACGGCGAGCCTGTGCTTCCCCGGCAGGGTCGCGTCCACGATGGGGAAGGCGAGGCTGACGTGCTTCCCAGCCTTGTGCACCAGCTTCATGATGAAGTCGTTGAGCTCGTCCTCGCCGAAGATGATGTTGGTGCGGATGTTCTCGTACTCCCTGTGCCAGAGGAACAGGGACTTGTTGAAGCCGGTGCAGCTAATGTCCTCGATGTTCGGGTCGAACATAAGGGGGTCGATCTTGTCGAAGCCGGCGATGTCCCTTTCAAGGAAGTAGAGGACCTTCTTCACCCCGATGGGGGTGAGGCCCCTGACGATCTCGTCGTGTTCATCCAGGATTCTGGGGACCTGCTCGTTGAACGCCTCCTTCAGGCTCTGGCCCTCCTCGGGGGCCTCCAGCTCCTGCTCCAGGACCTCTCGGAGTCCCCGGAAGGCCTCCTGCTCCACAGGTTCCATGAGGAGCTCGTCTATGATGTAGAGGCGCTCCGAGGTCTGCTCGTTCTGCGTTACTATGGCGTACGAGTAGGGCGCCATGAGGGGGTAGCTATCCACCTCCTCATAGCCCTCGGGCACCCTCCAGCGCCTTATGCCCAGGGCTCCCAGCAGGGCCTCCTTGGATATCCCCTCGGGCTTCTCCTCCTTCTGCTCCCTCTTCTTTCTACCTAGGACCATTTCCTCATCCGGCCTCCCATGAACTCAAAGTTAGAACTATCTCGGAGCCCTGCGCCTCGCAGGCAAGAGAGAGGGTCCCCACGCCGCCCTCATACGTCCCCGAGGCTGAGATGTTCCAGGGGAGATCTACATTCAGCTCGGGTCTGCCCTCCCAGGCCGTCCCGAAGGCGCCCTCAACCCAGGCGCCCGAGGAGTCTGAGACCAGGCGCGCCCACCACCGCTTGTCGCCCACGGTCCGGGGCAGATGCAAGCTGACCTTGGCGGAGGCGCCCCCGGCCTCCGTCAGGGCTATGAGCTCGGTGCCCTCGGCGGCTATCACCTCTAACAGCCTCTCCAGCTCCCCTCGCTCAGAGATGGTTCTCAGGCCGACGGCCTGGGTCTGGAAGGTGGCGGTGACCATGAGCCCGACGGTCCCCAGCGCTATGAGGGTGTAGAAGTACGTCGTCGCCTCGGATGCCATCAGACGCTCATCCCCCTCAACTCCACAAAGCAAACGACGACCTCGTACCTGACCGTTGATCCAGACGGGCCGCTCGTTATGGGAACCACCACCGTCCGCTCGGAACCACCGAGCGTCGCTGAGATGCTGGCCGAAGAGATTGCTGAGGTCAGGTTGTAGGCGTGCACGGAGGTGGAGACGCCGCTGCACCTCGCCTCGAGGTGGAACTCCCCCTTGGACGAATAGATCTGGGAGCCGTTGAGGTTGACGACGTAGATTCGTATATCGTTCACCCTCCTCCCGTTTACCAGTTCGCCCGTGGACGAGGAGGCGAGAGGCCTGTAGCCCAGTATCAGCTCCTCCTTCTCCTCCCCTCGCTCGATCCGGACCTGGGCCAGGTAGGAGGCGCTCTTATTGACGATCGCCCTATCATCGCCCCTCAGCCATCTCCCCACGTGACGCGACGTGGTAGGGGGGAGTTCGTAGAGGACGCTGCCCGTGTCGCTGTTGAACAGGATGTAGCTCGACGCCCCCATGGTAACGTTGATCTTCAGGTGGTTCGACGCCGGCTCTACTTTCAGCTCCCCACCGTAGTCCGAGAAGGCTAGAACACGAGATGAGCCCGGCGTCCAGGCCGCGGAGGAGACCGACTCCTCCAGGTCGAGCATCTTCTCCTCAGCCGCCACGAGCTTGAGGCCCTCCTTCTTGGCGTCGATCCGGCTCAGGGCGTGGTAATAGGTTACGGTGGATACCACGGTTAACGAGAAGAAGATGATTAGCATGCTGACTGGGGTTGCGAGGCCTCTCTTAAAGGAGAGCCCTCCGTATAGGTTGCGTGATATCTTCCCTCCAGCCATATGAACCACTTGAATTGAAAGAAAAAAGGGGTAGGTTAGAGGGCTTATTGACCTGCGTATTCGACGTTGACTTCCTCGATCCACTGGCCATTCATGGTATAGACGCAGATGCTCACTGTGGTTCCAATGTCACTTAGCTCGATGTTGGGCGGATCCTTAAGGTAGACGGCCATTTCACCGCTGGATTCTAGAGGTACGTCTTGCGTTGCATTCACTTCAAACTTGCCGAGTTCAGCCGTGTCTGTCATGTTTATCCAAGATAATCCTGTATCTGAAACGGTAGTATCATTAAAGTAGATCTTGTTCCAATCACTTTCGACGCCTCTAACAGCTATCTCATCGAGGAGGATGTCCTTGCTTCCCACGTTCTTAATCTTGAACGCTGCCGAAGCCTCACCATCGCTGTCAACCCAGCAGTGGAGATATATGAGTTGCACTTCCTCCTGCCGTGTTCTCGTCATCGTTATGTTGGTGGCGTAGTAGGTGACGATGCCCGCTAGGAGCACCGACACCACCAGCAGTATCAGCGTAGTCACTACTTGGCTTAACCCTCTTCTGTTTCGTATTAGACTAGCCACTTTTTGTATCCCCGACCGTAATGCCCTGCTTTCATGATATCTCGGTTTGTATGTAGCACACATCTACACAACGAGGCGGGCGGTAAGAGACAAGCCTGTCTCCTAACAGAGGAAAAACGATCATTAAAAGAGGTTCCCCGCGGCACGGGGAATTTTAGACGGCCTGCTCAGCCTTGGCCAACCCCATGTAGGAGGTGGCCTGCTCCTTCTCCCATAGCTGCGTGAAGAGGAGCCTGTACGCTTTGACTATCGACCTGTAGTTCGTCCACATCGCGAGGGGTTTCCTCCCCTCGTCCTCGGCTCGATCCATGAGCAGGAGCATGCGGCTGCCGTCGGAGAGTATGAATCCGGGTGTTTCGTCGTCCAGGTAGGCGAAGTCCTTGTCGTCCATGTCTATCTGCTCGAGGACGTAGGTGCTAGTGGGGGAGAAGTTGGTCAATATGCGGACGTCCAGCTGGCGCTTCCTCCCGATCTTCTCGAGATCGTCGAAGAAGGGCGAGTTGTAGAGCCAGAGGAGGTTCTCGTCGGGCACGACCATTAGAAGCTCCACCTCGCACTCCTTGAGGAACTCTGTGGCCTTGACGCTTATCTGCCTCCTTCCCTCTAGCACCTGGAACGTCTCCCGTCTGGTCTTCACGTCCTCGGGCTTCGGCAGCGAGAGCCATAATTCGAGAAGCTCTTTCTTCCGCTGCTCCAGCTGGTGGATACGATGTCTCCTCTCCTCGATGAGATTCTCTAGGACCCTCTCGAAGGGTAAGGCGGTGAACTTCATTGGCCTCTCGAAGACGCATAGGACGAGGCCCTGCCTCTCCAGGCGGTGGAGTATCTTGTAGGCTTCGGTCCTGTGGACGCCCAAGGTCTCCGCGATACTCTGGGCCTTGTGAGCGCCGAACCTGGCTAGGAACAGGTACACCCTGACCTCGTTCTTGGACAGATCGAACTTTGCAAGAGACTTTTTTATCAGTTGAAGGGCCCGGAGATGCTCCGCCTCCTCCTCAGTGACCTTGCTCCGACCGGCGCCCCCGTTATAGACGAGGAGAAGGTCGAGATCCGTCCCTACTGGAGTTTCTTTAGAAGTTTTACGCTTATCGCGCTTTAATTGTTCGACCTGCATCTATCTGTCCCTTGAGTAGGGAAGCTAGGATCGTTTAAAAGAGAATTATGGAATAAGAATCTGTGTTAGAAAACCATGTTATCTAAGCCTAAGGCTTCGCGATTTGCCATTAAATAGTCGTCTCTGACGGTTCACAGTCGTTAAGTAACCCGGGATATACCTATGTGGGTCGAGGCCATGGTGAAGCTGGGCTTCCATGTCTCTATCTCCGGAGCTATCGATAGAGCCGTGGATCGAGCCGTCGAGCTGGGCTGCGACACCTTCCAGATCTTCACCCGGAGCCCTAGGGCCTGGGGCTTCAAAACCCTCAACCGGGCGGAGGTTGAGGCCTTCAGGGAGAAGCTGCGCAGGGCCGGCATCGGACCAGTCTTCGTCCACATGCCCTACATCCTCAACCTAGCCACCCCCAACGACGAGGTCTATAGAAGGTCGGTTGACTCCCTTGACGCGGAGATGGAACGATGCGCCGCCCTTGAGGCCCCCTTCCTAGTGACCCACCTCGGGAGCCATCTCGGCGCAGGCGCAGAATTCGGCGTAGCCCGGGTCGTTAAGGCGATCGACGCCGTCCTCAGCCGAAGCGGGGGGTCCACCGTGGTCCTCCTTGAGAATTCCTCCGGCGCCGGAAACAGGCTGGGCTCGAGCTTCGAGGAGATGGGGCACATCCTTCAGGGCGTGACAGAGGAAGACCGAGTCGCTGTATGCTTCGATACGTGCCACGCCTTCACCTCTGGGTACGAGCTTGGGCATTCGGAGGGGATAGCGGAGACGCTGGAAGCCCTGGATAGGGCGGTCGGCCTCGAAAGGCTGGAACTCGTGCATCTCAACGATTCGGTGGGAGGCCTCGGTTCGGGAATAGACCATCACGAGCACATCGGCCTCGGGATGATAGGCGAGGAGGGCTTCAGGGTCATACTTCGCAGCAGGCTCTCAGAGCTTCCGATGATCATGGAGACGCCGGTGGACGGACGGAGAGGAGATTCCGAGAACATGGACAAAGTCAGGGAGCTTCTGGCATAGTAGACCGTACCAACCGATTGACGGTTAATAGAATTTCTCGCAGTTCCAGGTATCACTCGAACTACTACGAAGCCAACCGCGATACATAGGATCTGGACATTGGCCGTGCTCTACATATATGATGTCAAGAAATCCCGGCGTGGCTGGACTGAAATCAACGGGTCTATATCCTGAAGGAGACGCACCTATGGGATGTGGGCTAAAAGAGTGGTCTGATGATCGTTCAAGCCCGTTATGGGATGGTTCAAGATTACCCTTAAAGCCGTCCTCGCATATTCGTATACCACGTCTTCGTGAAGATAGGGAAACAGGTGCTTGGCATTTCTTACTACCGGGTCGACGGTATCGATCTTCCTCTGCCTAAGCCCCGCCTCCTCCTTAACGGCCCTTATCAGTTTAGTTATATCCGCTCTACGCCTGGTAACCTTCTCCATATTCCAACCGTCCACTAAATTAGAAAATTTCTTAATATATAAGCATTTACCCTTTTATCCGAAATTAATTTCTCATTACGGTGGAAACCCTGATCCTGTTCGTTATATGTCTGATAATGAGAGCGGATAATCTCTCCTTTTTTTAAAAAAGAGTCGATAAAACCTTTTCTACTAATAAGGTGAAAGCATAGGTCATTGTAGGGTAAGTCTACTTAGAGTTAATTTTTATTGTTTGAACGTTGTGCAAAGGGAAGATTAAAATTATAAGTTCTGGGAACTCTTACCTTAGTTCCATCAAGTCGCGCCCCGGTGGCTTAGACTGGCCAAAGCGTCTGCTTGGTATCCCCCTTCTGGGGCCAGAGA
>Ga0114921_10001728_pt1 | contig 10167 bp, 8 predicted proteins | sample BentaG_FD_87016 | JGI IMG/M metagenome (GOLD analysis project Ga0114921, IMG submission 87016) | Deep subsurface microbial communities from South Atlantic Ocean to uncover new lineages of life (NeLLi) - Benguela_00093 metaG | ecosystem: Environmental > Aquatic > Marine > Oceanic > Sediment ...
ACTTTGCCGCCCTGCGGACGGAATTCTCCAATGACAGCTTTTCAAAATCTTTTGTGAAATAACCTCCGTAGCCAATAGTGTCAAGACTTAGCTTCATATTCATTCCTTCTTACTTAAATTTTTACTTAAATTTTTACTTGAAGATTCCAGAGATTAATAATACTATCTGTAATGCACTCTATATCTTCAAAAGATATTATTTTATCTTTCTCTATACTTCTTTTAACTTTACTTTTTTCAACTAATCCTATGGGAACATAATTTTTATTTAGCATTTCTTTATAATCAATTGCAAGCCCTGAAAAATCATAACCCCCTACTGTGCCAATAATGTCTTCTGGTTTTAAATCTTTCTTTGCTTTTGCTACTACAGAAGTAATCATTTCCTTTTTTACTGTTAGTGTAGACTTCTTAGAAAGAACAACATCATATATAGACATTGGAGCTTCAATATTTCCTAAATGATATGGCTTATAAAGAACAAAATTAGGACCACTGCCCATCTTTAGATACTCAAGTTCATTTATTATTGATTTTTGGTTGGAAGTAAATACTACAAACACACCCGGGGCTATATCTCCTACTACATAATCTACTACTGGAATACTATTTAAAATTCCACCATCTTTTTTCAGATTAAAAGTCTTTACCAAATCGACTACATTTACTTTTGGGCCGTGCATCCCGGTTTTATCTATTGGCATTCCAGTAGCGTTAGATAAAATAGCCATTTCCAGCATTGTTTTTGTTCCATCCACAAAAGATGCAATGCTCCTGGGGCTTACTTTTATTTGCCCTCCTTTTTCAATAAAATCATCAGGCTTACAATATATATCCAGTGGATTATTTTTACCTTTACCAGCACAAATTATATCCAAGCCTAACTTTTCACAGAAATTAACAAGCTCCAGTGTTGCAGCTGGTTCATCACCTGCACCTACACTATAAATAACATTATTTGAGTTAGCTAAATTTTTAAATAAAAGACCAAGAGTTACCTCAGATACAGCATTTAGGTTAATAACGCTTATCCTGCTCTTTAAGCTCTTATAGATTACATCAACAGCTATTTTAGTATCCAATTCTGTAATCATAACAACATCAATATTTTCTATACCTAAAAATATCTCCAAATTGTCAGTAATAATATTTTCAGATTTAGATTTTTTTAAACTGTTTTTATTATTGATATGTTTAAATTTCCCTATTAATTTAGCTTTTTTTAAAATAAGCTCAGCCTCTTTTATATCCTTGCTATAAGCAGCCATAATATTTATATCTTTTAATGATTCTATTTGTTCAACTAGAGTTGATGTTTTTTGGCCAGTATCTGTTTCAAGACTACCAGCTATAGCTACATTAAAAATATTTTTACCAATCTTCTCCATAATACTATTTTTCTATTCTACTTTTATATTTCTCTTAATTAAAAACTATCAACTACTTCATTAATTTACTGAACCCATTTAATTTTTTAAAAATTTTTATACTATATTTTTAATATATTTAAATATCCTTCCAAGCTTATCAATATTATCAATTAGCTGTTAACAATAGCTTTACACTCAATCTATGTACTTTTTTACCTTCTCAGCTATCTTAGCTGCCGACAGACCATATTTTTCAAAAAGTTCCTCAGGAAGACCAGATTCCCCAAAACAATCCTGAATTCCAATTCTTTTTACAAATACACCTGTTTTCTCTTCCAAAACCTCAAGAACTGCACTGCCAAGACCACCTATTATGCTGTGTTCTTCACATGTAAATATCTTTTTCGTCTTATTAGCACTCTTTAGAATAAGATTTTCATCTATAGGTTTTATAGAAGACATATTAATAACTTCTGCATCTATATTTTCACTTGCTAAAATATCTGCTGCTTTTATTATCTCAAAAACAGTCATCCCGCAGCCAATAAGAGCTACATCTTTTCCCTCTTTTAAAACATACCCTTTTCCAATTTCAAACTCAGTTTTCTCTGAAGTCATAGCAGGAACATCAGCTCTTCCAAGCCGCACATAAAAAGGGCCTTTAGTATCAACTACTTTTCTAATTACTTTTTTAGTTTCTACTGCATCACAGGGAACAATTACCCTCATTCCGGGAATTACTCTCGCAAGAGCTATATCCTCAATCGATTGATGAGAGGAGCCATCTTTTCCTACAGAGATTCCCGCATGTGTAACAACTATTTTTACATCACAATTTGAATGAACAAGTGTATTTCTTACCTGGTCAAATACTCTTCCTGGAGCAAAAACAGCTAAAGTAGAAACAATAACAGTCTTTCCTGTTTTTGACAGACCAGAAGCTATACCAATCATATTTTGCTCTGCAACCCCAGCATTATAAAATCTTTTTGGAAAACTTTTAGCAAAATAAAAAGTTTTTGTGGTCATAGAAAGATCAGCATCCATTACAAATAAATTATGTTTTTCTTTGCCAATCTCCATCAGGACTTCACCATATGCTTCTCTTGTTGATTTTTTAATTTCTTTTAAAATTACCATTTGTAACTTATTTTCTTTTATTTACCAATTCTTTCTGTTATTAAATTAAATCCTTTTACTATCTCCAAATTTTATTGTTCTTATTATTTATATTAGATACTTTTAAAGACCAACTTCCTTTCACTCTTGCTTTAACATAATCAAATAAACATTCTCTAATAACAACACTAGTATGATTAATTTTCTTGTAAATATATAATAAATAAATAAAAATTTTATCTTTATATAAACTCATATTTCTTAGAAAGCTCATCTATCGCTTTTTTACAATCCTTCTTACAACAGGGTTTAGCGTGATAATCATTATTATTTTCTAAAAATGATATTCCTTTTCCTTTTATAGTATTGGCAATTATCGTTACTCTTCTTCCTCTGCTTTTTTCTAAAACATCTACTATTTCTTCCATATCGTGTCCATCTATTTCTTCTACTTCCCAGCCAAAACTTTCCCACTTTAAAATAAAAGGTTCTAACTTCATTACATCTTCTGTCCTGCCATCTATTTGATAACCATTTCTATCTATAATGGCTGTTATATTTTTAAGATTGTAATTTGAAGCAAACATAGCAGCTTCCCATACTTGTCCTTCATCACATTCTCCATCACCAAGCAGGCAATAAATTTGTGAATTCTTTTTACAGTCATACTTGTAACCCAATGCCATACCAACTGCTGATGAAAAACCCTGGCCAAGTGAACCAGTAGAAATTTCTATCCCCGGCAATTTCTTGCAATCAGGATGCCCCTGAAGTCTTGAATTTATCTTTCTTAAAGTAAAAAGTTCTTCCTCTGGAAAATATTTGTTCATGGCTAATACAACATAAAGAGCAGGTGCCCCATGGCCCTTACTTAATATAAATCTGTCCCTATTTTCCCAATCTGGGTTATCAGGCTTATGTTTTAATGCCGAAAAATAAAGCCCTATTAAAATATCTATACAAGACAGTGAACCTGCAAGATGTCCCCCTTCTACCTTAGTTGTTACTTCCAATATCTTTTGGCGGGCAATATTTGATTTTTTTTCCAATGCTTTAATCATTTTATTTCTCATCAGAACTTAATATCATCAGATTTAAATAATAACTTTTGATAAATTTAAATGAGTATTAATATAGAATAATCTCATAAGTTATTTATGTTAACAAGTGATATTTTAGCCAATAATTAATACTGAGTCAAGAAAAAATTAAAAAAAGACTGCATTCTTCACTAGGCTATAGACCTCCTAAAGAATTTAAGGGTAAATTTGTCGAAAATAATTCTTGAAAAGTTTATTCTGACTTAAGATAGGTTGATGTCCATTTTTCAGAGTTTATTCCAAAGTATATCTCTTAAAAGTTGATTCATCCTGATTGGATCTGACTTCGAAAATATGTCTCCAATATTATATTTATCAATTTTTTCTGCCATTTTGTAGAAAAATTTAATATTTTCTATACTCTCCCGTACGATCTCACTTGGATTTTCTCTATAGGGGAACAAGTCAAGCCCATGCCACTTATCATAATTATTTTTATACAACCAGTATGTAAATTCTAATGTCTGCCAGAAATTAACACTTCCAACAATTATGTCATCATCAAAAATTGTATGATTATCATTCCAATGTGTGTGAAATAATTTATTATATCTATTTATAATAGCTAAAGACTCTGAAATGTTTTCTTTTACTATAAGTGCATGACCTATATCAATATTTACACCAAGATTATCCATATTTATCTCATTTATAATTGTCATAACTTCTCCAACTCTGCCAAGAAAAATATGAGCTCTTGGTTCAAATGCCTTATATTCTATAGCAAATTTTTGATATTTAGCATAACTGCACAGTTCAGTAAGACATTCTACAATATAGCCAATGCGTTTCCCGTAATCTACCTGAAAAAAGTAGTCATATCCATCTTGGGCTGGCCAATATACCATAACTTCGGGTTTAAATTCTCTACCTATATCCACTGTATGCTTTGCTAATTTTAAAGCTTCTCTCCTTATTTTCACATCTGGATTCGAAAACGCTCCATATTTCCATTCAGGATTAACCCACAGATGCGGGCAAAGCTGAACAATTTTCAGACTAGTCTCACTAAGCACTTTTTTTATCTCATTAATGTTATTTTCATTAATTTCTGTAGGATAATGAATTTCTATTCCACCTACACCTTCAATTTCTGAAATTGCTCTTATTCTATTCACCATATCAACGTCTTTTCTGTAACCATCTTTTACAAACCTATCATAGACACTACCCATATACCAAACGCCTACAGATATTTTTGAATTCATTTTTCCCCCTAACTTTAAAATTTTAATTTTAAATATTTCAATTATTTTTTTAATATTTCTTTCGCAGTTTCCTCATCAGTAATAATCATATTTATAATTTTTCCTTTTAGAGCACCATATATAGCATCAGCTTTAAATTTACCAACACAAACAGCCATTACATACCTAATCCTCTTGAGATGATTTAGATCTATTCCAATTGTTCTTCTCCCTAATTCCGTTTCACAATTATTTCCATTTTTATCGTAAAAATATGAGTTAATATCTCCTACTGCACCACATTTTGATATATTCTCAAAATCTTCTTTTCTTATGAATCCATCTCTATATAGCATTGTAGAAGGTTTCGGAACTACACTTCCAACCCCAACTATAGCTATATTAATTTTGCTAAACATCTCTATTGTCTTTTTGATATTGCTTTCTGACATTAAAACATTTTTTGTATCAATACTGTCAACTATTGCTGGAGCATAAAGTTGGTAACTTTTAGCACCAAATGCTTTAGCCACTCTACGAGTAAGCTCTATAGCATTGAAATCCATAGAAACCTGGTTTAATCCTCCAGTGATCTGAACTACCGAAATATTATTCCTCTCTATTGACAAAGGAAGAAAATTAACCATTTCATAAATAGTAGTTCCCCAGGCAATGCCTATTACATCTCCATCGTATGCCATATCTAATAGGCAATTGGCTGCAGCTCTTCCAATATTCTTCTTTGTCTCTTCGTAACTAAAAGAGGTTTCTACTACTGCTGCTCGATAAATTTTAAATTTTTCTTCTAAAGAACTTTCTAAATCCAAAAAAGTATTTTGAGGTTCGTTTATAATAATTTTAACCATTCCATCCTTTAATGCATCTTCTAATATCTGAGCTACCTTAAATCTAGAAATTCGCAGTTTTTTACCTATTTCTATTTTCGATAGACCACCTTGATAAAACAATTTACTTACCTTAGCCTTTAAAAGATCATTATTCAAATTTTACTCTCCTTCTATCTAATCTTTATGCTTATCTTAAAGAAATAAACACAAAGTAAAAATTTTTTTAAAGCATATACCACTTATTCTTTTATATTAATTTTATTCATTAAATACATTTTCCTGTTTATCATATCAGATCCATAATTCCTAAAAACCCTGTTCAAAACTATACCCTCAAGATAAACTTTTCTATCTCAGTTCTATAAGGGAGAGAGTCAATGACACCCTTCCTAACAGAAGTAATGGCTGCAGCTGCACTTGCAAATTTAAGTACAGAAATAATTTTTCCCTGATTTTCAATTAGACAGTCAAGTCCGTTTTCTACCAGACCTGCCAGCAGCCCAGCAACAAAACTATCACCACACCCTGTAGCATCCACAGTCTTAACTTTAAATGCAGGCAACAGCCCTGTATATTTACCTGTAGAATAAATACAACCTTTAGCACCTATGGTTACAATACATAATTTGGGACCATTGGAAATTAGCTTTTGTATTCCTTTTTTAATATCTTTCTCTCCAGTTATAAAAAATAGCTCTTCATCATTTACTTTTATAACATCTGCCAATGGTATTGCCTTCATTATTTTATTTTTTGCTTCCTCTGCACAAGGCCAAAGGTTAAGTCTCAAATTTGGGTCATATGATATTACTGCCCCATTTGATTTAGCTAAATTAATTGCATCGTATGTAGATGATCTACCAGGTTCGCTTATTAATGTTATGGAACCAAAATGAAAAACTTTCGTATCTTTTATAAAGGTTTTATCAAATTCTTTTGAATCAAGCATCATATCAGCACTTGGATTTCTGTAAAAAAGAAACTCCCTAGTATTTGGAGTAGGAAGAGCAACAAAGGCAAGGCCTGTTCTTACCTTGCGGTCAAACTGCATCTGGCTGATATCAACTTCATTTTCCTCCAATGTATTTTTCAAAAAATGCCCGAATTCATCATCTCCTAATCTACCAACAAAGGCAACTTTCAGCCCTATCCTGGCAGCCCCCACCGCTACATTAGCTGGTGCCCCGCCAGGAACCTTTCTAAACTGATCAACCTTGTTCAACTCTATCCCAGACTTTACTGCAAAAAAATCAATTAGCGCTTCACCTAAAGTTATAATATCCATAATATTAGTTTTATATATATTTTTTGTTGGTAAAAAATTTATATAAAAAATTTAGTTTAGATTTTTTAAATAAATAAAATTATTTCAGATAATACCTCAAGCATAAATGTAAGTCAACAGATGATATTATAAATCTCATATGAATTGAATTATATTTTGTTATTCAAATAAATTACCTTATCTATGATTTTCCACCCAATGTATCACCTTTTAATCAGTACGACTATAAGCTTCTTGATAATATGCTTATAGTAAAAAAGATATTAATCACTTTATCCAAACTATTGCCACAGTCTGCAAATAGTTAGGCCTGCTGCCATGTTAATATTTTAAAGGGATAAATTTTTCTCTTAACAAAAAGATTTGCAATTTATCTTTTGCCATACAATTATATAATTCTTGGGATTATTTATTGAAATATTTAATGTACCAACTCTATTTATTATTCTAATTCTGTTATATATTTCTTTATATTTTATTAAAGAAAGGTCTTGGGGTAAGAAACTTTATAATACAGGTTAAAGTCCATCAGTCTTATATGAGTTTATAATCTTTATTTTATTTTCATCTTCAAGTACTATTTAAAGAAGTAAAAAATAAGTTTATATAATATCAGTAATGAAACATTCCTTTCATTATGGAGTTATCCAAATTTATTTCGTGACCAAGGAAGAACAAATTCTAAACGATCAGAGGCTAAGGGAGACGGCAAAGAATTATGTGATGTTTTAGTTGTTTTTGAAAACCATATAATTATTTTCTCCGATAAAAAATGTGCATTTTCAAACAGTGGAGATATCCAACTAGATTGGAGTAGATGGTATAAAAAAGCAGTCAGAGATTCTGCAAATCAAATATGGGGTGCAGAGAGGTGGATACTTAATTATCCCCATACTATTTATATTGACAAAAAATGTATCCAACCATTTCCATATGCAATTCCTTCAAAGGAAAATGCAATAGTTCATCGTATTATAGTTGCTCATGAAGCATCAGAAAAATGTATTAAGCACCTTGGAGGAAGCGGAAGCCTTCTGGTATCCCCACATATTATTGGAAATATGCATATTAATACACAAAATCACCAATGTATTCCATTTGTCATAGGTCGAGTCAATCCCCAAAAAGGTTATGTTCATGTATTTGATGATACTTCTCTTGAAGTAGTAATGAAGACATTGGATACTATTTCAGACTTTATCCGGTATCTTACAAAAAAAGAGGAGTTAATACAAAGTGGTAAACTGATTGGGGCTGCAGGTGAAGATGATTTACTTGGACACTACCTCAAATATATTGACGAAAACGGAGAGCATACATTTTTACCTAAATCTAAAAAACAATTTGATGGGATTGCAATTGATGAGGGCATATGGGACAGTTTTAGTAAACATCCTTCAAGATTGGCGCAAATCAAAGCTAATGAGATTAGTTATTCATGGGATATGCTTATTGAAAAATTTATATTTCATATCACAACTGGAACATCATACCATCTGTCACATCCAAATATTAAAAGCCAAGAAGAAATATTTAGATTATTAGCAAAAGAAAATCGAACACGTCGTAGATTATTGGCAACAGCAATAAATGAATTAATCACTAAGACACCTGATAATAAGAAAGCAACTAAAACAGTTTTTCCATCGCGGCCTGGTGAACCTTTTTACCTTTTTATGCTTCTTACAAAATTAAAAAATATCCCATATGAAAAGTATAGGCAAGTAAGACATGCACTATTAGGGAGCCATTTACAAATTTTAAAGTTAGAGTATCCCGAGGCATTAGATATTATTGGCGTGGCCACAGAAACTGGTACGTCCGAGGAACGCTCTGAAGATTTTATATATCTTGATACAAGTAAGTGGACTGTAGAAAATAACAAAGAGACTGAGAAATTGAAAAAAGAATTCATCAGTCAAGGGTTACTTGGAAAGAAAACAATGTTTAGGAGTAGTATCAAAGAATATCCTGATAATAAGCCTTCGAAGATAATGGTTGGAATGAAAGGTAGTGAGAGGAATATGCCCTGTCCATGTGGGAGCGGGAAAAAGTTTAAAAAATGTTGTGGAAGAGAAAAATAATAGAATACAAACTAGGGAAGAAACGAATATTTAAATGATTTTATCTCCAGAATTATATGCCAGGCTAATTTGACAATGATAACTTTTTTATGTTATTATTCTGATGTCCTTATTACGGTAGGACAGAATAAGGCATCCTCAGTGTTAAAACCGGGGATTTTTATAATTTAAACTCAATAAGCTATTTAAAATATTATCCGATATCAGACTAATTTAAAGGAATAATAATACTCTTAATTTGAGTTGATTTAGTTTCGTTAAATGATATAAATTCAACTTTATAAGTTTTTAGAAAGTCACTTCTTCCAACAACCTATTATAGGATCCCATGATTTATCTATTCGAGTTCTATCTCCAATTGAGATTACTACCGGTTCAAGGAAATTAATAATTCTTTTCATTATTTCGCTAAATTCTTGATTTATATCATGGAGTCTCAATTTACGGAGAAAGGCAGTCCATTGCTTCTGCCTTTCCTTATTTTCATAAAATTCTGTTCGAAAAACCATTGGGTTATCGGGTATGGGAGTTTTTCTTTTCTGAAAAGTAGTTTCGACTGCTTTCTTAAGTCTTCTACCCTGAAAACTATGACTAAGAGATAGAGAGTATACATCGTAGAAATCTTTCATTCTACTATTGGCCGTAGCCAACTTAACAATGGCCTCAAATTTCTCAGAGATAATGCTTTCAATTGAATATACTTTAACTCTTGGTGGTTTCTCCTCCAGCAAGGTCGGGAACTCTATTACTTTTGCTTCGGGAATTATTATATCACCAAAGCCGATGTCCATTTGCAATCTTTTTCTTGCCTGACCTAAAGTTGCTTCTATCTTAAGTCGTATTCCTTCATAACCAGCATCTTCTTTTATCCGTTCGGTGGTTATAGATGAAGAACTAAATTTAATCCTATCATCACAAGTTACCTTAGCAATATCTCTAAAAATATGTTCAACATCGGCAGGATCATTTTTTACCTGTTCTGCAAGAAAATCGATATCTTTAGTAGGACGCACCGCTGGTATCTTTAAACAGATCAATAAAAGTCCTCCTTTTAACACAAAACGATCAGAGAATTTGGAAATTGCAAGGCGATATAAAAATCTTTCTTGGAAATATCTCAGTAGAAGAGCATCAAAATCTATACCTTCAGCTCTTGCTATATTTGTAATTTTTG
>Ga0114921_10001729_pt1 | contig 10164 bp, 6 predicted proteins | sample BentaG_FD_87016 | JGI IMG/M metagenome (GOLD analysis project Ga0114921, IMG submission 87016) | Deep subsurface microbial communities from South Atlantic Ocean to uncover new lineages of life (NeLLi) - Benguela_00093 metaG | ecosystem: Environmental > Aquatic > Marine > Oceanic > Sediment ...
CCATTCCAGACATCCAGGTTCATTACTATATCCTTGTTCGGACCAACTCCGGCGCTTAAGAATGTGTAATGCTTGGCTACTTCATAGTCCTTTCCGCTGACATGGGCTTCGATAGGATGGAAGGTAGCGTCAATGAGTCCCTGCTTGAGCATTATGTAGCGCTCAACTGCTGGCGTGCTGATACCGGTTGCCCCGATTGCTTCCAGCCACCTTGGATAGTAGATACCCCAAGCGCCCGCTTTTATTCCTACAAAGTCGTCCAGGGTTCTTAGAGGTACCGTGCTCAGGACGTCGTAGGTGTCCCACATCCAGATGCCGAGAAGCTTGACGTTATCGTCTCCCAGTTGCCCTGCGTCGTACTCTGGAAACTCTTTGAGCAATTTCAGAGTTATCTCAGCAGTCCGTATCGGGTCCGCCGGACCAAATGGGAAAGCATTGGCACCGAAAGCGGCAAGTGGTGCCCTCTCTGGCCAGGCTCCTAGCGGGCATTCCCCGAGGTCGGCTATGCCGCCGCCTATCATGTCCAGGTGCTCCTTAACCCCGCCTAGTGCGCCTCCCCAGAACTTATCAAAAGTTACTCGTCCGTCAGTGCGCTTGGTTATTTCACCCATGACCCATTCGTTCGATTCGGCATCTACAGCTGGGGGTGGCGGATAGCCAGTGCTGAACCTGAGGTGGATAGCTTCCGCTGGTGCCGGCGCTGGCGTTACTACGGGAGCTGGTTTGGGCGCTGGCGCTGGCGCCGGTGCTGGTGCTGGCGCTGGCGCTGGCGCTGGTGCCGGTGCCGGTGCCGGTGCAGCACAGCTTATAGCCACCAAGCTCACTGCCAATAACAATGCCATTACTAATAACAATCCGCGTTTCATTCTTTTATCTCCTTTAAGATTCTAGTGTTCCTACCCCTGAATCGATTTCTTACTACAGCATCACCTCCTTATCCCCCTTGAAGTCGTCCTGGCTTCGGCTATGACTGTTGATAAATCGGGGGACACTTCTTATTTCTTCTTATTTGTGGATACTTTATCATCTTATGGGAACTGTGTCAAGCTTCTTATTTCTCCTCACTCCTTTCCATCTTCCTTTATGAAATCTACATAGTAATTGCAGGCCAGCCATGATGCGCCGCCTGTCTCTGAAAGCACATTGGGCAGGCTCAGTTGTTTAGGAGATTAGTAGTCAACCTCCATAATATAGCCAATGGGCCATTTGCTCAGAATCTCAACCCCGTCCTTGGTGACGTGAATCATCTCTTCTATCCTTGAGCCACCGCTGCCAATGGTTCCATGCTGTGTTTCAATGGCGAAGGTCATGCCCTTCTCAATAACCAGCGGGTGCTTAAGTGATACTGTGCGCCACGCTAAAGGCAGTTCATACAGGGTTAGCCCTATGCCATGCATCCAGTTGCTTCCTGCCGTCTGGTCCTCGTACTTTATCAGGATGTCGCTCCATACCTCTTCCGACGCCGGCCATTGTTCGCATATTTCCCTCGTAGTAACACCAGGTTTAATTACACTGATGGCCTTGTAGAGCCACTCCAATGCAGTGGCATAGTCATCCTTTTGCCGCTGGTTTGGCTTACCGCAGCAGAAAGTCCGGTAGTAACACGTCTTATAGCCATTGTAGGAAGTGTTGTAGACATCAGCAAAGACCATATCTCCGGGACGAATTATGCGATTAGCGCTTGTTTCTCGGGGGTTGGGCCAGCTGAACTCACCGGAAGTGCAAAACATTCCTGAGAATATTTCAGCCCCCAGGTCATAGGCAACTTTGTGCATCGTACCCACAATTTCATTCTCACGCACCCCGGGCTTTATCATCTCCTTGATTGCCTGGAACTGGGCATCCCCGATTGCCGAGGCTATGCGCAGGCATTCTACTTCATCCCTGTTCTTAATCTTACGGGCGTGGAACATAATCTCCTGGCCTTTGAGGCTCATCTTAATGCCAGCATTCTGGAAACCCTCAATCAAGCCGGGGTCGGGGACATCTATTGCCAGGACTTCCTTATCCATGCCATAGGACTTCAGGTCATCCACTACCTGCTTGACGAGCTTATCCCGCTGCATTACCTGGGCGTCGGGCCCAATGATTATGCTGCTCCAGCCGGTGCCGGTGATAGCAATCTTGACCTTATCCAGCCAGGGGCACATCTGCCGGGTATGGTAACCGATTTCTGCCTGCTCGTAGATAATTGGTCCCTTGGCGTTGGTCGCAAATAGGGAGTAGCGCAGTCCGGAGCTGGGAGTGGTCCAGTGCGCTGTCCAGGTTGAGTTTATGTAACGGATGTTCCACTCGTTTATCGTCAGTATGGCACCCACGTTATAGGCTTTCATCTGCTCTCGGGTGCGTTCCAGCTTGTAGTTTCTCATCCGCTCGTAGTTTACATTCTCATCCCAGTCAACTGCCTGAGTTTGGGCACCTTTGTGGTAAGAATATTTATCCCAATCGAGAACGGGATGTTCAAAAGCCATTGGCGTATCAGCCAGTGGCCCTGTATAAATTGGTCGATCTTTTGGTGGAACGTGAGCCTGCAGAAACTTCTCGTAAGCGGTCTGTGCCATTTTAGTTTCTCCTCCTTGTCTAATTCAAAAAATCCTGCTGCTTAATTGTGGCTGCTTTCGATGGCATTCTCTCCTTTCTATTATCGCCTTGCCAGGGGGTAAATTAGGTAGGCTCGCTAGTTTATATAATAAAACTATATCTGTTGTCAAGGGGTTGAATAGCAATTCTTCAAAAAATCTGCAAAAAGTAGCTTGTGCTACGGCATGTGCTAACTATATAGGAGTATCAACCAAAAAGCAAGACGGGAATAGTTTTTAATGAGGAGTCTCGCCAGCAGGAATCGTATTAGCGGGAATTTGCCGCCCGCGGCGAGCAAAAAGAAACCCTCCAGGTCAAAAGGGAGCTTTTCAAGCGAGGCTACGCCAATGCCAGGCGCCTTGACCAATAGGTGTCAATGAGCATAAGCCTACACACTTTCTGCCTGAGCATCTGCCCAATACATTTTTGAACAGTTAACAGACTGTCCCCTTTAAAGAGCCGTGCTACTTAATTGTGCTGCTTTTAATGGCATCACTTCCTTTCTATTATAGCCTTGCTAAGGGTAAATTGCGCAGGCTCGGCTATTTAAAAGCTTAAAAATCAACCTCCATAATATAGCCAATCGGCCATTTGCTCAGAATCTCAACCCCGTCCTTGGTGACGTGAATCATCTCTTCTATCCTTGACGCACCGCTGCCAATAGTTCCATGCTGTGTTTCAATGGCAAAGGTCATGCCCTCCTCAATAACCAGCGGGTGCTTAAGCGATACTGTACGCCAGGCTAAAGGCAGTTCATACAGGGTTAGCCCTATACCATGCATCCAGTTGCTTCCCGCCGTCTGGTCCTCATACTTTATCAAGATGTCGCTCCAGACTTCTTCCGATGCTGGCCATTGTTCGCATATTTCCTTCGTGGTAACACCAGGTTTAATCACATTGATGGCTCTGTATAGCCACTCCAATTCTGTGGCATAGTCATCTTTTTGCCGCTGGTTTGCTTTGCCACAGCAGAAGGTCCGGTAGTAACATGTCTTATAGCCATTGTAGGAAGTGTTAAAAACGTCAGCATAGACCATATCTCTGGGGCGGACTATGCGATTGGCGGTTGTTGTACGGGGGTTGGGCCAGTTAAACTCGCCAGAAGTGCAGAAATTCCCTGAGAATACCTCACCTCCCATCTCGTAGGCAACTTTGTGCATCACTGCCAGAATGTCACTCTCACGCACACCGGGCTTTAAAATATCCTTGATCGCCTGGAACTGGGCATCCCCAATTGCCGAGGCTATGCGCAGGCATTCTACTTCATCCCTGTTTTTAATCTTGCGGGCGTGGAACATCATTTCCTGACCTTTGAAGCTCATCTTAATGCCGGCATTTTGGAAACCCTCAACTAAACTGGGGTCGGGGACATCTATTGCCAGGACTTCCTTGTCCATACCATAGGACTTCAGGTCATCCACTACCTGCTTAACAAACTTATCTCTTTGCATCTTTTGAGCTTCGGGACCGATGATTGTGCTGCTCCAGCCGGTACCCGTTATAGCTACCTTAACCTTATCAAGCCAGGGGCATATCTGCCGGGTATGATACCCAATCTCCGCCTGCTCATAAACAATTGGCCCCTTGGCGTTTCCGGCGAATAGGCAATACCGCAATCCAGATGAAGAGGTGGTCCAGGGTGCTGTCCAGGTTCCGGTTATGTAACGCATATTCCACTCATTTATCGTAAGGATAGCCCCCACCTTATAGGCTTTTAATTGCTCTCGGGTGCGTTCCAGGCGATAATTTCTCATCCGCTCGTAGTTTACGTTCTCATCCCAGTCAACTGCCTGAGTTTGGGCACCTTTGTGGTAAGAATATTTATCCCAATCGAGAACGGGATGTTCAAAAGCCATTGGCGTATCAGCCAATGGCCCTGTATAAATTGGTCGATCTTTTGGTGGAATATGAGCTTGTAGAAACTTCTCGTAAGCGGTCTGTGCCATTTTAGTTTTCCTCCTTTTCCGATTTACAAAGTTTCGCTACTTAGTTGCACTATTTTCGATGGTATTACCTCCTTTCTATTCTCGCTTTGCCAGGGGTAAATTGGGTAGGCTCGCTAGTTTATATAATAAAATTACACCTGTTGTCAAAAGGTCGTTTAGAAATTCTTTAAAAAGTGGCTTGTGCTAGGTGAGGTGCTATCTAAGCGGATAAAATGGGCTAAAACTAAATTAACCGATTTATAGCTGACGTTAACGCAGCTAAGAACAGAATCAAGGGTGGGCTTCTTCTTTCATTTTGCTTTAGCAGTTAACATCTTGAAAAGAGTCTCCGGTATGTCCTTTTCCGCTGTAGGGGTATAGTTTACTGCTTCACCGGCAACAACCACATGCTCTTTGGCTGAGCTGCGTATTTCGGGTTTGTCACCACAAGCAATCGGGCAACCACAGAGGATAACCAGAAAGTCAACGTCTTCTGCCTGAGGAGAGACCACCTGTGCATTGATTGCTTGGGCTTTTTCCTTTAGCTTCTCCCCTATCCGTCTGACATCTGTATGAGGGTTGCACGAACCACAATATCGGATGGCGAACCTCATTTTTGCTCACGTATTTTTGGTGCCCTCTTTTGGCTCCTTTATGCCAGCTATTTTGGTGGCGAGGCGTTTTTTATATTCTAAGTTCGCCTGTCGCAGAACCATAATTCGCTGAGCTTGAGGTGAGCCAGCACCATGCATGGCTTCTACCAGAGCAGTGCCTCCAGTCATGTTCTCAATTAACCTAATAATGCGGATTCGATCCTCTGTCGGTACATCAGCAATCCCTTTGAAATACTTCTCAACATATTTGCCAATTTCAGGATGCTTGAGGTCTTTCTCGGAGGGTAGGGTGGCCAGAAGCCCACCAGTAATATCCTGAGACAGACGCGATATCTCGTACATAAAGCGACCCACATTTAGCTTAGTAGTATTGGCTAACAGTGGGTGGGGGAAATATTGACCAGAAGGCAATTTATGGCCTTCTTTGGAACAGGCAATTGAGCCACAATAAAGGGTTTCGGTAAGATGGACCATCTCCACGATTTTGTCTCTTATGTGGGAGGCTCTATCCACCCCCTGATATTGAGCTGCAGTAAAGGTAGCTCCAATAAGGACATCGGCGAGACCCGTCTTACAGCCGCCATAGTTCTGCCGGTGATAGGTAGCAAATCTTTCCACCAAAAGTCCAGCAAATTCGTGCTCACCGCACATAAATACCCGTTCCCAAGGGACAAAGGCATTATCGAAAACTATTAGGGCTTCACCACCAACAATACCAAACTGGACGTTACCCTGGTCAATCTGGCAGTCTTCTTTCCTGGTATCATTGGTCTGCCGCCCAAAGACGAAGAGCACACCGGGTGCATCAGTGGGAATAGCAAAAGATACCGCATAATCTGTGTCATCAGGACCCATCGCCATCGTTGGCATGACCAATATCTCGTGGGAATTGACTGCTCCCGTAATATGAGTCTTGGCGCCGCGGACTATAATGCCGTCTTTCCGCCTCTCCACAATGTGTACAAAAAGGTCTGGGTCAGCTTGCTTGCTTGGAGCTAGGCTGCGGTCGCCTTTGGGATCCGTCATGGCACCGGCGACCATCAGGTCTTTACTTTGAATCATTTTTAGATATTCCAAGAAGTTCTTGTGATAATTCGTACCTTTTTGCTGGTCTATCTCGTAAGTAGTGCTATTGGTGGCAATCAAGGCATCCATGCCAACACAGCGCTGAAAGCAGGTACCCGTGTTTTGACCGATGGCCCTGAGCATTTTCACTTTCTTGATGAGGTCTTCGGTATTCTGTGGAGTGTGTGTGAAACGGTTAATCTTTTCACCGGTGAGATGGGATGTTGCCGTGAGTAGTTCCTCATGCACCGGGTCGTGAGCCATCTCATAGGTAACTGCGGCGGCATTTATGTGAGGGCGGATGGCGGGATGCTCCACCATGTTATCCACTCTCTTGCCCATGTAATAGATTTTAGTTTTCAACTCCCTCAGGCTATCAATATATTCTTTGCCCGTTTTCATACTGTCACCTCCTTAGCCAGTGTAAACGAAGTCGATTGTAAGGGAACGCCTATTCAGAGTTAATTTGAGTTTGTGAAGGGGGGCGGTAGTTTGTGGTTGGTTTGTCAAATCTGAACGAGCTCACACCCTTCGGCTTAGTTAGCTATTACAACACTTCATATCCGGTTTTTGCTAGGCTGGGCGCACCACCGTAAACGACAAATACCTCAAGGTCCTCATTTGGGCTAAGGTTTTTGAAGGCATGAGGAACCAGCGGTGGAATGTAGCAGACGTCTCCAGGCCCTATGGGTACAGGAGCATCTTCGCCGCTGATAAATTGGCCGTGCCCCTTGAGTACTATTATAATCTCCTCTGCATTCTTGTGCCGGTGCAGAACGTGTTCTGAGGAACCACCAGCAACAAACACGGCTCTGCCAACAGTGGTATATCTGGAACCCAAATTGGTATCACTTACCAGCCACTTTATGTGTAACTGTGCCCAGCCGCCCTTAGGTGTAAGACTCTCATCAATCGGGACCTCAGATATGTTTGTCACCTTTTTTGCCATGCTGAATGTACCTCCTTATTTAATAAACAGGCACTGTTTATATCTTCAGTGTCGGCCCTTACCGTATTGAATTACTATTGTGTTAAGCCGTCAATTTAGTGCGTGGGCAAAAGTTGATTATTTCTCAGCACGCCTTTAGGGAAGATTACAGCACTATCCTTCCCTTGTCAAGGAAGTTGTACTCGTCATCATTTCCTTGCCATTGTTGGTATTTTTAACAACATTAGAGGGTGGTGTCAGATAGCTAAGAGCTTGCCTTTTGTGCTAGGGTTATAAATATATCCGGTAACCAGCCTTGACGTAAGCGCCTACTTGTAAATCCGGCACAATGTCCCTCTCGTCCGAACTGAACAACATATTTCTCCTCTGGGAGGGTCATCGGTGAGTACCACATTAATGTTGGACTCGAAAATACCGTGCTCTGGAGCCGGTTTCTCCGGGAACCACCATCCATGCCTGGCGTGGGCCATCTTAGGATGAACACTATCGGTGAGCTTAGCTTTAAGCCTGACCCGCTCACCCCTGACCTGGGGTGTCTCGAGCCACACCCAGTCTCCGTCTTCAATATTCGCTTGCTTGGCAGTATTAGGGTGTATCTCAACCAGCGGGTCAGGGACACGCTTCCGTAGTGCCGGAATCTGACGCCCTTCCGTATGGAAGAACTCTACATGCCGACCGCCTGTATACAGAATAAGGGGATATTCTTTGAGGAGTTCCGGGGTGCTTACTGGACTTTCTGGTGGCTCTCTATAAAAAGGGAGTGGGTCATAACTGTGTTTCTCGAAAACGGTTGAGTAGATTTCAACCTTCCCCGTGGCGGTATCGAATCCTTTCTTTTCATATTGCTTATACTTCAAGGGGGCTATCAGGTAACCCTTCTCTTTCAGTTCCTGGAAAGTCATTCCCGTTCCTTTAACCAAAGCCTCATTAAATTCGTCTACGTTGTTCCAGGGTACGGCTTTTTTATTTGCCCAAGGTATCCTCTTGACCAGCTCTATGGTCATTTTCATATCATGCCAGCATTCCCAAAGAGGCTCTATTACTTTTTGTCTGATGCTCATGTAGTTGCCAAAATAATGTACGTCACAAGTCTCATCCCGCTCAAGCCAGGTTGCTGCTGGAAGGACATAGTCAGCCAGTTCCGCTGTGGGTGTCATGAACAAGTCGGCAACTACGTGCAATTCCAGGTTATTCTTTAGGGCTTCCCAGACGCGCTTGGTATTTTGCAACTGTACCACCGGGTTGCCGCTGCCACAGAACATAGCTTTGATAGGGTAGGGTTTACCGAGCCGCACCGCTTCCATGGCGAGAGGAGCGGCAACGAAGGGACTCTTTGCCTCATAACCAGATATCAGGGGGTATTCCTTAGCGCCGATGCGCTTGTTTTCAATCTTTTCGTCAAGCTTGGCCCAACTGACCTCCGAGGTATATCCCAGGAGTGCAGTAGTGGAGATATACCCTGGCACGGGCTCGGGGAATACGTTGCCCCCGGGCACATCTATATTCCCGGTGAGTGCAATCAAGATGGCAAGGGCACGGATTGTCTGAATGGAGTTGATATTATGTTCCACAGCTACCCGGTGGGTCATGACTGCCGGTTTCGTTGTTGCATAGAGTCTCGCTGCCTCTCTAATCTTATCCGCCGGCAGCCAGGTTATTTCGGCAACCTTCTCAACGGAATATTCTTTTACACGCTCTCTTAGCTTGTCAAAACCATAACACCATTTATTAACAAAATCTTTGTCGTAGAGTTCCTCATCAATAATCGTTCTTATCATGCCAAGAGCCAAGGCGGCATCTGTTCCCGGTCTGATTTGCAGCCATAGGTCTGCCTTGGTAGCTAACTGGGTGCGGCGGGGATCAATGACGATGAGCTTTGCTTTTCTCTTTCGCTTAGCCTCTAAAATCTCTGCCCCTCTTGGCGGATGTGCTGCCAGCGGATTACCGCCGATAATCACGATGCAGTTTGAATTCAGATAATCGGGCCCCTTCTCCTGCATAAGTTGTTCTCCCATAGTCACACGCCCGGCTAACACTGAGGGAAGGTAGCAGATGTGTGCGTTATCGCTTATCCAATTGGGACTATAAAGAGCCGTGTTAAGAAAGACGGTAGAATAGAGTGGTGGCCTCGGACCTGTGCCGTGCATTGTGGCGAACGACTCGGGACCGTATTTTTCCTTGATTTCAGTAAGTTTTTCGGCGATGGCGTCCAGAGCCTCATCCCACGAGATTCTCTCCCACTTTCCACCTCCCCGCTCACCAGCACGCCGCAGGGGATATTTTAAGCGGTCAGGGTGGTATACAACTTGAGGTTGTGCCCGTCCCTTCACACATATGAAGCCTCTATTCATCGGGTGGTTGGGGTCGCCCTCAATCTTCGTGACCTTACCATTCCTGACATGCACGAACACCCCACATTCGCAGTGACATGCCTGACAAACGCTTCTGACTATTTTCTCCACTACTCCCTCCTAATAGGCAATATTTCGCTTATTTTACGCTTTATATTTAAAGTAAGTCAAAGATGTATTCTCGTTCAAAAGTGACACATCATCGCCTCCTTTCTTTAGTTTTCTTTCCACTGCTCCAGGAACTTAAACGGCGTCAGGTAATCAAGCGCTTGATGTGGTCTTACTGTATCATATGTTCTCTTCACTCCAGCCCTTCCCCTTCCCCCTCTCCTTTTAAGGAGAGGCTCTGCCCTTAAGGGCTTTAGCCCCGTTGGTTTACTCCTACGGGGTTTAGCCCAGAGGGGGGACAAAGGGGGTGAGGTCAACCCCGAAACAAGCCATTTCGGGGTCAATAAACAAATCTCTTGAAGTTCTTAGTCTACCACAAAGAGGAGCACCTTGGTCTTCTAATAGCTTGCATAAAAAGAATGCTATTCTTAATCCAGTGCTGTTGCTGCCCACTAAAGGGTGTGCTATACTGTTAAGCGGCGAAAGGCGATTGAAGAATTTAGAAAGGGGTTAAATTTGCCAGATACCACTACTATTAAACAACTGTTAGAAGCCGGGGCTCACTTTGGGCA
>Ga0114921_10001730_pt1 | contig 10160 bp, 7 predicted proteins | sample BentaG_FD_87016 | JGI IMG/M metagenome (GOLD analysis project Ga0114921, IMG submission 87016) | Deep subsurface microbial communities from South Atlantic Ocean to uncover new lineages of life (NeLLi) - Benguela_00093 metaG | ecosystem: Environmental > Aquatic > Marine > Oceanic > Sediment ...
ATGATTTTGTTTATTTCATCCTCAGATAAACCAGAAGAGGGTTTAACTTCGATTTGTTGTTGTTTACCTGTACCCTTATCTCTAGCCGAAACCTTGGCAATCCCATCTGCATCTATTTCAAAGGTTACATCTATCTGGGGAAGGCCAGCCGGGGCAGGTTCAATACCCACCAAAAAAAACTTACCCAAAGATTTATTCTCGGTCGCAATTTCTCGTTCTCCCTGGAGCACATGAATCCTGACTGTGTTCTGGTTATGCTCTACTGTTGTAAAGGGTATTGTCTGCTTGGTAGGAATGGTCATGTTTCTTTCGATAATCTTAGTAAAAGTATCATGCTCTGTCTCGATGCCAAGTGAAAGAGAGGTTACATCCAGGAGCACTATATCTTTCATGTCTCCTACTATGATCCCAGATTGTATGGCTGCCCCCTGTGCCACTACTTCTTCTGGATTCCCGGCTTTGGAGGGCTCTTTTCCAAAGTAATCAGTAAGTACTTTTTTCACTAGAGGCATTTGAGCTTGGCCTCCAACAAGGATAAATTCCTCTATATCTTGAGGCTTCAGCTTAGCGTCCTCGAGAGCATGATTCACGTAAGGAATGGTCTTATCTATCAAGTCAGAAGTTAATTCTTCCAATTTTTGTCTTGTCAATATTTTCTTGAGGTGCTTTGAGCCTTCTGATCCGGAATAAATAAAGGGGAGATTAATTTCGCTCTCAAGAGTAAAAGAAAGATCGCACTTTGCTTTTTCTGAAGCCTCTTTTATCCTTTGGATGGCAAACTTATCCTGGGATAAATCAATATTGTTCTCTTTATTAAATTCTTCTATCAGCCAACGGAGAATTCTGTTATCAAAATCCTCTCCACCAAGAAACGAATTTCCGTTGGTGGCTCTAACATTGTAAACACCATCATAAATCTCTAAAATGGAAATATCAAAAGTGCCGCCACCCAGATCATAAATAGCAACTGTAACATTTTTCTGGTCAGTTAATCCGTAGGCTAAACTGGCTGCTGTGGGCTCATTGATAACTCTCAATACATTTAATCCAGCAATCTTGGCAGCATCTTTAGTAGCTTGTCTTTGAGAGTCATTAAAATGAGCAGGAACCGTAACTATCGCATCCTTTACTTCTTCTCCAAAATATTCTTCAGCAGATTCCTTGAGATAGGAGAGAATCATGGCTGAAATTTCTTGAGGGCTTATTTTTTCTGAATCGACTACAACTAGTACATCACCATTTTCGGCTTCAGCAAGTTCGTAAGTTACTCTCTTTCTTGCTTCTGTTACATCCTCGGACTTGAATTTTTTTCCGATTAACCTTTTAACAGCATAAATAGTGTTCTCAGGATTCGTTTTAGCCTGTCTCAAGGCTAAATTTCCGATTAATTTTTCACCGGAGGAGGTAAAAGTGACCACTGAAGGCGTTGTGTTTAATCCTTCTATGTTAGGAATAATCTGCGGATTGGCCCCTTCTAGATAGGCGACACAAGAAAAAGTCGTTCCCAAATCAATTCCGATTGTTACACCCATTTTTATTCACCCTTCTTGGGTACAATTACTTTAACAAGCGTAGGACGGAGGAGTCTAGCATGCAGAGAATAGCCCTTCTGGAATTCTTCTCCTACAAACTGTTCTTCAACATCATCTGATTCTTCGGTCACAATTGCCTGATGAAGATTAGGGTCAAATTTTTTATCCTTAATTTCAATGGGCTTTAGGCCCTTTTTGATCAATAGGTCCAGATATTGTTTATGGATAAGTTCCATTCCTTCTCGGAAACTTTCATCATTCTCTTGATCTCGACTTCCTAAAGCACGCTCAAAATTGTCCAAAACAGTAAGTAATTCCTTAATAAACTCGCTGAGAGCGTATTTATAATGATCATCTTTATCTCTTTCAATCCTCTTTCTCAGGTTCTCCATGTCAGCCGCTTTTCTTAAAAATTTCTCTTTAAATTCTTCTTTTTCTTTTTTAAGTAGTTTGATTTCTTTTCCTTTCTTGTTCAGTTTACTCTTCAATTCTTTGATTTCTTCGTTCACATCCTCTTGTTCTTTTTTTTCCTTTTTTATCTCTTCAGTCCTGCTTTTATTTTCTTCAGACATCATACCTCCTTACTGACTAGAGCTTATGGTTTTGCTCAACTTCTTGGCCACATGATCAACCAATGGAATAATCTTCTTATAGGGGATTCTTTTGGAACCTATGATACCCAGAGAACCTAAAATCTGGTCATCATAACCATAGTGGGAAAGGATAAGAGAACAATCAGAAATATCGGGCAGATCAAGTTCAGAACCAATCAGTACTTTCACTCGATCAAAGCTTATAAAATCAGAGAGCAGTCTCCCAAGTTTAGCCTTTTCTTCAAAGTTCTCGAAAAGTGATTTTAATCTTTCCATATCAAAAAGTTCAGGTTTCTCTAGAAGCTTTGCTGCTCCTTGTAAGAATATCTCGTTTTCTTTGCCTTCTTGATAAATATAAGCTTTGACTAGGGAAATCAATTTATTGATCATATGCTCGTACCTGATTCTATATTTTGGGAGTTCTTTAACGAGATATTCGCGGACAAAGTGAAGGCTCTTGCCTTTAAAGCTCTGATTGATATATTGAGAGGCCTTATCAAGCTCGAGCTGAGTGAAATATTCATTCGTCTCGACTATATCCGTCAATACAAGATTAGAGGTAGAAATCAAAATAATCATCACTTTTTCTTCGGATATTTTGATAAAACGGAGATGTTGAAAGTTTATCTTCGATACCCGAGGAGAAAGGACAAAACCCAAATTATCCGAATATTCGGCTAAAAACTTAGAAACCTGGAGAAGGAGTGAATTTAAATCTCCTTTCTCTAGAGAGAAATTTTCCGATACACTTTCTATCTCGTTCTTTAGCAAGACAGTTTCTTCAAATAGAGTGTTAACGTAAAATCTTAGGCTTTTATCAGTTGGAATTCGTCCCGCTGATGTGAAAGGCTGGATAAGGAAGCCGTACTTTTCCAATTTTTTCATTATGTTTCTGACCGTGGCCGGAGAAATGGGAAGAGGACTTCTGTGAGCGATAAATCCAGAACTTATAGGCTTCCCAATCTTGAGGTAGTTTTCCGCTATTAATTTCAGAACATTCTTATCTTTTTCTCTCAATAATGAACCTTGCATTGTACTCACTCAAGTAAAATTTATAGCATTAATGCTGAAAAATTGTCAATGCTCTCTAGAGGCTAACCTCAAGGGGTGAGGTGTAAAAAGCTCATATTTCAAATCTCAAATGCCAAAACATATGAAACAGGCAAATAGTGAAGAATAAGGGGTAAATCTATAGGGATTTAATCTATCAGACGCTAATCAAACAAAATAAATGAGACATCCTGGAGGAAAGAGGCATATAATTACCTGGCTCTAACTAATTCTTATTCCAGCATATCCAACAACCTGCGAATAATCACCTGAAGTATCCCCTGATGTCTGGTATTTTATGAGTTTTGCTTCTTTAGCTCCTAATTCCATAGAAGCTATCAAGGCAGAAGTGGTAGGCTTGAAGCCACACATGCTTATATCTTCTTTTCTAACAGTATCATGAAGTCCTTTGGGATCGAGTTTCAGAATCTTATCGATTGCTAAAAAATCTTTTTTCTCTGCGGTTTTCTGGCTCACATAATGACTCATATCAGTGCTGGCCACTATTAAAACTTCTTTTTTGAAATCCTTCATCCCTCTGGATATAGCTTTCCCCAGCTCCTCCAATTCCTCATAGGAAACATAAGGAGAGAGGCAAATAGGGACAATAGAAAAATCTTTTTTGAAATATTGAATAAAAGGAATTTGAACCTCGAGAGAATGTTCTTCTAAATGGGCTTCTTCATCTTCTGAAATTAAGGAAGAATGATTCATGATGAACTCTGCTAAGGTTGCATCTACAGAAACATCCCCTAAAGGAGTTTCCCAAACACCTTCTTTCATCACAGCAAAACGGGATTCAATACCCCTGTGGCTGGGACCCAGAATAACAAAAAAGTTAGGAAGTTGAACAGAAGAAAATAAAGCTCCTGCTACAGGTCCAGAATACACGAACCCCGCATGAGGGGAAACCACACAAATGGCTTTGTCTTTCTCTTTCTGTGGTTCTACCATTCCTTCCATCATTTCCAAAAGCTGCTCCCCTCTTCCAGGGTAGAAATATCCAGCCACTGCAGGTTTCCTTTTCACTTTTCCCTCCTTTTTAGTTTATCTAGCCTGTCTAGTTTATCTAGTTTTTCTAGTGGGGATTTGTGTTACCCCTACAGATTTTTATGAGGGCTTGATGAATCAAGCCCCTACACATTTTGTTTTAGAGGGTTTCTCTTTTTTCTTTAAAGGCAATCTCCAGTTCTTTGAGCTCGGCCAGGATGGGCTCATAGATCTCAGGAAGAACAGGGATATGAACTCCCTTTTCACTTATCTTTCCTTCCAGGATAAGCCTGGTACCGATAGCAGCTGGCAAACCTACTGTTCGAGCCATAGATGTGTCCCCATGAGGAATACCAAAATCAATCAAAGTTGAAATTATCTTCTCTTTTTTGTCACCAGGGTAAGAGGCTACGAATTCATGCTGCAGAATAATCATATCTCTCTCACCTTCTTCATACTGTAGCTTCTCTAGCATTTTCGCTCCAAGAATATCCATGGCAGAGCCTTTCTCTATTGGGAGAGGTTCATCGCTCAGCAAACCCAACCATTCTATTCTTTGAATAATATCCGAGCTTTCTTCTATGCCTAGATAATTGCTTAAAGCTTTTTTAATATCCTCTTCGGGAGGATTTCCCATGAGTTTTCTAAGAAAATCCTTGTAAGTGAACCCAGACCAGTCCTCTTCCTTTTCATCCAGAAGTCCCAAGTCTATCATCTTTTTCATAGTCTTACACCACCCGATATTCCTGATTGTACCCCTGAGCATGGTTTTTGTGGACTGAATTCCATACAAATCTACATAGGGAGTGGAATCTCGGTTAGGATAGGCTTCAAACTCCCCTAATTCTTCGATAATGATCGGGGAATAGCTGTTAAAAAGGTCTTCTGAGGGGATGAAGACTTCTTTATTATCCTTAAGATACGCTGCCGAATTCTTCCCTGCTAGTAGAACACCCATCGGGCTCCATGAAAACTTATAGCCAAAGGGATTTGTATTAGCCTCAGGAGCAGGCAGTCCTCCACAGAAAGAAGTAAAACTCTGCACTTCTCCACCTTTTTCTTCAACCTCGTGGATAATCCTCATGGCCTCCATGTGATCAATTCCTGGATCCAATCCGATTTCGTTGAGAATTAGGATTCCGGCTCTCTTGGCCTCCTCATCCAGGTTCTTCATGGCTTCACTTACATAAGAAGTCGTGACCATATGTTTATTGAAGCTGATACAGTATTCCGCGACTTTGGGATGAAAAGAATAAGGAACCATGCTGATGACTATGTCTGCCTTGGAGATTTCGTCTTTCAGACCTTCTTCATTCTTAAGGTTTAATTCTTGGGCTTTTCCTTGAGGATGATTATCGATGAGTTTTATGGCTTTGCTAACAGTCCGACTGGCCACCTCAACCTCAAAATCTGGTTGATCAAGAAGATACCTGACCAATGGCTTAGCAACCAAACCTGCACCCAGTATTAATACCTTTTTCATTTTATGCTCCTTTCATCTTAAGTTTATAAAAATTTTTTCATGTATGAATAGCCTGAAGTCAACTTTCCTCTATAAAGAATAACAGCCCTTTTTATGGCAGCAGGAAGCTGACACCCGGCAAAATCGCCAATAAAGTCTGCTCTAGCAATTGCCGGGACAAACGGCTTTAAGGCATTACTGAAAGATACAGAAGACTCGAGAGAGAGTTCAGCTGGAAGATTATCAACAGCCATTATAACTGGTCCCCTCCCATCAAAACCATCTGTGGCTTTTTCCTCTAAGGGATCGTATGTAAAAACAGGATTATCAGGAGAAGTTGATTTGAGCGTGCATTCTACAGAACCCTCAACATCACAAGATATATCTCCTATAACCTTAAGTCTCGGTGATGATTCTTTTTTGTATAGTTCTTTTAAAAATTTCTTAGTCACAAATCTTGGGTACTTTGGTTCCCAGTAGATGCAATTGACCAAGACAGTCAAGAAAGGAACGTAAGGCTCAAAAACTGGTCTGTATTTATGGGGATGATCATAATAATCTTGAAGATCAAATTTATCCTCTGAGGAAACAGGTTTCACCATATGTTCTTCTTTAAAGACAACTTTGTATAACCTGTAGGCCGAGTAATTTCTCTGCTCGAAAAAATTGCTCGTTTCTTCAGGCGAGATTTCTTCGAAAGGCAAGAGGTCGAATATTTCCTGTGCTCCTTGAGAAACATTGCCGTACCCTGCAAATCCACACAGAAAAGGAACCAAAGAGGAATCAAGGCCCTCTTTGTGAATTTTCCAGCCAATTTTTTCAATTTCTTCCTTTCCCTCTACAAGGCTCTCGTATTGAAATGCTTGTTTTATCCGAGAAAAAGGATTTTCTTTTCCCTCTTTTAAAAGCTTTTGACCTAGAGCCCATAAGGTATCGATCATGCCAGCCAGTCCTGCATGCTTACCAAATAAAACAAGCCGACGACCCCTATCATCTACAATTTTCTCATAATCAATCAGGGTGCATTCTTTCTCTATCATTCGCTTTAGCATGGGCATATTGTGAGGTTGTCCCTTGGCTGTATGGGAAAAAAATACGTAGACCTTTCCTTTCTCGAAGAAATCTAGGGGAATCTCCTTTACAGCAAAGACAACTGGGCAAGAAGAAAGGTCTTCTTCGATTTTCGCTCCTTCACTTTTGTAATCTTCATCTGAAAAGACACGAATTGATGAAGGCTGAAGCCAAGCTTCTAGAACATGGGTCTGAGTCAATTCTCTTAAATGAGAAGGGATTAAGGGTGTCCTTTTTTCCCAAGGACTTTTATCTTCACGACGAATCCCGATTCGATTTTTCAACTACAAGCCGTCCTCTTATTGAGTTAGAATTATGACACAATTACCCTCTTTGGTCAATTTAATACAGCCGAGAAAGGCATAAGGCGTTTATTCTTTTTTATAGATAGGGTTTAATAAATTAAACCCCTACAAAAAGGTTGACTCTGTTGATTGTTATTTTTAATAATATCCTCTAATGATCAAGCTCTATAACACCCTGAGTGGAAAGGTTGAACCTTTTAAGCCCTTAACTGAGGGAGAAGTAAAGCTCTATACTTGCGGTCCAACAGTCTATCATTACGCCCATATTGGAAATTTAAGAGCTTATATCTTTGAAGACCTTCTCAAAAGATTCCTCATGTTCATGGGTTACGGGGTTACTCATGTTATGAACATCACCGATGTAGACGATAAAACAATTAGGGATGCCAAAGCTGAGGGACTTACACTCGAGGAATTTACCAAAAAATATTCTGCCGCCTTTTTTGAAGATATCGAAACATTAAGGATGATAAAAGCTGATTTCTATCCCCGGGCCACCGAGCATATCCCTGATATGGTTAAAATAATAAAAGGTCTTCTTGAAAAAGGCTATGCTTATAGAAAAGATGGTTCTGTCTATTTCAACATATCAAAGTTCCCAAATTATGGTCGCCTCTCAAAGATGGACCTCGACCAGCTCGAGCCTGGGCAGAGAATAGAAGCTGATGAGTACGAAAAAGAAAGTGCCCAGGATTTTGCTCTCTGGAAAGACAAAAAGGAAGGCGAGCCCTTCTGGGAGACAGAAATTGGAGCAGGTCGACCAGGCTGGCACATAGAGTGCTCGGCCATGAGCAGTAAATATTTGGGCCAAACTTTTGACATTCACTGCGGGGGGGTGGATAACATCTTCCCTCACCACGAGAATGAAATCGCCCAATCCGAAGCCTACAGTGGTAAAAAATTCGTCAATTACTGGCTCCACTGCCATCATCTCATCGTTGACGGTGAGAAAATGTCTAAATCCAAGGGAAATCAATACACTCTGAGAGAGCTCCTCGAAAAGAACATTGAACCCGCTGTTCTTCGCTTCTTGCTCATCGCCACACACTACCGGAAAATGCTCAATTTTACTTTCGAAGCGCTTCATCAAGCTCAAGCTTCCCTCCAAAGAACAAAAGATTTTTTGTACGAACTAGAAAATCGAAGTTTCAAGAAGCAGGAGAATAAAGATGTACCTTTATTTATTGAAGAAACAAAGAAAAAATTCATTGAGGGCCTCAGCGATGATTTAAATATCTCCGTCTCCCTGACAGCCCTCTTTGAGATGATCAAAAAAGTAAATATCCTGATTAACCAGGATAAAATAGGCAAAGAGGATGCAGCAAAGTTAATCTCATTCATATACTCCCTGGATGAAGTTTTGGCTATCCTCCCTCCTAGGGAAGAAAAAACTCTTGCTTCTGAAATCATGAAAAAAATTGAAGAACGAGAAAAAGCCCGGGCAGAAAAAAATTATGAATTAGCCGACAAAATTCGCGAGGAATTACTCAAACAGGGAATTGTGTTAGAGGATACCAAAGATGGAATCCGCTGGAAAATCAGGAAGAGTTAAACGGCTGAGAATGGAAACAATCCCATGAATCAGTCGAGAATTAGCTGGAAAAATAATTGATAATATGAAATTATAGGGGTTTGAATTATTAAACCCACAACAATTAAAATCTTTAAAAAATAAAAAGAAAAGACCTTGATTCAAGAAAAAACACCGTTTGAATTAGGCAAATCAGGCGAAGAGGCTGCCATCCGTTATTTAAAGAATAATAAATTCAGGATAATCGAAAGAAACTTCCATTTCTTTAAAGGAGAAATAGATATTATTGCTTATGATCAGAAGACTTTGGTCTTCATGGAGGTTAAGACAAGGAGAAGCAAAGATTTCGGTCCTCCTGAGGAATCTGTTACTCCTTCTAAACAACGGCAAATCAAAAGGATTGCCCAGGCGTTTTTAGCAAAAAATAATCTTCAGGATGTAGAATGCCGCTTCGATGTTATCTCTTTGTCCTACAATAAAAATGAGGGATACTCAATCAATCATTTCAAGAATGCATTCTAAATGAGGAGGCATAAATGATGCAATTTAACAAATTCAAAATCATTTTTTTAGCAGGAATAATATTCTCAATTTCTGTGTTAGCTTTCGGTCAACCTGTTCCTGTACCCGAAGAAGTGCTCGGTTTCAAAGTGGGCGCAGACTACCATCTGGCCACCTACACCCAGGCAATACAATATTTTAAGAAACTTGAAGAAAATTCAGACAGAATTAAACTCTTCGACTTCGGAAAAACCTCGATGGATCAAGACATGACCTATGCTGTTATTTCCTCTCCAGAAAACTTATCCAAATTGGACCACTATAAACAGATATCCAGAAGGCTTTCTCTGGCTAGGGGGCTTTCTGAAGCCGAAGCCAAGAAATTTGCTCAAGAAGGGAAGGCTGTGGTCTACATAGATGGAGGACTCCATGCTTCAGAGTGCGCACCGGCTCAACACAACATTCAGCTTGCTTATAACCTAGTAACAGCCAAGGACGCCAAAACGCTCAGAATTCTCGATGATGTTATCCTTGTTCTTGTCTTTGCTAATCCGGATGGAATGAACCTTTTAGCTGAGTGGTATCATCCTAATGTGGGAACCCCCTATGAAGTTTCGCGTATGCCTTGGCTATATCATAAGTATGCCGGGCACGACAATAACCGTGATTCCTACATTGCGAATCTAGTAGAAACACAACATTTGACCAAGCTGGTTAATCAAGAATGGTTTCCGGTTATACTGTATAACCATCACCAGACAGCGCCTTTTCCGGCCAGAATATGGATTCCACCCAACTCAGAGCCTACAAATCCCAATGTCCATCCTCTCATTGTCCGCTGGCAGAATTTAATCGGCTCAGCGATGGGTGCAGCCTTTGATGAGGAAGGAAAAGAAGGAGCCATATCCAGGCTTATCTTTGACACATGGTATCCGGGCTATGTGACTCAAGTCGTGGATTCTCATAACATCATATCCCTTCTGACGGAAACAGCTTTGTACCAGTACGCAACGCCTCATTTTTACACCATCCGTGATTTTCCTAAGCAGTACCAGGACTTAACCATGTCTGCCTTCTACCCAAATCCCTGGAAAGGAGGTTGGTGGCGTCTCAAAGATGCGGTGG
>Ga0114921_10001731_pt1 | contig 10160 bp, 9 predicted proteins | sample BentaG_FD_87016 | JGI IMG/M metagenome (GOLD analysis project Ga0114921, IMG submission 87016) | Deep subsurface microbial communities from South Atlantic Ocean to uncover new lineages of life (NeLLi) - Benguela_00093 metaG | ecosystem: Environmental > Aquatic > Marine > Oceanic > Sediment ...
GGAGTGGTCATTTCTTCACATATTAAAGGAATGAAAACTGTTTTTATTCATTTGGGTTAAGCGATTATGAATCTTAACCTGTATATTGGAGCTTTATTTTATCTTCAGCTTCGGTATAAAAATTATTGACACCAACCTCTGAATAAACCCAAGCGAGTGATTCATAATCATAATAGTAAAATGCCCAATAATCCGGTAGTTGCTCTGAATATCCATTTACACCCCTAATATACACACCTAACGAATAATTAGTTAATTCTAATTCTGCTACTTGTAAAAATACCTCTAAAGCTGAAGTTCCGTTCTTAGTTGTGACATTATGTGATTCTTCATTTTCGATTAACAAGGTTCCATAATTTATGATTACAGTCACATTTATGTCCTCGTCTTTTTGACCATCTGAACTAAACTTATAATAGATGGTAAGACCGGATATTAGAGCAGCTAGCATTATTACTCCAAGAAAAGAGAATATTATTTTTGATTTATTCATTTAATCCATGCTCCTTAGTGGGTTGGTTTTCTTCTTTTGAATTTTCTAGAAGCGGAGAAATCAATAGTAGTTTGATACCTCTATATTCGAAAGCAGTCTTTATCAAATTTAAGAAAGATTTCATCAGACTGAATAGAATGAAATTACCAACAAAGTGCAGTATTGTAAAAGGTATTCCAAAGATGAGAATGGATAGTAAATATGCTGAAGTAATATTGTTTTGAAGAACAACAATTTGTCCCCCAATTGTTGTTATAATATCATAAAAAATAGCAAAAAATCCCCCCATAATTCCAAGTTCCCAAAAAGAAAGTTTTACAAAGAATTTCCTTCCTAAACCTACTATAATTGCTAGAATAATGTAACAGAGCAATTTAAAAAGTATGAGTAATCCAGCAGATCCATAAATAAAAGTAACCAGAAACTCATAAACTATCGCCATAGATGTTGCTGCTAGAATCCCATAGTAAACTCCAAACAATAAAGAGATAAGAAAAATTGTAACAGAGATAAATTCAATATTTGGGAAGAAGACTACAACAGCTGATAACACTATTCCTAAACCAGCAAGTGAGACAGAAATTGAAAGACGTAAAATGGTTTTTATCAAGATTTTTTCTCTTTCAGTTCCTGTTTGTTTTTTTAGGTTTGTTGTAGTTGTTGTGGTCATTTGTATTACCCTTCAAAAACAATTACGTTATTGCTATTAATTACAATCAAAATTAATAGGTTTGGATTATATGGTTTTCTCTATTGTATTTTTTACACTAGAGAATAATTTGTTGGAAACTAACTCAATCTTTTTTTAGGCAGGATTAGTTGTTTGCCTATGGAAGAAGGTTCCTTGTCTGATGAAGGTGAGCTATTTAAAGTCATCAAAATTGATGTTTTGACGGCTAGCCCCGATATTTTCACATCAGAAGAGGATGTCAAAAGGGGTCATTATGCTGAGATTCCTTTGATAAATTTTGAGCTGGAAAATGGAGAAAATTTCTTGATGGCAAATGTTCCAGTATCTATTGCTATAGAAATTGCACGAAGATTAAATGGTGTTGAATCCAATGATTCGCGTTTGACAATCGCAGAATTAATTCCTGAAGTTTGTTTAATTGATCGAATTGTTATAGATTCTATTATTCCTTTTTCCAATGCTTATCAAGCTACTGTTGAGATTAAACTTGAAGGATTTACTGATATTCAACGTTTTCAGATGATTCCTAGTCATGCTACACTTCTCGCTTTAATATCTGGAGCTCAGATTTTTATTTCAGGTTCTATTATAAAATCAACAGAAGATACTCAAGAAAGCAGTTAGATTTTTGTAAAATAATATGTTTGTAATGTTAATATTATTAAAGGGAACAGCTAAAACTAATTTAACATTTGACTCTGAAATGAGGTTTTTGCTATGGCTGATGAAGAAAAAAACCAAGATACAAAAAATGATGAAATAAGTCTTAATGAAAAAAAGGAATGGATTAATTCAACTAACCAAATGGAAGAAGAGAAAGGTCGTGATTGGAGGAAATATATACTAGGTTTTGCTGTAATTTTAGTTGCAGTAATTATTTGGTATGTTTTAGACTTACTTTTATAGAACTAAAATCATTTAAGTGTTTGAATAAAGATATGGTAGATTACATGACCAAAGCATTCATCTCTGTTAACAACTTAGTAAAGACCTACTATTCAAAAGCAGAAGAATTAACAGTGATACGTGGCACAAGCTTTGAAATTAATAAAGGTGAAGTAGTATGCCTTTTAGGAACTTCAGGATCTGGTAAAACAACTACTCTTAACATATTAGCAGGAATAGATAAACCTACATCTGGAGAGATATGCTACGGTGGTCAAGATATTAGTAAATGGCCTATAGATTCGCTATATGATTATAGATTAAGTGAAATAGGATTTATTTTTCAAGAATTTTATCTTTTAGAGCATTTAACTGCCTTAGAAAATGTTATGGTTCCCATGTTATTAAGTGGAGTGAATGAAGAAATCGCAAAGAATATCGCCCTACAATTATTAAGTCAAGTGGGTTTAAAAGGCAAAACTATGAATCATCCAGAAGAGCTAAGCTCTGGAGAAAAACAGAGAGTATGTGTATCAAGAGCTATAGCAAATTCACCCTCCATTTTAATTGCTGATGAGCCTACCGGAACATTGGATAGCAAAACTGGAGATGCAATAATGCAACTATTACTAAACATAGCTAGAGAGAATAATATGACGATGATTTACACCACACATGATCCCTACTTAACAAGTTTAGCTTCAAGAATATTCGTAATTCAAAAAGGAATTGTAGCTGAAACAGAAATAAGCAACCTTGCAGAATTAGATTATAATAATATCGTATTTGAATCTAAAGGAGGGAAAAATCAAAAATGACAGAAATCAAGGATTACATTCCAACTGACACCAAAACATCTTTCTCTCGAAGAGTATTGCATGCAATATCATTCAATATCCGATTAATTTTTAAAAATATAAGCAATCGAAAAAGAAGTACTGTTATCATCATTGTTGGACTCGTATTTTCTCTTTCAATGCTTTACACAGCATCAATATGGACAAATACATCAGATAAGATAATAGCTGATGATTATATCGAAACTTTGGATTATGAAATGTATATACAATCCTTCGAAAACGATTATTCCAAATACGCTGAAGTTTATGATTATGTAGCTCAGGATTATTTGACTCATCAAGTAGACTGGATTTTTCCTTCTGTAGCATTATTTAATTTTGAAGATAAAGGACCGTTTTATCGGTGGTATCCAGAAAATGAACAAGAGAATATGTCAAATCCCCTTTCAATCTCATCAGGTTTAGCTGTTTCAAACAGGGCAATGGATCGAATTAAGCTTAATTTGGAAATTGAAGGAAATGATAGTTTGCAATCGGGACAAATTATGATGAGTTATACACAAGCAAATCAACTAGAAGCAATCTACAATGAAACAATAACTCCTGGTTATGAGCTCAATGTTGCTATAACCCGAAGAATACCTAATACAGATGAGGGAGAGGTTCAGATGAGATATTATGATATAGATGAAACAACCTTTGAGAATTATACGATAGCAGGTATTTACAAATACGTTGGTTTTAATACAATGATAGATAGACTAATAGGGGGTGGAATAGTGCAAGGTGAGGGAATGGTCATTGATTCTATTTTCTTCCCACTAGATGATTTAACATTCACTGACATGGATTTAATGACAGTAAATGGTATTCTTCCTAAATTATTAGTAAAAACTGATGCTCAGCAATTAAGAGCAGATGGTATTCCAAATATGCCAGATAATTTAGCTGCTTTAAAGGATAGAATTGAAATCCGTTTTTATCATACTTTTTGTAGAATTTTATACCAAGAGATCCAAACCATGACAGATGAATATAGAAGATCTTTTGCTTCAACCAATCTCTTCATTCCTGCAATAGCTTCTGCCGTTCTTCTTACCATTTTATCAACACAAATAACAGTTAAAAGAAGAAGAGAAGAAATTGCTTTTCTTAGATCAAAAGGAGCAGCTAGTAGTCAGATAATTACTATGTTCTTTGGAGAATTTCTCTTAGTTAGTGTTGTCTCTTTAGTTCTGAGCATTGGATTTGGAATTCTTTTTTCAGCATTAATTCCATCCTTTGGGCATGATCAGTTTTTTAATTCATCCCTTTTTATAAGATATTTACAAGAGTTAGAAGTATCTTTATATGATATTGAGATTTCCTCTGTTCTTGTCCTTGGTACATATCTAGTGCTTACTCTTCTTAATGTGATAATATTTGTTAGAAAGGATATTCATGAATCAATGTTAGTTACTCGTAAAGGACAGCAATTCCTAAATTTTGGAATCAAAATTGCAGCTTTTGCTTTAACTCTTGCAGGTTTTATATTCTTGCTAATAGATTACAATAAGATTTCTAAAGAATACTCCTCTTTTGGCTTTACAATTATATCTTCTAGCTCGAAAACTCTCTATGCATACATTGCAATAATCTTCTTTGTGTGTTATTTTATTTCTTTGGGAACGAATTATCTTTTAAAAACTGGCAGTAAATTTTTCAACTATCTTTCTAAAAATGCAGGTTTTCTAATATCCAAAAACATCAAAAGATATAGGAAAAGTTTTACTGAAATAACTTTCTTCATTATTCTAATTATCTGTTTGTTGACGTCCTTTATAACTATTAATTCAACAGTAACGAATAATAACAAATTAGAAGATGATTATAGGCGTGGTGCTGATATCAGAATTCAATCTATTGTTCCTGTAAATATCTCTGAATACGAGGAGAAAATAGGAGCTATAGAAGGCGTAGAATTAGTAACTGGATTTTATGCTGCTAAAGCTTCAATTGGACGTACAACAATAGAAGTCTTCGGTGTTGATTCATTAAAGTATCTTAGTATTGGGAAATGGATAGACACGAGTTTCATGGATATGACTGCAACTGAAGCTCTAACAGCTTTAGCTACTAACGAATCAGGTGTAATCATAAGTGATTTTGTTGCACTAGATCTCGGGTTTACAGTAGGTCGTCCAATGTTTATTAAAGATGTAAGAGGAGGACCATATTATATAAATTTAAACGTTTCTGCTATTGCTTTATCTGCACCAGGTTTAGGGGTTTCACATGGGCACGATCCTAAGATGAATCGAGTTACTAATGAATGGACTATGCTAAATAAAGACCTACTTCAAAGTCTTCTTAATATTGAAAACGGTACATTGTTTTTAGCATCAGTAAAGGAGAATGTGGACATAGAACTAGTTGCTCAAAAGATTAGTGAGTTAAATCACCTTTTCAATGTAAACCCCGAAAGAATAAATCCAGATTACATCGGATATTTCATTATAGATTATATCCCACCAGTAACTCTAACTTTACTTATTGGAGCAATTGTCTTAAATGTCATTGGTGTTATTTATATAATAATAACAACGGATTTCATTTTAGAACAAAGGAGGAGAGAAAACGCTGTTTTACTAGCTTTAGGAGGAAAACAGAAGGATATAAGAAAGCTGATTATAATTGAGATAGCTGTTTATTTACTTGTAACGATTCTAATTGGAGTTCCGACAGGTATACTGACAGCTCTATTTTCACTATCATTTATTAAACCATTACTCATTCCTCGAGAAATCATTGTTATGACACTAAATGTAGACATGGTCACAATTTTGATAATGACTCTTTCCCTGTGTGTTGCTGCATTAATAGGTATAATACCAATATTAAGGAAACAAATGAAGTACGAAATAGTTCATGAGCTAAGAGCTATAGTATAATGAAACAATGAAATTTTAAGCTATTAGTAGCTCTGCTCTAGCTTTTTCTAAAACTTGATGAATCATGTAGTCCTCAGAGATTTTCCAAGATTGATCTATAAACGAATAATTATCTGGATCGAATAGTTTTGTAACAGTAGTTTGAGGATCTAACATCATTATCTGTAAATCTGGGAATAATGACCAGAGTAGATTAATCAGTTCCAGTTTATCTTTAGGAGGTAGGAGAATTTTCCATAAGAAACCTGTTTCTGTATTACGAAAATCTGATTCAAAGGGTAAATCTAAATTCTGAAGTAGATAAATAATTTTTGACATTGCTCTTCTACTGCATATTGCTTTGAACACTAGCTCGTCTTCTAATCCGAAAAATGCCCTATCAAAGTCTACTAGATAATTTCGTATCACATATTTACTAAGAAACTTCTTTCTTCTTGAAATCGTATATTGTGGAATGTTTAGTTGTTTTGATAGAATAGCATACTTCTGCGTAGGATCATGAACTAACTCTTTGAGAATCTGAAAATCTAGGTATCTTAATTGTTGAAGTACATTCTTAGGTTTTTCTCTTGAAATTCTTTGGAAATAATCGAACTGTGGAACGTAATCTACACTATCTATGTTCTTCTTCCAAATATCCCATTTAAATGACCATTTCCTTAATGTAGGTTCCCAATAAGTCAAATCGATTCTTGTTTTTATTCCTCTACCAATAGTTGTAGAATGAACAATCTCTTCAACTAAATTGTTCTCCTCCAAGTAATTTAAGAAATTGCAGAAATTATCGATCGATCCTGCAGGTATGTGTACTTTAAGAAAAATTCCTGTTATTCCTCCATAACACCTTTGCCGTACAACCAAATAAGGATGATAATCAATGATCCTTTCAACAATCCAATATTTATCGATTGATTCTACTCTTAAAAGAAAAATATGACTCTCAAGTCCCATAGATTCAGGATAATATTCAGCATGAAAGCTTGTTACAACTTTATCTTCAAGAAGAATCTCAATTCTTTTCTTAACAGTCGGTGGTGAAAGCTTCACTTTCTCTGCTAATTTACTATGAGGAATTATGGGATCTTTGAGAATATACTTTAAAATTAAATAATCTTCATTTTTGAGACTCAAGTTTTTTCACTAGAGATTTTACTACAGTCTTAAAAAATATTTGTACTCAAGAAAAAGAAAAAAATTGTTTAGCGTTTTTTCTTTCTAGATAGATAAACGCCAAAGGCAATAAACACCACTACTGTTGGAATAAACCAAGAATAGCTAGTATCTGTAGGTGTAGGTGTTGGAGTAGGTATTGGAGGAGGAGGAATATAAAGTCCATATTTCAAATCAATGTTGAAATCCTCAATGATTCCATATGTTTCAGATTTAGAGCGGATTTTGAGAATTAAATCTCTACATATTCCTGAGGTTGCATTATAAGCTACAGTTACATTCAGATTGAAATCTGTGATATTCGAAGGAATAGTTATTGGAAATCCTATATCTCCTTCACCAAGAAGATCAGTAAAAACTGAAGCATTAACTGTTTCCGCAAAAGCATACAAATTGAGTTTTAGATAAACATCATCAATTGTGGAATAAACAAGCGATTCTGTTACATTTGCATATTCTGTTATGTTCAGTAGTTCTTCTTCTAGTCCAATCAATGAGGATGTTTCATTAATGTACGTTCCAAAGTAAAGTGGATAATTAGATATTGATCCAATTTCAAGTGGTAAAGCAATAGGTAAACCTACTGGTATGGTATAACTTGATTCATTTACAAGTATCTCTTGAAATGTTGTTTCATTGGAGAGCATGAATCCAGTTTTGTTATATATGTCATAGGTATAACCTGTATCAGTCAGACTTGTGAAAATGACTCTCATTGTAGTATTTTCTTTTAGAAATATCGTATAATCTGTTCCAAACATTCGTAGTTGTTTTAATTCATACTTGTAAGTAATATCAGTTTCAATTCCCCAAACAGTATCAGCTATTGTAGGAGTTACAAAACTCACAGTGAATACTAGTAGTAGAACCCCACTGGAAAGGAGTAAACCTCTTTTCAATTAATCACCATTTAGATATGCACAAAATTACTTTTATACTTATTTATTTGCATAATAATTTTTCGTAAGACTCTGCTTTGCAACATCTATTACTTGCCTAGCTATTTCTTCATTAACAGATAATAGCTTCTGAATATCTTCTATATCTGCATCAGCGATTCTATTGAGATTTTTGAATTCATGAAAAAGTATCTGAACTTTTGCTTTTCCTATCCCTTTAATTCGTTCAAATATAGTCTCTTTTACTGTTATTCTTCTAAGCGTTCTATGGTAGCTAATAGCAAATCTATGCGCTTCATCCCTGATATGTTGAATCAACCGTAGGACTGGTGAAGATTGATCGAATGTAAGAGGATCTTCGAACCAATTTACAAAGATTTCTTCATTCTTTTTCGCTATGCTGATTGCTGGAATTGATAATTGAAGTTTTTCCAAAACAGCAAGTGCAATATTCAATTGTCCTCTCCCACCGTCGATTACTAGAAGATCTGGTAAAGGATCATCTTTTAGCATTTTGGAGAGATATTTTCTACTAATCACTTCCTCCATCATAGCATAATCATCAGGTTCAGTATATGTTTTTCTTATTCGAAATCTTCTATATAGACTCTTCTTAGGTTCTCCATCAACAAAAACTACACAAGATCCAACCGAATATTGACCTTTTAAAGTAGATATATCAAAACCATGAATTATATTTGGAATTATAGGAAGGTTGAGACTATCTTCCATTTTTTCAAGAACATTTTCTGTTTCTTGATAATATTGCATTTCCCTTAAGAATTTCATTAAATCATTTCTAGCGTTTTTCTCAGCTACTGTAACTAACTGTTTAGAGCTTTCACCTCTAGAAAATCGAACTAGTTTTTCTGAATCATTAACAAACCTGTCTGTAAACTTTTTTTCAACCCAAATAATTTGTTTGGGTTTATCTTTTCCATAAATGAAGGTTAAAACCTTTCCTGAAGTTGTCAACAAATCCTTTTCTTCATCTGAGACAATAAACGTCTTTATGTTATATACTCTATAATTTCTAATCTCCATTTTACAAAAAGCTAAATGGTTATCTTCTTCAGTATAAGATAGAATATCAACATCTTTTCTCTTTGAATGTAAATCTTCTTGCATGTTTAAAATTGTTCGAACAGCTGTAGTAAGATCACGAATAGTGACTGCTTTCTCAAAATTTGATTGATTTGATGCTTCCCACATTTCTTCATCTAGATTATCCAGAAGACTAGCAACATCACCATTTAGAAATGATATTACGTTTTTCACTGTTTTCCCATATTCTTCTGGAGAAATATCATTTTTCCAAGGAGCTAGACATCTTCCTAACCTTTCTCTCATGCATCTTACAGAGGTTCCTTTTTGCTTTATTTTTTCGAAATCTCTTCCACAATTGCAAATGGGGAAAAGACGTAATACGAGTTTTGCAGTTTGTCTAAGCATTGTGTTGTACGGAAAAGGACCAAAATAGACGCTTTTTTTAACTCTTGTATCTGTTTCTCTAGCAAAAAGGAGTTGTGGATAATTTTCTTCCAATGATAATCGTAGGAGCAAGTTTGATTTATCGTCTTTTAACATGCTATTAAACTTTGGTGAGAGTTCACGAACAAGCTTCTTTTCAAGAATTAGAGCTTCAGATTCATTACGTGTAATTACCCAATTTACTCTGTGTGCTGACTCTTGAATTCTTTCTTCCTTCTGGTGGGATGATGGTTGAAAATGCTGTTTAACACGATTCTTTAGATTCTTTGCTTTACCTACATAGACTACAATATCATTCTTATCTTTTATAAGATAAACACCGGGTTCATTGGGTATTTCTTCCAAATCAACAAGAAGACTCATCAAGAATCCACCATTTTTTCAAGTTCCTTAATCTTATCACGAAACATTGCAGCTTTTTCAAAGTCTAGTGTTCCCGCTGCTTCAGCCATTTTTTCCTTTAAATCTTCAATGACAAAAAATATATCTTCAGTGGTTAAATCTTCCGTTATTTCAATTCTTTCTTCTTCCTTAGGACTTACTTGCATCAAAGTTTCTACAATAGATGTTACTTCTTTTCGTATTGTTGTAGGTTGTATTCCATGTTTTTCATTGTATTCTCTTTGGATTTGTCTTCTTCGATTATTTTCTGTTATAGCTCCCTTCATAGAATCAGTAAGGTTATTTGCGTAGAGAATAACACTACCATGAACATTTCTACTAGCCCTTCCCATGAGCTGAATAAGAGATGTTTTTGATCTTAAGAAACCTTCTTTATCAGCATCAAGCACAGCAACAAGA
>Ga0114921_10001732_pt1 | contig 10160 bp, 9 predicted proteins | sample BentaG_FD_87016 | JGI IMG/M metagenome (GOLD analysis project Ga0114921, IMG submission 87016) | Deep subsurface microbial communities from South Atlantic Ocean to uncover new lineages of life (NeLLi) - Benguela_00093 metaG | ecosystem: Environmental > Aquatic > Marine > Oceanic > Sediment ...
TGTTCTGAAGATGTGTATTATGCGGCTGGGAAGGAAGATGAGGTATTCGTAGTGGCAGATTCCGGCGTATGGAAAGAGTTGAAACATTTGATCAAAGAATCTCTCTATAAGGATGTCAGAATAGTTCATGAAAAACGTATCTTTACTGCAAAGTATGTTGAACCACAAAATTTTGCATCAAAACAACGGAGGAAAAACATCCTCTTGGTTGGTTCAGTTACATCCGACAGAACATCCGAATTCATTAGAAATATCTTACCATCTGATGCACTATCAAAAATCGAAAGTCAAGGGGCAGGAATCTTTTTGGCGGAAAATTTTTATGCAGAGGGGCAGATAGTCATTGTAATCGGTGCAAAGGATATGACCAGTTTGAAAGATATTCTTGAAAAAAAGCAGGATACTCTATTCAACATATTTCAAGGAAAAATCAAAGAGCGGATAAAGACTAAAACACTGAAACAATTCAACGAAAGGTTAAGTAAACGGATGAGAAATCAATATGGGTGGTCACTTAAACTTCCAAGGCAGTACCTTGTTTCGAGGGATTCAAATAGGTTTGTAAGATTTGTGCGCCGCCACCCTGACCGTTTTATATCTGTATACTGGGAATTTACAGACAACTTCGACGCACAGTATTGTTTAGACGAGAGAAAAATCATTGCTAAAATTTACTATAGGGGAGACCAGATCGATACCACACGGACCAAAATTGAGGGTTTTAAATTTAGAGGCAGAGATATATTCGTTATATCCGGTGTATGGCAAAATGAGCAATATGTAATGGGTGGACCTTTTCTCACCTATTGTATCTATGAACCCAAGAAAAAGACTGCATATTTTGTAGATGGACTCATCTTTGGTCCGGGTAAAAACAAATGGGTCTATCTCTGTGAACTTGAAGCAATCATTGAGTCCTTTGAACTAAATTAGAAACACATTCTGTTAATCCTGTCAAATAATTTCCTGTCTTATTGCACTCTTTAAAATTTCGAAAGTCAGTTCGTCGTAACTTATACCATCCGCTTCTGCTTCTGCTGGAAGGTCTGAGATATCTGTCATTCCTGGTATGGTATTCACTTCAAGTACATAAGGAATCCCATCGGATGAAACTATCATATCGACTCTTGAGAATCCTTTGCATCCAATTACATTATGGGCAGCGAGTGCAAATTTCTGAGCTTTTTTATATACATCTTCACTCAGACGGGCTGGTATTATGAATTCTGTCAGGCCTTTTGTATACTTCGCCTCGTAATCGTAAAATCTCTTTTTCGGTACCAATTCGAGTATCGGGACAGGTCTCGTATTCTCGTTTGTTCCTATTATACCACAGGTAGCGGTCATCCCATTTATATACTTTTCAAAAAATAGGTCACCAAACTGAACCCTTACCTCTTCAGCCTTTTCAATGAGTTGAGATTCATCCTCTACGATGTGAACACCTATGCTTGACCCCTCTTCTCTTGGTTTAATTACCACAGGTAGTCCGAGTTTCTTCAATCCCATCTTTACATTGGTCTCTAAATTGCTCTTTTGGGGAATGAAAAGATAGGGTGGTATAGGTATATTTTGGGATTCAAAGATTCTCTTCGATGCAATTTTATCCATTCCAAGAGCAGATGAGAATGCATCAGAACCCGTATATGGTATACCCATAAGCTCCAGAAGTGATTGAATCGTACCATCCTCTCCCGGTTTTCCATGAAGCATCACAAATGCTATATCAATCCTCTCTTTTGTTAATGCTTCAGCGATATTCTTATTCACATCTATGGGTATAGTGTTGAACCCCTGCCTTTTCAAAGATTCGTAGATGTTTTTGCCCGAACGGAGGGATACTTCTCTCTCCCTTGACCACCCACCCATCAAGACTCCTATCTTCTTTGTAAGAAAATATTCTCTGCTCATTCTTTCTTCCCTGGGGCAAACCCTATTTTTGATTCTTTGTATCCCTTCATCTCGATCTTGCCAAATTTTTCTTCAAATTTTTTGATGTTATCTTCGAGTGTTACAAGCAGTGACTTCGCATGTTGGGGTGTCATGATGATTCGGGCATAGATCTTGGCTTTTTTAAGTCCTGGCATCAACCTTGCAAAATCGAGAATAAATTCATGTGAAGAATGTGTGATCAAGACCATATTAGAGTATATCCCTTCCATTTCTTTCTCACCCATTTCAAATTCAAGCTTTCGCATCTTCTGTTCCATACTTACCTCCTTGTTGTAAATACAGTACTGTCAAAAAACCACAGATAAACACTGTTAAATTATGAAGCTTTCATATTTCAATTTTTGGCTTGGCAAAGTTTATCATCAAACCAACTCGCAAGCCAGGAATTCGTAACCCACAACCTAAAATATTATGAACATTATACGCCGACTTTATTATCTCAACAGTTAATTCTTTGTAAAGAAGTTCTTTCTCTGTGTTCATCTGTGTTCACCCCGTTAGATAGTAAACATCTAACGGGGTTCATTTTAAAACAATTAAGATAATTGTAGCTATCCCTACTATCCAGCAATAATAGGCAAAGAGACAAAAATTTGCTTTCTGTAATACTTTCAACACAACTTTAATTGCGAAATACCCGGAGCAAAACGCAAAAACTGAACCGAATAGTAGAGGGACGATACCTATTTGGACAATATTTCCCATCCCTTCTTTAATTTGCAGAAAGGTTGCTCCACCAATTACAGGAACTGCGAGGAGAAAAGAGAACTCGGCCGATGTCTTTCTATCCAATCCTCTAAAAAGTCCTGTACTTATGGTCATTCCCGACCTTGATACTCCTGGCAATATGGCTACAGCCTGTGCAATTCCGATCAAAACCGAGTCGAGAACAGAAACTTTGTTGATCTTGTTGGGATGTCTAAGAGGGAATCTCGTTAAGTAAAGAATAAAGCCTGTAAAAAGCAACGCACAGGAAGCAAAGAGGGGGACTTTGAAGATTTTTTCAATCCCTTCTCTCATAGGATAGCCAACTACCGCAGCAGGAATCGTTGCCAAACATAAAAGAAAGAACAATTTAAGATTTGGGTCTGAAACTGTTACGGTCTTATTTTTACCGGGTGAAAAGCGAATCCTTCCACAAAAGATAGATTTAACGATCTTCCAAACTTTTTTTCTGAATACACAGATTATAGCAAGAAGGGTAGCAAAATGGACGAATACTTCAAAGCTTATTCCAGAGGGTTCGACATTCAGTAATGTTTCTGTTAAGACAAGATGTCCTGAGCTTGAAATGGGTAGAAATTCAGTGAACCCCTGCACAAGTCCAAGTATAGCCGCTTTTACGATGGACACTACATCTATATAACAATGAACCCTTTCAAAGTCAAGAGAAAAACGAAAGGTCTCCCTAACCATGAGACTATATCTCAAGATCCGTATGGACAAGCAGGAGCGGGTTAAAATCTGTGTTAATCCGTGCAATCTATGGTTTCTTTTTTCTTGACAAGATTCTCTATTTTTATTTAGTTTTAAATATGCTCTGGTTTAAGAAAAAGAAGGTTTACGGACTGGAACCGCAACAGAAAAAAGAACTTCCTGATGGGGTCTGGTTGAAATGTGAACGATGTGGAGATATACTGTATAGAAAAGAACTCGAACGCAACCTATGGGTCTGTGGAAAATGTGGATACCATTTCAGAATTGGATGCAAGAAATATATAGAGATATTGAGTGATGATGGAAAATTTGAAGAACTGGATGGTGAACTTTCTTCCAAAGATCCACTAAATTTTCCTCAATATGCCCAGAAATTGAAGGATTCTCAAAAAAAGACAGGGATGAAAGAGGGGGTGTTGATTGGTGATGCAACGATTGGTGGACACAAAGTCGTCTTTGCTCTCACGGATTTCGGATTTATTGGAGGGAGTATGGGTTCGGTGGTTGGTGAGAAAGTCACCAGGGCTATACAGCGGGCAAAACAGGAAAAAGTTCCACTCGTCATACTAACCGCCTCTGGTGGTGGTGCAAGGATGCAGGAAGGAATACTTTCATTGATGCAATTGGCAAAAACTTCCGCTCACCTCGCAGAACTTGCAAAGGCGGGGATACCTTATATAACCATTTTAACACATCCAACTATGGCAGGAGTGATGGCATCCTTTGCTTCTTTAGGAGATATAATAATTGCAGAGCCGGGTGCGCTTTTGGGATTTACAGGTCCCAGGGTGATACAACAGACTATTGGAGAGGAGTTACCCGATGGATTCCAGCGTTCTGAATTCCTATTAAAACATGGGATGGTGGACATAATTGCAGAGAGAAAAAATTTAAGAAAGACCCTCGTCAGTGTCCTTGACTTTTTTGAGGAAGATAAGAAATAACCCTTCTCAATATGCCAAAATTATCAAGGGCCCAGATCATTGTATCTGGTGTTGTTCAAGGTGTAGGTTACAGATTTTTTGCCGAAAGAGAAGCAAGAAGACGGGGACTTGTGGGTTATTGCAGAAACACTTATGGCGGAGATGTGGAGGTAGTTGTTGAAGGGGATAGCGGCTTAATAAACGATTATATAAAAGATTTAAGAAGAGGGACCTTTTCTGGAAAGGTGACGGGTGTGAATGTCCAATGGAGTGAATATAAAGGAGAATTTAGTTCCTTTGACATCGAGTTCTATTGATCTCTAATGTAAATATAAACCACAAGATTAAGTCCAGAAAATGGAAATTAGGAAATTGAGAATTCAGAAATTTATCCGCAGAGATTTTTAATTATTTTTTATTCTGTTTTTTCTCCGTGAACTCTGTGTTCTCTGTGGTTGCCTTTTTTCTTAAAAGTTGAAGTGATGACCTGCACCAAAAGAGATACTGAAGTCTCCTCCATCCAATGGATACACAAAGTCAATTCTACCTATCCTTGCTTTGTATACCTTCCCAAATCCAAATCTAATACCTACGCCTACACTGCTGTGCATATCTTCTACTCGAAAATTTTCATTATTAGACCATACACTCCCTGAATCAAAAAATGGCACGATACCTAAACCAATAGTAAAAAAGGTGCCGAGATAAATTCTATCTTCCAAATTGAACAGAAGACTCCTCGTCCCTGCAAATCGATAAGCAGGATATCCCCTCAACCCGTTGTGTGAACCTAAAAGAATCTGCTGATAATCATCGAGTCTCGATCCTGAAGTTATTATCAGACGGGAAGCAAATGTCTGTCGTGGAAGTTTAATGTAAAGGGTGAACCTATCAGTGCCAATAATATTCCTCGAAGTATTTTCTAAAAAGTAGCCTGAAATCGAAATTCGGTTTTTAGTATAAACCCAATTTGCAAATCTGAAAGCCTCACTTATACTTACAGAAAATAGAATCCTCTCATCATCCGAACCTAAAATTTTTAAACCTCGACCCAAAGAGAAAATTCCAGCAAGACCAATATCGAGGTCTTCTACATCACCATAACTGTCAAGAAATGTCTCCTCAATGAAATTCGGGGTGCTCACTCCAGAAGAGAGATTCAAGATACTATTTTTAAAATCCGAGGGGATGGGTTCAGAGTCAGTCGGGGTGAAATTCATCTCTTCAAAATTATAACTGAGCGAAAGATTCGTTTTTATCTTCTCCCCGAAGGAGCGAGTGAGGTACATCCAACCCATCTTTCGATTCTGGTTGAATTCTGAACTTGGTTCACCTTCTTCGTAGAGCCTCTCTATTTTTTTAGATTTAGCTATATATCCACCGTATGCCCATTTAGTCTGCAAAGAATAGAGAGGATGTTCTAATTTCAAAGCCGTTTCACTCCCATCAGAATAATTTTGATAGTCTGCTTTGAAAGCCCACCTGCTACCGAAGAGCCTTGGTTCTTCAAATGTAATTCCTCCTGTGTTCCTCTCTTTTTCAGTGACAAAAGAGAATTCAAGCCATTGACCTCTGCCGAATAGATTGTAATCACCTGCCATAATTCCTAACTCATACCATCCACTTCCTCCTTCTGTAGTAAAGCCCAAAAAGGTTGTCCATCGGTCTTCAACATTCACCACGATGTCGACTCTCCCATCGGAAATTTTATCAGCAGATATTCCAACTTTTGAAAAAAAATCCAAATTTCGCAAATTCCTTTCCGACTCACAGAGAAGTTCTGGTTCATAAATATCGCCTTCTTTAAAGAGGAGTTCTCTGCGCACTACATCCTCAGAGGTGAGAAAATGAATTTTGTTTAGCATATGTGCAACCCATACTGGAATATCTGTCGAGTCGGTAAATATCTCACCCCTTCTAATTTCTATCTCTCCAATTAACACCTCGCACCTACATTCAATGTAAGCCAGGGAAAAGGCAAGTATGAACAGAATCTTTTTAAGGCATCCCATGATAATATATTACATTTCTTACAAATCTTCGTTCATATTTTTAAAATGACCTACATATTATCTCCCATGAAAGTTATAGCATTTCCATATATAGAACTCTTTCGTTTTTTTTCCGTAGCGATATATTTCAAGAGGAACTTCTGGTATGAATGAATCAAATTTGAATTTTTTGGATGGGTCTACTCTGAAATGCGAATCCGTTACAAATACCGCATTGTATCCTTTTAAAGAATCGAGTGGGACCCAGAAGTCATACTGTTCCACTTTTGGATCTATTGATGTTACCAGATATTTTCCTTCAGTATAGAAGGCAAGTCTTCCTGATAACATCCACCGATTGGTAAACAGGAATGTAAGATATTCAGAACTCATCTCATCGGCTATACTTGCTGTTTTTTCACCAACTTGCTCCCATCCGTAGAGTTCACTGGTTATGTCAAATTTGGGTTCAAGTGGTAAGAGAGGGAACAGAGATTGGATATATATGAGGAGAGTGAATGGTAAAGCAGAGACGAATGCCGCAATCTTCAATTTCTTTCCTATCAGGTAGACTACTGCGATGCACAGAGGGATATATGAGAGGGCTGTCCAGTGTGGTTTAAAATCAGGTGATAGACAACCGATAACGGTGAAAAACAGAAATGTGGGAATAGATGCTGAAAAGAGGAAGAGAAGGTTGTTTTTTCTATGTTTGATTCCAATTTTAATGAGGCAATACACACACAAAATCCAAACAAGTGGTGTAATGAAACCCACTTGTCCTCCAAGATAGAGGCCTATGTTTCTAAAAGAGAGTCCTGCTCCGATATGGCGGGATTCAAGGTGGTAGACAAAAGACGCCCAGTTGTGCTGATAGTTCCACACAACTGAAGGAATTAGACCTGCAAGTCCAATAAGTATTGTTAAATAAACTTCTTTCTTCAACAGGTGTATTCTATTTTCCTTTGATACTAAAAGGTATAAAAACACTGTGGGGATGAGCAGGACAGCAAAATACTTTGACAAAAATGAGAGAGCGAGGAAAATTCCTGACAGGTACCACCACTTTACTCCCTTATTCTGTGTTGCCCTATATACAGAATAGAGGGTGAGCATCCAGAATAATGCCAGTGGAGTATCTGGAAGGATGAGTATTGCTCCAAGGTTGAAGACAGGTAGTAGGTTCAGTAACAAAACGGAAAAGAATCCTGTCTTCTCATCGTTGAAAAGATCAACACAGAGCAAAAAGATAACTATTGATGTTCCCACAGAACAGAGAAGAGCCCCCATTCTGACCCATAATTCTGTATTTGAAAAAAGGGATGTGAAGAAGGCGATTATATATGCCACCATCGGTGGATGGTCAAAGTATGAAATATCGAGGTTTTGTGCCCAATGCCAGTAATATCCCTCATCTTCACACAGTCCTAAATGCGAAATGTAGAAGAGACGAATAGGGATTATGCATGCAAAAAGGAGTAGAAGCCAGATTCTATATTTAGACATATACCTTATTTAACAAAAGTATATGAACGGGGTCAATAAAAAACGTTTTTTTATTTGACTTTTTTTGCTACTTGTGTAAATTGGATATAACAATGGAAGATTTTATTGCAAACTTTTTTTCGCCCAACGGTCCTATTGCAAAAGAATTGCCTGCCTATGAGCAAAGAGACGACCAGATTGAAATGAGTCTCGCCATCGCTCGTTCCATTGCTGAAGAGAAACATCTGGTTATAGAAGCAGGAACCGGTATAGGTAAATCTTTTGCCTACCTGGTTCCATTTATTCTTTGGGCGAAAGAGAATAATACACGGGTTATTATATCAACGAATACAAAAACCCTCCAGACACAACTTACCGAAAAGGATATTCTATTCTTAAAAAAAACACTGGGTGTGGATTTTAATTACGAAATCTGTATGGGAGTCAATAATTACCTGTGTAAAAGGAGGTTTTTAAGGACTAATGAGATGGGGCTTTTTACTTCTACTGCGGAGGTGGAACAACTCGATGATATTAGAAGATGGGCTTCTGAGACGAAGACAGGACTTTTAACAGAGTTACCGTTTCTTCCGTCTCCTTCTCTATGGGACCAAATTGCCAAAGAAACGGACCTATGTCTTGGCAAAAACTGTCCTTATAAAGAGGAATGTTTCTACAAAGAAGCGAGGAAGAGACAGTTCAAAGCTCACCTGCTCATAGCTAATCACCACCTCTTTTTCGCCAATATCGAGGCTGCCTCACGGGTTCTTCCGCCTTATGATGCGGTTGTATTCGATGAGGCACACAATTTAGAAAATGTAGCCACGAATTACCTGGGTTTGGTAGTGAGCAATTTTTCAATGAGTTATCTTTTAAACAAGATTCATAATTTAAGAACGGGTAAAGGCACAGTCTCAGTTTTTACCAAGAAGGTCAAAAATGGAGATAGAATACTGACTGATATTGTTAGCAATATTACTGAACTCCATTCCCTGTCAGATGTCTTCTTTGAAAGTCTTGCGAATAAGTTTGGCAAAGAATTCGGTGCAAAGAGGATAAAAAAAGCAAATCCTGTGGAAAATATACTCGAAGAACCGTTGAAAAAATTACTGTTTCCATTAAAAGAGTTAAAAAGAACATTAGAAAATGAAGAGGATAAGATCGAGGTGAATTCACTCATCCAGAGATGTAACAGTGTGAAAGACACGATTTTAACAATACTTGGACAGAAAGATGGAAATTATGTGTACTGGTACGAGTATGAGGGAAAAAGGAGAAGGGCAAGAATGTCTTTAAATGCGGCACCTATAGATATATCAAACATTATAAATGAAAAGGTGTTTAAAGCTATACCCGTTGTTGTCCTCACATCTGCAACTCTGACAGTCAATAAATCTTTCTCTTTCTTAAAACAGAGACTTGGAATAAATAGTGGGGAGGAAATTCTACTCGAATCTCCGTTCGATTTTGAGCAACAGGTACTTTTGTATATAGATAAAGACAACCCAAACCCAAAAGATGAAGATAGATTTGCAAATGCACTCATTTTGAAGATTCCGAAGTTGTTAAAAGCGACTAAAGGAAGAGCATTTGTGTTGTTTACATCATACAAACTGATGGACAAGGTCTTTCCTTATGTAAGGGATAAGTTACGGGAGATTTCCATATTGAAGCAGGGTGACTTTCCAAGAGATATACTATTGAAGGAATTTAAAGAAGATATAGATTCTGTTCTTCTTGGGACCAATACGTTCTGGGAAGGGATAGATGTACCAGGAGAGGCATTGGAATCTGTTATAATAACAAAACTTCCATTTGATGTGCCGGATGACCCGATAATAGAGGCAAGGGCAGAACGGATAGAGAGCGAAGGTGGAAATTCATTCACAGATTATCAACTTCCTCTGGCTGTAATAAGACTGCGACAGGGGTTTGGTAGGCTGATAAGAAATAGAATGGACATTGGGCTCGTAGTGATATTAGACCCAAGAATTGTCAAAAAATCTTACGGACATTACTTTTTAAATTCCCTCCCAAAATGTAAGACAGTAGAGGATATTGATGAAATAAACAAAGTATGGAAAGAAATTAAAGGATGAGGGATGAATTATGATTAGTCGCCGATATTTGCCTCGCTTATCTTTTAACTCTGCGTCTGTTGTTGGTAGGTTCGTAAATATCACAAACTTACGAGATTGCATGAACAAAAGTCTAATATATCCTTATCGAAAAGCTTGCGCTCGACAAAAGATCGGCTCCTTGTAACCGATCAACATAGACGAGTGACAGTACGTGAAAACTCTGTGTTTTGTTGCTCCAGTGCTCATGACTTTATATCCAATGACACAATAACTCAATGACCAATGACCAA
>Ga0114921_10001733_pt1 | contig 10159 bp, 13 predicted proteins | sample BentaG_FD_87016 | JGI IMG/M metagenome (GOLD analysis project Ga0114921, IMG submission 87016) | Deep subsurface microbial communities from South Atlantic Ocean to uncover new lineages of life (NeLLi) - Benguela_00093 metaG | ecosystem: Environmental > Aquatic > Marine > Oceanic > Sediment ...
CAGTTTGTTGGTGTTTTTGACATAACCCTGATACAGGGTAAAGTGGTTGTTAAGCAGGCTCTGGCTAAAACCCTTCATTCCGATGAGACTGCCAAAGTCCTTGGCCTCATAAGCCATTATTCGGCCTCCTTTCCTTAGGCTATTACCTTAAATTAAGGTGCCACTTCCCGGACCTGCGGTCAATTATTATATTAGCAGTTCGGGACGGAAATCAAATATGATTAAATCATATTGGCTATCTTGATTGGGCGTTAGCCGGTAAGACCTTGATATCTCCTGGCCAGCTGTATAACAATCCCTTATCAGTAACCTTGTTTAGCCTTGGAATTCTGGAGGTGTAGATATGTATGATTTGATGATAATCGGTGCCGGTCCCGCCGGGCTGGCGGCCAGTATCTACGCCGCCAGGAAGCGGCTCAAAGCATTGCTGATTAGCGGTGATATTGGCGGTCAGATGAATACTACCTCGGGCATTGAGAACTACCTGGGCTATCAGTTTATTGAGGGGCCGGAGCTGGTAGCCAAGTTCAATGAGCAGGTGGGTCGCTATCCTATAGACCAGAAGATTGGCTACAAGGTCTCCAAGCTTAACAAGATTAAGGGAGGATTTGAGGCTCTGTCCCAGGCCGGCGACAGCTACCGGGCCCGAGCCGTGGTCCTGGCCACCGGCAAGAGACCCAAGAAACTGGCTGTGCCTGGTGAAAATGAGTTTGTCGGCCGGGGGGTATCCTACTGTGCCGTCTGCGATGGGCCCGTCTTCTCAGGGCAGAGGGTGGCCGTTGTCGGCGGGGGTAACTCAGGCCTTGAGGCCGCCCTGGATATGCTCAAGATTGCCGAGCATGTTGACCTGGTTACCATCGCCCAGTTAACCGGTGACAAGGTCCTTGTTAGCCAATTGTTACCGGGAAAGAATCTGAGCATCTATACCGAATACCGGGTGGAAAGGGTAGTGGGCCAGGGCTTTGTTAGCGGTATGGTGATAAAGGACCTGAAGACTGGCCGGAGTAAAAGGCTTGATGTTACCGGCGTCTTCATTGAGATTGGCCTTGAGCCCAACTCTGAGCCGGTAAGTGGCCTCATTAAGCTCAATCGGTGGGCCGAGGTGCCGGTCGACTGTGCCTGCGAAACAGAGATAGCCGGGCTCTATGCCGCCGGAGATGTCACCAGTGTGCCCGAGAAACAGATAGTCGTTGCCGCCGGTGAGGGGGCCAAGGCGGCCCTCCAGGCCCACCGCTACCTCCAGCGGCTGGGGGTGGCGACTACTGCCAGCGATAGATGATAAAAGAGATTGTTCAGGCCTACTTCTTTTCTTCAGTCAGGTATTTTTCGGGGTCATGGTCGAAGGCCTTCTTACAGCCGACGGCGCAGAAGTAGTACTTCTTTCCCCGATACTCTGAGGTAGCCGCCGCCTTAGTCTCCTCCACCTCCATCTTGCAGACCGGGTCGGTAGCCATTAGGTGCCTCCTTATACAGAAGCTCAATCTTCACTGCTTTCCCCCCTGCTTGCTTAGTCGGCCAATCTGCTCGGTTTAAACCCTCTTAGGCGCAGGGAATTAGATACCACGGTGAGTGAGCTGACGGCCATCGCCGCCGCCGCCAGAATGGGGTTTAGGAAACCGTACTCACCCAGGAAGAACTGGAAACCTGAGGGGACGCCGCTCTGCCCGAAGACTAAATAGAGCACCCCGGCGGCTACTGGGATGAGGGCGACATTATAGGCAAAGGCCCAGAAGAGGTTCTGCTTGATAGTCCTCATGGTGCGCTTACCCAGGGCGATGGCACTTATAATGCCCATTAAATCACCGCTGATTAGGGTGATATCGCCGGTCTCCACGGCGACATCGGTGCCGGTGCCGATGGCAATGCCGACATCGGCCTGGGCCAGGGCCGGGGCATCGTTGATGCCGTCGCCGACCATGGCCACCACCTTACCCTCATCCTGGAGCTTCTTTACCTCCTGGGCCTTGTGCTCCGGGAGCACCTCGGCCAGCACCCGGCGGGTGCCCACCTCCTGGGCAATGGCCTGAGCGGTGCGTCGGTTGTCCCCGGTTAACATCACCGTCTCAATACCCATTCTGTGTAGCCCGGCTATGGCCTCTCTAGCACTGGGCTTTAGGGTATCAGCCAGGGCGATGATGCCCACTAGCTGGTTGTCCCGGCCCAGGAACATCACGGTTTTGCCCTTGGCCCAGAGGCGCTCGGCCTCTATCCCCAGCCCGTTTAGGGCCAGACCCCTATCCTGTATCAGCTTAAGATTGCCCAGCAGCAGCTTTTTGCCGTCTACCGAGGCCTCAACGCCGTGGCCGGGGATGGCGTTGAAACCTGTGGCCCGGGACAGCTCCAGTTTCCTGGCTTGGGCCTCCCTGACTATGGCCTCACCGAGGGGATGCTCCGAGCCGAGCTCGGCAGAGGCGGCCAGTCTTAGGACCTCGTCCTGGGAAGAGGACGGGATGGTGATGACATCGGTTACCTTGGGCTTACCCTGGGTCAGGGTACCCGTCTTATCCAGCAGTACGGCATTAATCTTGTGAGATGTCTCCAGGGCCTCAGCGCTGCGGATAAGAATGCCGTTCTCGGCCCCCTTGCCCGTGCCCACCATAATCGCCGTCGGCGTGGCCAGCCCCAGGGCGCAGGGACAGGCGATAATGAGCACGGCGATGAAGTTAAGAAAGGCGAAGGTCAATGCCGGTGCTGGCCCCACTAAATACCAGATTATAAAGGTGATAATGGCCACTCCAATCACCGCCGGCACGAAGTAGCTGGCGATAACATCGGCCAGTCGCTGGATGGGGGCCTTGCTTCCCTGGGCCTCCTCCACCAGGCGGATGATGTGGGCCAGAGTGGTATCGTTGCCCACCTTGGTGGCCTCAAACTCAAAGCTGCCCGTCTTGTTAATGGAGGCGCCAATGACCTCATCGGCCACCTTTTTCTCCACCGGGATACTCTCCCCGGTAATCATGGACTCATCAATGCTGGAGTACCCCTGGCGAATGATGCCGTCAACCGGTACCCGCTCACCGGGGCGCACCCGGATGAGGTCGCCTACCTGGACATCGTCAACGGCAATCTCTTCTTCTTGGCCGTTACGGATAATCACCGCCGTCTTGGGCCTGAGGTTGATTAGCTTCTTTATCGCCTCTGAGGTCTGCCCCCGGGCTCGGGCCTCCAGAAATCTGCCCAGCAGGATTAGGGCGATAATCATGGCCGCGGTGTCAAAGTAGAGATTGGCCTCAAGCTCAGGGGCGGCAAAAAGGCCGGGCAGGAGCACGGCTACCACACTGTAGAAGTAGGCCGCCGAGGTGCCCACGGCAATCAGGGTGTTCATGTCGGCCGTTCTGTGTTTTAGGGCGCCCCAGGCGCCGCGGTAGAATCTTAGGCCGGCCCAGAACTGCACCGGCGTCGCCAGGGCCCAGAGGAGGAAGGCCTTGCCCGGGAAAGCGGGCCCGAAGCCTAAAACCATAATAATTATGCCCAGGCTGGCGGCCAGGATGACCCGATTTCTTAACGCCCGGGTCTGGCGGCGGGCGGTGAGACTAACATCCTCCAGTGTCTCGGCCTTGGAGCCCAGTTCATAGCCGGCGTCCTTTACCGTTTTTCTGAGGTCGGCTGTCTGGACACCCTCTAGGTAGTCTACGGTGGCCTTCTCCGAGGCCAGGTTGACGCTGGCCGAAATTACCCCGGGCACGCCTTTAAGGGCCTTCTCTACCCGGGCGACACAGGAGGCACAGGTCATCCCCTTTACCGGGAAGACCGATTTCCTGGTGGCGGTGCCGTAGCCCAGCTGGCTGACGGTGTCCCTAATCTGGGCCAGGCTTATTCTGGAGGGGTCAAATTCAACCAGAGCCTTTTCTGAGGCAAAATTAACCCTGGCCCTGTCTACCCCGGGTGTCTCAGCCAGGCCCTTCTCAATGGTGGCGGCACAGGTGGTGCAGGTCATGCCCGTCACCGGAAGGATTATCTTCTTTGCCTTCTTGGCTTGCTGGGACATCTGCAGGGCTTTTAGGACAGGTCCTTCTTGATTTGCTCGAACTCTTCTCGGGATATCTCCCCCTTGGCGTAGCGTTCTTTGGCCACATCCAGCGGGCCCTGTTTTGGGGGAGTGCCGTTTCGTCGGCTCAGTCTGGTAATACCCCAGATTATCAGGGCGATGAGCCCTCCCCAGAACAATAGCATCCAGAGGCCGCCAAAAATCATCCACCAGCCCATATGGTCATACCACATGGTTTATCTCCTTAGCCACAAAGCCTAGAAGGCTATCGGCTACTGCTTTTTGTTATGATTTATTATATCATATTAGTGAGGGTTTGCTAATTGGCCCGACGGCTTCTGGCCAATGTAATCCAGTGCCGCTATATGGTAGAATTAGATAGCTTATTTCAGGCTATCATAGAGACAAGGTATGAAGGTAAGAGTGGACAGAGATTTGTGTACCGGCATGGCCTATTGTGTCGAGGTGGCGCCAACAGTCTTTGAGCTTGATGATGAGATGAAGGCAAGGGTTCTTGACCCGGCCTCCGTTGATGATGATACCCTGCTTGAGGCGGCTAAAAGCTGCCCGCTGGAGGCCATAATCCTGGAGGATGACCAGGGCAGGCAGATATATCCCTAGGTTTGGCCTAATGTGACCGCTGTTTAATGGAGGCTAAAGATAGATGAGAAAGGTGTACCTTGATAATGCGGCCACCACCCCTCTTCTGCCTGAGGTCCGTGAGTCTATGCTGCCCTTTCTGGATGAGTTGTCGGGCAACCCCTCATCGCTGCATGACTGGGGTGATAGCGCCCGGGAGGCAGTAGCCGAGGCCCGGGCTAGGGTTGCCCGACTTATTGGCGCTGGGGCTGAGGAGATAATATTCACCAGTTGCGGCACGGAAAGCAACAACCTGGCCGTCAAGGGGCTGGCCCTGGCCCGGCAGAATAAAGGCAGGCATCTGGTGATTTCGGCGATAGAGCATTTCTCGGTACTGCACTCGGCCCGAACCCTGGAGAAGATGGGCTTTGAGCTGAGCCTGGTTCCCGTGGATAGCTCAGGTATGGTTGACCCTGATGATGTGCGCCAGAGCCTCAGGCCCGACACCGTGCTGGTATCAATTCTGCACGGTAGCAACGAGGTGGGCACAATTGAGCCAATCCGGGAGATTGCCCGGATAACCCGGGAGCACAAAGTGCCCCTGCATACTGATGCCGTGGCCACCGCCGGCAACATACCCGTTGATGTCGCTGAGCTGGGGGTGGATGCCTTGAGCCTGGCCGGAAACCAGTTCTACGGGCCTCAGGGAGCGGCCGCCCTCTGGGTGCGTCCCGGGGTGCGCCTGATACCCCAGCTTGATGGCGGCGTCCAGGAGGGCGGGCGGCGGTCGGGCACGGAGAATGTAGCCGCCATTGTCGGCCTGGGCAAGGCTGCTGAACTGGCCAGTGATAATATGACGGTGCGAATGGGGCACCTGTCCCGGCTTCGTGACCGCTTGCTAGACGAGCTTCCCCAGAGGATTGACCATACCGTGGTTACCGGCGACACCACCAGTCGTCTCCCGGGAAACGCCAGCTTCTGTATTGAGTTCATTGAGGGCGAATCTATACTGATGATGCTGAACAGTAAGGGGGTAGCCGCCTCCAGTGGCTCAGCCTGCACCTCAAGGGCACTCAAGGCATCCCATGTCCTCATCGCTATGGGCATCACCCATGAGCTGGCCCAGGGCTCTATCGTCTTTAGCCTGGGTGTGGATAACAGCCCTGAGGATGTTGGCTATGTCCTCGAGGTGCTGCCGCCCATTGTAGACCGATTGCGGCAGATGTCGCCCCTTTATGCCAGGTTTATCAAGGGATAGAAGGGAGGTAAGAATGCCCGTTTACAGTGAAAAGGTAATGGAACACTTTATGAACCCGCGCAATGTGGGTGAGATTGAGAACCCGGACGGCATCGGCGAGGTGGGCAACCCCATCTGCGGGGATATGATGACCTTCTACATTAAGGTTAAGGATAACCACCTTGAGGATGTCAAGTTTAAGACCTTCGGCTGTGGTGCCGCCATTGCCGTTTCCAGCATGACCAGTGAGATGGCCAAGGGTAAGACCCTGGACGAAGCTTTGAAGATCACCCCGGGCACCGTGGCCACCCAGTTGGAGGGCCTGCCCAAGAACAAGCTTCACTGCTCCAACCTGGGCGCCCAGGCCCTGCGCAAAGCCATTGAGGATTATCTGAATAAAAACAGGGCCCAAGGGGGAGGTAAAAATGACTGAGCCAAAAGGGAAAAAACAGGAGCGCCCCTTTTGTCCCTACTGTGATGAGGAGATACTAATCGCCGACTCGCCTTTCTGCCAGCCATGCCGGGTAACACTTTTTTACTGCCCCGGTTGCGGCAGGCTGGTGGCCCGGGGTATCAGGTTCTGTCCCCACTGTGGCGTCGAGATTAAGATTCAGGCGGAGAAATAGGAGGTAGTTTGGTAGTGGCTGAGAAGGAAAAAATGTCCCTAGTTATATACAGCGGTAACCTGGACAGTGCCCTGGCCGGCTTTATGCTGGCCACCACCGGGGCCAGCATGGGCATGGAGGTCAGCATGTTCTTTACCTTCTGGGGGCTGAATATTATTAAGAAAAACGAGGGCGGCATCAAAAGCAAAGGCCTGGTAAGGAAGATGCTCAACTTTATGAATAGAGGCGGCTCAAAGAGGCTTAAGATGTCTCGCTTCAATATGCTTGGTATGGGTACCGGTATGATGAAGGGTCTGATGAAGGATATTAATATGCCTTCCGTTGACGAGTTTATCACCCTGGCCAAGAGTATAGGGGTAAAGATGTATGCCTGCACTACCAGCTGCGGTATGATGGGGCTTGATGAAAGCTCTTTCCGTAGTGAGGTGGATGACATGGTCGGCGCCGCCTTCTTTCTGGGTGAGGCCCGCAAGTCTAAGGTATCCCTTTTCATATAGCTAATATTATCTCAGGAGAATGAGATGAAGGCAGATCAGAGACTGGATTGCATCGGGCTGTATTGTCCCATGCCCATTGTCAAGACGGCCGAGAGGATTAAACAGCTAAAGCAGGGACAGGTTCTAGAGGTTGTTGCCGATGACATAGGGATTAAGGGGGACATGCCCGCCTGGTGTGAGGCCACCGGGCATGAGTTCCTGGGCTTGGAGGAGGCGGCCGGCGAAATCAGGGTCTATATAAAAAAGACGCATGATTAAGAATGGCTTAGCCAGTTACTAGAAGAAAGGGGTCCTGTATGGAGAAACTCAAGGTTAGAGATTTATGCCTGCCGTGTTCACTGGCTCTGGCGGTCAAAGAGAGTGATGGCCTTGAGGCCGCTATCCGGCGCTTTGCCTCGCAGCCGGAGACGCACGCCATCTTTGTTGTTGATAACAAGGGAAGGCTCAAGGGCCTGGTCAAGATAAGGCACTTACTTAATTGGATTCGTCTCAAGTTGGGTGTCAGCCGAGAGCGGCGTAATATTACCGTCGCCGAGGCCTTTGAGGTGGCCAAGTTGAGCCAGTCTAGCCAAATCGGTGACATAACCTCACCGGCGGTTACCGTGAAGCCGGAGGACTCGTTGGCCCATGCCCTAAACCTGATGGCCAATGAGGAAGTGGTTGAGCTGGCTGTGGTCAATGATGATGGTGAGCTCGTCGGAGAAATTAAATTAACCCAGGTTCTGTCCCAACTGCTGGACTTGGGTTCCAGTGCCCAGGGAAAATAATTATTGCTTGGCGTCTACTTACTGGGGTAGTCTTCTTGAAATTATATTGGTGGAGGGCTAGGTGAAGGAGACCAATAACCTGATTGAGGAGTTCATCCTGGAGCACAGGCAGACAAACGAAGCCACCAGCAATCTGCAGCAGACCATAAATGACCTGACCGGGTGGAAAGAGATGGAGGCGGCCAGAGAGGATTTTGGGCCCGGTCGCTTACAGAACCAGCGGCAGAAGCTACAAAAGCTGGAAGAGTCCCTGGGATTGTTAGACAGGGGTCTCAAAGCCCACTTTTTTCGGGAAGAAACCCTGCTCCTTAAGGCCTTTGAGAGTCACGGTGGTCAGGAGCTGGCCTCGGCACTGAATGAGCTACTGTTGGAACATAATGAGCTCAGGCGGCGGCTGGACAGTATTCTTGGGGCAGCGGCCGAGCTTTTATCGGGTAGGTTAAGTGAGTCGCTGTGGCCAAGCAAGGCCTGGGACCTGAGGGCCTATATGAGTAAGACGGCTGAGTCTCTGGCAGTGCATGCCCAGAAGGAGGAGGCCCTTTTTGATAAGGCTCGCCGTGAGCTATCCCGGGAGCCAGAGGCTGGCTAGATTTCTCTGGTGATGCCCTGGTCAACTATCTGGTAGATACGCTTCATGTCAAGGCTGTGGCGTACCAGCTCGGCCAGCCGGTCGTACTCTTTCTCCTTCTCGATGCCGGTTCCTCCCCATCTTTCGGGCAGTCCGCGGCGGCGGCGTAGCCAGTTAAGCAGACCCCGTCTGAAGCCGGCGTTGTGGAATATGCCGTGGATATAGGTACCCCATACCGTTCCCTGGGCATTGAGGGTGCCGTCTTCATAATCAGCCTTACCCTCCGGTGTCTCCAGGATGTGGAAGGCGCTCCTATCGCCTATGTTTTGTGTCCGGCCCATGTGTATCTCGTAGCCGATGAGCTCTTGGCCGGCCGTCTCTTGGAACGGTTCCCAGTTGGTGGCTACCTGTGCCTTCACCTGGGTGGTTGACTTCTGCCGGGTAAAGGTGGTCTCGGCATCCAGCAGGCCCAGCCCCAGGGCGCTGCCCGTTTCTGACTCAACCCCGTCCGGGTCGTGGATGGCCTTGCCCAGCATCTGGTAGCCGCCGCAGATGCCGACTACGGCGGTACCGCCTTTGGCCTTTTGGATAATACCTTCAGCAATTCCTGATTGCCGCAGGTACTTGAGGTCGGCATAGGTGCTCTTGGTGCCGGGTAGTATGATGAGGTCGGGGCTTTCCAGCTCAGCGGCCTTGGTTATGTAGCGTACCTGTGAGCCGTCTTCTTCTAGAGGGTCAAAGTCATCATAATTGGCGATGCGGGGCAGACGGACAATAGCAATATCCAGGTCGGTTGCTGGCAGCCGCTGGGCCCTTTCGTCAAGGAAGACCGAGTCCTCCTGGGCAATGGTGATATTACGAAAGTAGGGGACAATGCCCAGCACCGGCTTCTTAGTGCGCTCCTCAAGGAAGTCAATGGCCGGCTTAATCAATTTAACATCGCCGCGGAACTTGTTGAGGATGAAGCCCTTGATATAGCCGCGCTCGTCCTCATCCAGCAGTTCCAGTGTGCCCACCAGTGAGGCAAAGACACCTCCCCGGTCAATATCACCCACCAGCAGCACCGGGGCCTGGGCTATCTTGGCCACCCGCATGTTGACTATCTCCCTCGGCTTTAGGTTTATTTCGGCCGGGCTGCCGGCGCCCTCAATGACGACCATATCATAGCTAGAGCGCAGGCGCTTGAGAGAGCTGACTATTTTCTTTAGTAGCTCAGGGGTGTACTCATAGTATTCGGCGGCCGAGATACTCTGGGCCACTCTACCCTGGACAATTATCTGGGAGCGGGAGTCCGCCTCCGGCTTGATTAGCACCGGGTTCATGTCAACGCTGGCTTCAATACCGGCGGCTTCGGCCTGCACCGCCTGGGCGCGGCCGATTTCGCCGCCCTCCCTGGTAACAAAGGCGTTAAGGGCCATGTTCTGTGCCTTAAACGGGGTCACCTTGAGGCCGTCCTGCTTGAAGATGCGGCACAGGGCCGCCACCAGAATGCTCTTACCCACATTAGAGGCAGTGCCCTGTATCATTAAGACCTTGGCCATTTTTTATTTGCCCACCCTTGTTTATCGCCAGTTTTATATTATACCAATTTTGTCCCTTTCAGGGCTATGGCCCCTTTGCCAGTCGTTTTTTGTGATTGTATAATGGACAGTATCATTTGATTAACTGGATGGGGTTTTGAAAATGACCAGTAATAAACCACTGGCCCAGGCTGACGAGGTCATTAAGAGGCTGAAGAGAAGATACCCCGGGGCCCACATAACCCTCAGGTTTTCCAGCCCACTGGAGCTATTGGTGGCCACGGTGCTTTCGGCTCAGTGCACTGATGAAAGGGTCAACGAGGTAACGGCCGGTCTGTTTAAGAAGTACCGTACCGCGGCTGATTATGCCCAGGCCA
>Ga0114921_10001734_pt1 | contig 10159 bp, 11 predicted proteins | sample BentaG_FD_87016 | JGI IMG/M metagenome (GOLD analysis project Ga0114921, IMG submission 87016) | Deep subsurface microbial communities from South Atlantic Ocean to uncover new lineages of life (NeLLi) - Benguela_00093 metaG | ecosystem: Environmental > Aquatic > Marine > Oceanic > Sediment ...
CTGGAAATTGTGGACAAGGTACAGCAGGCAGTAGAAACGATCAAGGAGAAGCTGGCCGCTCCTCCTGCACCACCAGTGACGGAGCCGAAGGACACAGCGTTGGACGAGGACCGGCTAGTTGCCAACGCAACACAAAGGATAAGGGAGGAGCAGGAAGAGGAGAGGCAACGCCCAGGGGCAGGTCACAGCAGCATAAACGAGAGCACGCTGAGGCATTGCGACTTTTCTTCCAGCAATTTCCGAGTCTGGACACACAAGGAAAGAATGAGCAAAAAGCCCTTGAAATGTAGCATTTTACTGTCCAGACCGGCCCAATTGGACGCTTCTTGGATAGTACTTGGACACCCTATGTCCAAATCTTAAATTGATATTTAATTTTGGCTCCCCTGCTAAAGAACTGCTGGAACCAAATAATTTAAGATATTCAATGTATATATGATTTGAAAGCTATTCTAAATAGCTCTCAAATCCAAAGGATTCTCTCTAATGCTTTATGATAATATCCCACTATTTACTAGAAACATATATCTTGATAAGAATAAAGACTGTATTTTCCCTGTATTTACAAGGATATTGATATGACAAAAAACAAAGCCAGCTGGAAAAAAGGAGAGTGTGACAATCCAAAAGGACGACCTAAAGGAAGTCTAAATATTGCAACACGACTAGAAAAAGCCCTAGAAAAGAAAGCGAAGAACAATGGAATTCATTGAATCGACTATGCTGTAAGAAGGTGTTATAAAGATACGCGTGTTTTACTTTTAATATTAGAAAAAACAATTCCAGAATACAAGATATAATGTGCCATATTGTCACAAATTATTAGTTATTTTACGCTTAATATTTGACAGTGGATATTCTTTGTATTAGAATATTTTTAGGCAAAATGAAAGATTCAAATTGTACCAATTTTAATACTTTTAGCTTGGAAGCCGACCTTGTTACTATACTCATTGATAAAATTGACAACCTCGTAAAAAACACCACTGCAGTTTTCAAGAAACAAGAGTGGTATATTGGTAGACGAATTGCAGATATTGCTATTTGTGGATTTAGTTCTACGCCTCTTCCTAACTCCCTACCAAAATCAATTAAAAGACTAAGCTATTACGATATTCATATCATTGCTCATTTATTTGACAGACCACTACGCCTGCTTACAATATCTGAACGCGTAAAATCTAGTGCAATTAAGGCGCAAAAATCGTTAGACAAACTAAAACGCTCTGGGCTAGTTGATCAAACTAATGCTGGCGCATACCACTTAACAGATTGGAGATGCTTTGTCCCCTCAGAAATCATAACAATAGAAGCAAAATTACAAGATTGGAAAACTGCTATTCAACAAGCCTCGTACTATAGAAAATTCTCTGATTTTTCTTATGTTGCCATGCCTTCAAGAAAATGCACCAATGAAAATTTGACTGATTCTTGCAAGGAACTTGGAATAGGTTTAATTTCTGTATTTGATAAAAGCAAATCTACATTGTCTATCAAGGCAAAGAGGAATTGCGCAAGTAATTCACCACAACGTGATATCGCTGCAATGTCCTTGCTTCAAGCTTTTATGAAGGAAGCAAGTCATGCCACCGCCGTTTAATCCCCCACTCTCAATAGCTGAAATAAGGGATGTCTTTCCTGATTTAAGCATTGACACTGCTCTACAGCCAGGTGGACAAGGATCCGTTTTTACCATAAATACTGCCACATCAAATAAAGCCGTACTTAAGATTTATAGTCAAGATACAGCACTGATAAGAATTAGACATGAGATTGAAGCATTAAAAGAAATTGAATCAAAATATATTGTTAAACTATATAATTATGGAGAGGTAGCATTACGAAATTCCCAATTGAAGTTTTCTATTATGGAATATATATCTGGTAACGAGGCAACACAATTACTTGCAAAACTAAGTCTTGTTGAAACTAAACGAGCTCTGCATGATATTTCATTAGGAATTGAAATTCTTTGGGATAAAAGAATTGTTCATAGAGACATAAAACCAGGAAACATAATTCGACGTGATAACGGAGACTTTGTAATTATTGATCTTGGTATTGCAAAGCATTTAGATAAAACTGTTGCTACCAAAACAGGTTCTTGGCTTGGCACACCTGGCTACATGTCACCAGAACAGGCTGCTGGGCGCAGAGCACTTACTTTCAAATCTGATTTGTTTTGTCTTGGCATCTTAATATATGAACTAGTAAGTGGAAATCACCCCTTTATTAGAAACCAAAATCTAATTAATGTACTAAGAACGCCTCCAAGCTTGAAAAGCTTTGTAAGTACCATCGATGATAGCACAAGTGATATTGTGGATAAATTATTACAACCTTTCCCATTGGATAGACCACGATCTTGTAGGGAAGTATATAGTATATTTAGGGGGTAAAAAGTGTATTTTGAAAATATTGATTATCATTGGAATTTCTTAAAGCAAATCCCTGTAAGAGGAGCTATTTTTAAACCCTCTAGTCAAAATTATGTAAGTTCATTACGCAGACATAAGAATTTTGATGGAGAAATCCTTTTTGATCCACAATTATATCTATTGAACTTTCCAATTATTCTTAATGATTTTTCAACACTCCTATGCAACTTATCTACATACCCTTGGTTTGGTATGGAAGTTAGTGAATTTGATGATACCTCATGTAATATTCGAGCCTGGACTAAAAGTATTCTTAAAGATATTAAAAATATATGGAATTCACGAAATGACCCACTCGAAAATTGGAAAGATACAGTAATAAAATGTGTCCAATACCAAATTGAGTTTGGGTGTAGCAAGATTATTATTCCTGCTACTGCTATTTCCGATCCAGAAAGCAATCTTAAAGAAGATTTTGCTAGATTAGATTCTGCCATCGATATTGCTTCAAGTTTAACCAAATTACCTTTATTAGCCTCTGTTCCTTTCCAAGATACAGCAATAAGACACCGAGATCCAAATGATAGCGATTTAATAGAAGCAATTGCTGATGGTATTTCTGCACGAGATAATATTGTAGGTGCGTACGTTTTACTTAGTTTTTTAAACGCTTCCGAAGAACGAATTCATAACCAGAGAATTGCCGCCTCTCTTCTAACTCTCTGTAAAGCACTCTCTCAAAATGCTGAAATGATAGTAATAGCAAACTATTTGGAGAGTTTTGGTCTAGTTGCTCAAGCGTTTGGAGCCTATGGATATGGAAGTGGCTATAGAAGAAAAAGCAAAAGATTCAGTTTCAATGATCTAAAAGATTCTGGTGGTGGCCCAGCATCGCCAAAATTCCATTCACTAGCATTAACAATGGATTTTTACCCTGAAACAGAATTAGAACGTATTAGAGATATTCACTTAACAAAATATTTTGCTGATGATAAGACTCCTTCATCAACTCCATTGTTAGATCAATTGAATTCTGGTGGCCCCGTTAATGCAATCGCTGATTGGGCTGAAAGTCCTAATAATGTTAGCGCAGCTAGGGTTCATTATTCCGAACTTCACACTAAATTTGCCTCAAAATCATGGACTCCTGAACAAGCACTTGATTGGATACAATCTGCAGAAACTAATTGGCTTTATCTTCGGAATCGCTTTGAAGAAAATCCACTTGAATCTAACGGCTCACATATTAGCCCCTGGAGATCTGTTATTGAATCCATATTAAATCACTAAGAGTTTTTTCATATGGATTCTTCATGGCCAATAACTGCAAAAGAAATTACAGTAAATCTCAATATTGCTGAACAAAAAGTATTTGAAAATATTGATTCAATTGCTCAAGAAAAGCTTTCCGAATTGCAATCTAAATAGAGAACAGCTTATTGCCAACGCGTTTGCAACTCTTGACCTGCCCCCCTAGAGTCGGTCCAGTTATTATGTTAGAGCGTGACCAATGGGACAGGTCATGACCAAATAGGAACCTAAACGAAATACAGTTGGACGGCCGTCAAATCATTCAAGGTAGTTGCGACTGAAGCGCAATCGCGAAGTCAAGACAACCAATAAAAGATGGATTTTCGGAAACCATTGCTAGATGATTTGACACGTACATCTAATATTACCTAATAAGCCAATTTACAGTACACTTTAAATCAAACTGCTATTTAAGCTAGCGCGTAGGCAAGATCCTTCCCCCACTCTTTAGCTTGAATCCAAGGAATGGGCCGGGATTCAACGGTGGATAATGCCTAACTAGCCTAACACAGGCTTCAAAACTTAACAAAAAGCCGGTTTTGCGTACAATTGGACTGTATGGTATCCGGCTCATCCTGCAAGATTGGAGATATTCAATATGACTAAGAATACGAATCGGCCATCCAGGCAGGTCGTCGGTAGTATGGGTCTTTACTATGTATGCTACCAATTATCAAAACGCGGGTGGAATGTTATGCCGACCTCAAGAAATGCGAGAGGTGTTGACGTAGTCGTCCATAGTCAAGATGCAGTACGAACTCACACCATACAGGTCAAGACCCTGAGCAAAAGAGATCCTGTTCCTCTCGAGAACAATCTGAGTAATCTGATTGCTGATTGTATGGTGATATGTAGACAAGCCTTCAGTGTAGAACCGGAGACCTTTATTGCTAGGACCGGTGAAGTGAAGGGTCGCATCCACGAAGGAATGAAACACGAAAAGAAAAGCTATCGGCTTCAACCGAAAGACTACGAGGATTTCAGAGATAATTGGAACATAATTGGGAATGGATATGACTAAGGTCTGGAACTCTACGTCACAAAGCCTCCCCAGGAAGACCGAAGGAAAAACAAGAATCTGCTCGATCTAACGTCAGCATGTAGGAGGAAGAAGAAGCAAACAGGTTACCACCCCTCACGGAAAGCAAGAATGCCACGAACTTCTTCCACGTCCCTGGCAAACTTAACAGAAGTTGAATTTCGTGTATAATTAGATTGTCTCGCCTTACCATCGAGGCGCGTCGGGATTGAGAACGCACCGGAGGTAGTAGTGAGTTCACTTGCTTTTGGTGAATGTTGCTTTCTATCAATTCCTAGAGAGGGTTACCGGCTCACCTGGGAAGTAACCCAATTCTGTCCCTCTTCTTGTGAGTATTGCTTCACTTGGAGCTCTCCTAGAAGAGAGAAATTGGAATGCGACATAAATTCTGCTATCAAGAAGTTGCAGATCCTTGCAGGGGAAGCTCAGATACAAGATGTTCTCATCACAGGAGGCGAGCCACTCAGCGTTGTAAAGGAGATAGCGCCGTTTCTTTCATTCCTCAACCACGAAGGGATCACATTCTCTTTTTCCTCTAATCTGTACGACGAAAAACTCTTTGCTACAGTGTGTCGATTTAGGCCTCGTGCCATAAACCTGAGCATCGATCCACCATCAGATGTGCATGGGACTTCCTCCTTCAAGGCTTCCTATGATAGTATTGAAAAGAAATTGGACATGGTTGAGATGGAACAAATACCACTGAAGGTGACTGCCGTAATAACGCGCAGAAACCACAAACATATTGAGGACCTTCTCGATTACCTTTCTGCCGCGTTGCGAAGACATGCAAACATAGCCAAGATCGGTTTCAACCGAGAATACCCTATTGGTCACGCAGCCGAATACGAACCGCAGAACAAGGGAGAACTCCGGAAGACTTTTGCTAGCGTCAGGAAATGGGCGGGGGAGGTCTCGATCCCTGTCTCAATGGTTAACTGGGACATATTTCACTCGCCTCTCCAGTATTGTCCTGCCGGCAAGAACCTCATCTCGATCATGCCCAACGCCGATGTAGCCCCTTGCTCCCTTCTATACAATTTTACCAGAAGTTTTAGAGTAGGAAATCTTCTTAAAGACCCACTAAGGGATGTCCTGCAGCGTCTTGAGACTTTCTCAGAGGAGATTCAAAAGTATGACCGATTAACGAAATCAAGAACGCCTGCTTGCTCAACTTGCGAAATAGAACATCAATGTGGTGGAGGTTGCCCCGCAATGCTTCCCATCGCCTCCAATCACGTATCTCGTCGAACATGTAAATTGACACCCACGCGAGTGACGGATCATGAAAGAAGACTTCTGTCTAGTTTTCATCATGATTTCCATGTTGGGTATTCACCTGATGCGAGAGTCTTTATAGCACCCAAGGAGCAATTGCCTGATGCTATTGAGAGAAGAATACGCAGGTTCATACGCAAGAAACTGAGACCCAGCGATTTGGCCCATACAATGGAACACGTGGATTGCGTAGTGACCCTGGCCAAGCTCATATCCAAGAAGGAAGGGGCATCGCTCAAGATCACTGTGCCGGCAGCATATTGTCACGACATATGTCCGAGAGAACCAGCAATGCACCATATGCATACGTTCAAATCCGCTGTAATTGCAAGGGATTTTCTCCGTCAGACTGATTTCTTCACCGAGGAAGAGCTCACTCATATTCAGTTCTGCATTTACACCTCATCTTACGGTTCATATCTCCTCGGATATCCACCACTGTCCCTCGAAGCGAAAGCGGTGCGTGACGCGGATTGGCTTGACGCAATTGGAGCAAGGGGTATCGCTCGGGTCTTTGCATTCGGGGAGGCACACGGAGCAAAATCCTTCGGGTACCCGGACATGGACCCGGATGAGTTTATGATTTCTATGGACATGAACATAACAGGTCCCGACAGGGATCCTATTACTCATTTCTTCACAAAGCTGCTCAAGATTCATTCATTGTTGCAGACGACTACAGGACAACAGCTGGGAAAGAGACGCCACCAGTTGATGGTTGATTTTCTTAGAGAGTATCGCGAAGAGATGGATATTGAGAAAGACCCTGATTACCAGCTACGAATTAGCTTTAGAGAATAGTCGTGATTATGGGCAGAGAAGATCACAGGGGTACCACCGTGATCTTCTCAAGCGCTAGAAGACCTTCTTTTTCGTGGGAACAGTTCATTGGGTGGCACAAGTACGTGCAGGTAGTACCCGGAACTGACGGCTTCGGGTTCTACGCCACAAAAGTGCCACATACCACCCACCGAGTCTTTCAATCCAGACCAGCTCCAGGCATCCCCCTGTTTGGAGTTGGGTCTGAGCTTTCTAAATTTGTCTATCACACTCCATGCAGAAGGTCCGTCGTGCCAAGAGACAGTGCTCACTTCATTCCTTCCCGGTGCTCGGTTGGTCGCATTACAGCCGACAGTACGTTCAGGTTAGATTGGCCTACAGATCCCGGGTACGTTAAGATAGCACCCTAGTTTGAGGTGGATCCAAATAGGCCATAGCTCATCTTAAATTCCCATTTAATTGCGGCATCTGTCAAATTCCTAGCCTTCTTGGCAGAATTGTCGGGTTCTTGCCGTATAGGAGAGTGCCCACCTTGCGGGTGCGGCTGGCATTGTTGTGTCACGACCAACCCCAGTCAAAACATATGCCTCGTGTTACGGAATGTTCTCTTCACTTTTGGCTAGTGTTCTTTTGCCGTATTCTTGTTTGCCCAGCTGTTTTAGCGGCATCCGACACACCTTGAGCATCCTCTGCAGTGCCAAGAATCCGCTCCAAGCTCTATTCTATCCTATCTTCCATTCTTTCAGTATTGTTGGGAAGATCACCTATTTCCCGCATGATTCTTGACTTAGTGTTCACAAGACTGTGTGCCAATGCTTTTGTGGCTCGTCTAAATTTCTCTACCAACTGTTGGCTTTCGGCTGCAAGAGACATACAGAGTAGCCCACCTGGCAAGAGTATATTGCTGCATCCATCTCGCCGTATTCTACAAGTATCTTCGGCAGTGCAATACGGTTTTTCATCCCCACCAGGTAGGTGAAGGAAGACTATGGTTTCGAGCTGCCCTGATCGACAATCCTATTTAGTGCCTGTCTCCAGGAATACAGACCATAGACTTGCAGTATCTGGTACTCTCAACGTCTGATCGCGTTTTGCCGACAGTCTTACGAGTTAATTCCATGGCCATCTCGTGGTTTTCACGTTCCCGCGCTACCAAATGTCTTCCTGATGAATTCCTGGTAGCTTGTCCTGGAATCCTCTGGAAAATCTGTCATGTACTCCTCGAAGGATTCATCCAAGACATTCCATTTTGCCCACCAAGCTTCTGGAAACTCGTCTTCTTGAACCTGTAAGAAGGGAAGGGTTTTCGTCAATATGTATGCAAGGAAGCTGGAAAAATTGGTGTACAGAAATGCCAGATCCTCGTCGTAGACTGGTGTTATCGGGAATGGCCTCTTCCCCATTGCCCAAGGAACATAATGTCTGAGGATGTTTATTCTTGAACGGTGCACGGAATTATGCATCAGGGCTAGCATTCCTTTGAGTACCTTCCGCGTTTGAGATGAGAGACGACTTTCATTTCCAATCAACGCTTCACGTACTTTGTTATCGGTTTTCCTTATCCCTCTTCTTATTCTTTCTTGCCAATCTGTATCTCCGTTTTTGATTCTTTGTATAGGAACGTCAGCAAAGGCGTTCTCTACAGTTATGATGCCTTTGTTCAGCGCAATTATGGAGAGAGCATTCTCTAGGACACCCCGAAGGAGGCCAACCGCATCGATATAGTAACCTTTCCAGAACACAATGTTGCTTGCACGAAATCTCCAGAATGTCGGAATGTGAAATGCAGTGATCACGGAAATCTTATCGGGCCATTTTCGATCTCGCCGTTTCCCCATTAGTTCTAGAGTCTCAAAGTAGAATCCAAGGAAGGCGTCTAACAAACGAACATACCCACTGAAGGTGTTGAAGAGAGAGTTGAACAGCGCCGTTTCTCTTACCTCGAGCCTTAAGATACTCTCCCCTACGACTCCAGCTGGTCCAGAGAAAGTGTCCTCAATTCTTTTCAGCCATTTTGCTACTGACTTCCTAGCCATTCTTCCCAGAACCTGTTGACTTTTTGGTGGAGCTTAGGCTCCTATTCGCTTGTAGTCCGCACCTTTCATAAGGATGTTTCGCCAGAGTTTCCTTGAAGTCATCTAACTACATAGTATGCCTCGGCAACTCTGGGCGGGTATTTGAGGTCCGTATGGTTGTTTGGGTTAAGGCGGGAATCTCGTTGAGGATGCGAATTGTACGACTGGGCCCAGATCTCGGAACGCTAGGTCCTGTCATCTCCCATTGTTGCTTATTGAACTGCGGAAACGTGTTGTCGGCTAAACTGTCCAGTTTGGCTGGTTGAAATCCTAGGACATCGGCTGATTCTCAAAGGATACAAAACACAGGAGATGGGTACTGTGCCATTCTCTGTCCGACAATGATCGGGCTACCGAGCGCCAATCATGTCATCAACGTCAGTCTCATCTTCCCCTAGCTGAAGCTGCTTTTCTTTTGCTGGTCATCCGTCCTGCATAGGTGTACGACTTTCCGCCCTTACTTCTCCATAATAGTCAAATGTGTGTTCGAGTCAAGCGGTTCATTGACATTGCTTGATCAATTGACTTGATACGTTGCGAGGCGAATATCTGCTGTACCCGATTTTCAGATTAAATAGCAGTTTAAGCTTACCAGAAAATGATGGCAAATTCCGTTCGAACAAATATCCATTAGTTGGATGAGCACTATACCGAAAGAAGGCTGGAGAACTCTGGTGGAGACCCCTTTCCTATGTTGTGGTCGCAATTCGACACGCGATTTTGAGCTGGTTGCACAACCACTGCCCAGGCAGTCCCTGTACAATTGGGGTAAAAGCACTCAAACCCTGTTCCGTATTAGCATTAAGCCCTATTTTCGAGTAAGAAAATCCTACCCAACAAGCTCCCAGGAAAACAGAGAAAAGATGGTTCGTCCCTGGGTCAAGGTTTCTCTTTGTCAGTACGAGGAGCTCAAGAGGCTAACAGAAAAGAGAGGTAAGCCACTATCCGAGATAATCCGAAAGGCTGTATCCGAGTTCGGGAAGAAGAAAGACTTCCCCGCTGATACAGCGCTCTCATCTCTTACAAGAGGGACAAGAAACAGGTACAAATCTGTATCAGCCTATTTCCCTAGATCTGACTGGAGTCTTCTGGAGGAAATCTCAAAGAACACCGGGAAATGTAAGACTGGGCTTGTCAGGCAAGCCCTGGATGAGTATCTGGGAAGGTGAGTATGAACCCACGACAGACTCATTTCACTTTAATAGATCTCAGACATCCATAGCCAGCCGCGTGTAGTTAGGCCGCAGCTAAGTCGCACCAAAGCGCCTCCCGCAGCCAAATCTTAGCACTTGTCAATC
>Ga0114921_10001737_pt1 | contig 10151 bp, 8 predicted proteins | sample BentaG_FD_87016 | JGI IMG/M metagenome (GOLD analysis project Ga0114921, IMG submission 87016) | Deep subsurface microbial communities from South Atlantic Ocean to uncover new lineages of life (NeLLi) - Benguela_00093 metaG | ecosystem: Environmental > Aquatic > Marine > Oceanic > Sediment ...
AAACACGGAGGGCGTCCTGGGTCATACGATCATTTGCCGCCAGGATCTTCATGCGTTGAGATTCACCTAATGGGGAGACCGATCTATCAGCACGCTTATATTTTGTGCAATGATCCAAGACAATGTCAGGAGCTCCTTTTACAGTAACAACATACCATTCCCGCTTTTGATCGTCATAGAAGGGGGAGATATCATCCGGTTTGGGATCTCGCACACTGTGCAGGGTGAGCATGCGTTTTCTGGTGGAGTCAAAGGGAATCTCTTGTATTCGTGGATATGCTTTACGCAAATCAGAAGTCCAGGCACCAGCTTTGGCTGCGGCCACGATCAGAGCCCCCTCCGTAGGATCGCCAGCCACACGGTAAGTTGGCTGCGTATCGTCAGGATTACCCATATCTAGATCAGCATCATTGTTAAGCGCAGCAACCCAGAGAGCTGTAAATGCACCGTGATAATCTTCGAGTGCGATAGTTTGGCCATCGATTTGGAATTCCCCCACCGGGGCATAACCACTCCCAGTGATATTCACCGTCTGACCATCCACCCACAAGCGGGTGGCCGTCATCTGGTTTTGGGTCAAGGTGCCGGTTTTATCGGAGCAAATGATCGTCGCCGAGCCCAATGTTTCAACCGAGGATAATCGCCGGATGAGGGAGTTGTGCTTGACCATCTCACGCATACCCAAGGCCAGACTGATGGTGACGACTGCGGGTAAGCCCTCCGGGACCGCTGCAATAGCCAGGCTGACCGCGATCAGGAACATATCCAGAGGAGCAAAGCCACGCATCCAGCCTACCAGGAACACCGCGCCACAAATCGCCAATGCGGCCCAACCCAGGGTTTTTCCAACCGTATCGAGACGGCGTTGAAGCGGTGTCGGGGTATGCTCAACCGTCTGGAGCATTTTGGCAATCAAGCCGATCTGGGTATGCATCCCTGTACTAACAACAACACCTTTTCCACGCCCAAAGTTGACCATGGTGCCCATGAAAGCCGTATTTTTCCGATCTCCTAAGGGGATATTGGGTTCGAGACGGATGATAGCATCTTTCTGGACTGGGACCGATTCTCCGGTCAGCGCGGCTTCATCAACCTTCAGGTTAACAGCTTCCAGCAGGCGAACATCCGCAGGTACATAATTCCCCGCCTCCAGAAGAACCAAATCCCCAGGAACCAGTTGTTGTGCTGGGAACACATGCCGGGAACCATCACGGATAACCTGTGCATCTGGCGAAGCCAATTTTTGTAGAGCCGCCAATTCCTGGGCTGCGCGACGTTCCTGAACAACCCCCAAGGTGGCATTCAAGATGACGATAGCGATGATCGCCACAGCCTCGATGTAGTCGCCAAGCAAGGCTGATATTATGGCTGCCGCGATCAACAAGATCACCACAAAGTTGTTGAATTGTTCGCCCAACATTTGCCAGAAAGAAATTCCCGGGGCTTCTTCGAGCTCATTAGGACCATATTTTTCTAATCTCCGTTGAGCTTCTTGGCTAGATAAACCCTCTTCTGCGAAAGTCGCCAGGCGTGAAAGTACTTCATCAGCCTCAACGGCATGCCAGGAATCGCCATCTAAATTCTCAGTTATCTTATGTAAGATTGTGTTTTCCATGGTTAAATCAAAAACCGGTATTTATCCGGAGTTATTCTTTGAATATCCATTATTGTGCTCAATTTATTGTCATTGTACTCCATTCTATGACATTGACAAGGTGTCTGTGGGGCTATCCAATTATTGACTGGCAGCTCTGGACAGCGCAGACGGCAATTAGGTTAAATATGAATTTCTGGAAAAGGCAGGGGCAGATAAGGTCATGACAAAAGGCACTTTGCTCGCTAAATGCCTCATGCTATAATCCTCTCTCAATCATCCATAGTGGGAAGGAGACGAGGTTAAATGTCAAGCACGATAAGCATCCCCGAAGGGGGTCAAAGGGTCAGAATCATAGATGGGAGGCTTCAGGTACCTGACAATGTGATTATCCCCTTTATTGAAGGAGATGGAACAGGCCGGGATATCTGGCGGGCTTCTAAACGGGTTTTTGATGCAGCCGTGGAGAAAGCATATCAAGGCTCTCAAAAAATTGCCTGGGTCGAAGTATTCGCGGGAGAAAAAGCTTTCAATAAATACGGTTCCTGGTTACCTGAGGAGACCATCGATACTTTTCAGGAATTTTTAGTCGGCATTAAAGGACCGCTTACTACGCCGGTGGGAGGAGGTATACGCTCACTGAACGTCGCCTTGCGCAAAGCGCTCGACTTGTATGTTTGCCTGCGTCCAGTTCGCTATTACCCCGGTGTCCCATCACCTGTAAAACATCCAGAATATGTAGACATGGTCGTCTTCAGGGAAAATACGGAGGATATCTACACCGGAATTGAGTTCGAACACGGAACGGAGGAAAGTAAAGAATTTAAAGCCATGTTGAAATCAAATTTTCCTGATGATTTTAATAAGATCCGATTCCCCGAGACATCTGGATTCGGAATTAAACCGATTTCAAAAGATGGAACCTACCGGTTGGTACGGGCAGCGATTCGATTTGCGCTTGACAACAACAGGCGCAGTGTAGCCCTTGTCCATAAGGGCAATATCATGAAATATACAGAAGGTGCCTTCCGCAATTGGGGATATGAGGTGGCTGAGAACGAATTTAGCGATCAAGTGTATACCTGGAGCCAGTGGGACCGCACAGTAGAGTCGAAAGGTGAAGAAACCGCCAACCTGGAGCAGGAGGAAGCTCTCAAGGCTGGAAAATTACTCGTAAAAGACGCCATCGCTGATGTTGTCTTCCAGCAGACTATCACCCGGGCGCGTGAGTTTGATGTGATCGCCACAATGAATCTCAATGGGGATTATCTCTCCGATGCTTTAGCAGCTCAAGTCGGTGGGATTGGGATAGCCCCTGGTGGAAACATCAACTACGACAGCGGTCATGCAATTTTCGAAGCCACTCACGGTACGGCACCTAAATACGCTGATAAGGATATGGTTAATCCCGGCTCTATGGTCCTTTCTGGCGAGATGATGTTCAGATACCTAGGCTGGCACGAAGCTGCAGACCTGATCGTCAAAGGGATGGAGGGGGCGATCGCTGACGAAACAGTGACCTACGATTTTCATCGCTTGATGGACGGTGCCACAAAACTCAAGACCTCAGAGTTCGGTACCGCGGTCATCCAGCACATGGACGATTGACATTTCCAATAATTAAAACCTGAAATACTAATTGGGAGATTTATTTCATGGAAGATAATGGAGAAAGCACAACCAAGCAGGAAGAAACCACTGTAGCAACGACACCATTTATCGATCTGCCGGAAAGATATGATCGCTGGGAGCCAATCGCTGAAGTAATTGTCACTATCGTTCTGGCATTCGCCACCCTTGCGACAGCATGGAGCGGTTACCAGGCAGCCCGATGGGGTGGTGTTCAGTCCGCCAAATTCAGCCAAGCGAGTGCCTTGCGGATTGAATCAACACGTGCATCAACTTCAGCGGGTCAGCTTTTCCAAATTGATATTGGAATGTTCACCCAGTGGATCAATGCTTTCGCCTCCGGTGATCAAGAATTAGCGGATTTTTACCAGAACCGCTTCCGGGATGAGTTCAAACCCGCATTCGAGGCATGGTTTGCGACAGATCCAGCCAATAATCCCGATGCACCCCCAACCCCATTCTCCATGCCAGAATACCAATTGAGCATGGCTGCAGAAGCTGACCGCCTGGAGATGGAAGCTGAAGCAACTTTCGCCGAAGGAGCGGAAGCTAATCAAACCAGCGATAAATACATTCTCAATACGGTGTTCCTGGCCTCAGTGCTATTCCTGGGCGGTATCGCCACACGATTTAAAGCCATGTCTGCGCGCTGGGTGATTATCCTATTCAGCCTGACATTCCTGACTTATGGTCTCCTCAATCTGCTACGCTACCCGATAGAATAATTGTGATTGGCATTCCTTCCACACAATTGGACAATTAGTTCATAATAAAATTTCTCTATAGTCACCTGGATTTTATTCACTTTCTGGCTAGTGTTCTCACTGATTGGATCGATGGCTATCATCGGCAGTGTTCGCCATATATAAAGAGTGCAAATAATTAGAAGAGCCTCCCATTTCTGGGAGGCTCTTACATTGCAATCTGAGGGACTGATCTCAACCCAGGCTTAATGTTTCAGCGATGTGAGCGTTATTGCGGCAGTGATGATAAGAATTGGATTGCCAGTGCAGAGTGTAATCTACCAATGAAGGTAATCCAATTGCAGCTGCGATGAGGCGCCAATGTCTGGGACGATGAAGCTACGGTGTCGGGGTTGTTTCCACAGTTTCCTCAGGTATTGCCGGTGTATCTGTGGCTGATAGAGCAGCTGCTTCTTCAGCAGTATTTAGTGCTCCACCAGCGACCCAGCGCTCAAAGATCTCGATCAGCTCTGGCCGCAATGCGCGTGTAGGCGGCATCGGGCCTCCTGCCTCGATCTCCTGGCGATGGAGCATGAGGATATTATTTGAATTCAGATCTCCTGGGATCACATTGGGAGCGTGATCCCCAGTATCCATGGTCTCCTCATAAGTTCGCATCAAATAGTTGTTATTCTTCTTTCCAGGACGGTGACATGAAACACAGAACCGCTTGATAATCGGTTCCATATGCACTTCAAAGGAAGGGACTTCCCCAGGCGCAAGCTCCGGTATGGCGCCCGCCTGGGCTGCTTCTTCTGGTATTTCAACCCGGTCATCCCAGGTGTAACGCATAAACGTGACAATGGCATCAATCTCACCACGCGATAACTCGCCGCCATATCCTAATCCGTTTGGCGGCATCCCCAGGTCAGGCTGTCCGTAATCGATGACACTAAAAAAGGTATCATCAGAACGGGTATACATCTCATCCTGACTGCTGATCGACTTTACAATCACACCTTCCAGACCTTCCACGCCAATAATCTCGCCCCCCTCACCCTCTGCACCGTGACACTCCACACAGTAAACCGAATACACATCCTGACCCAGGACGATCTTATCGGTAATGGTTGTCGCCAGGGCGGTTTCTTCTTGGGGGGGTGTCGTTACGGCTGCAATGATGGTTAATACCACTATCCCAACCACAGCCAGGCTCATGGTTACCACTGCCACCTTACGCTTTTTCCAATGGCGAAATGGGCTGCGATCATAAAAGGGAAGTAGAAGCAAAGCCAAGACCGCTATGGTGGGAATTATGACCGTGCCGACCCACTCAATCTGTCCAGGGAAATACTTCAACATTTCGAAAAGGAACAAGAAGTACCATTCAGGACGAGGAATATAGGTACTATCGCTAGGATCAGCTGGTGGTTCAGCTGCCACACCGACGAAGACTGCCAAGCCGACTAACAGCAAGAAGAACGCGAAGGAGACTACAAGATCCTTGTAAATGATGTCCGGGTAAAACTTAACCCCCTTTTCTTTTTCCTGCTTATACTCTTCCAGATAGGCTTGCTTCTGTTCTTCGTTCAAGCTGCTTCTCCTGAGCTTTCACTCTCTTCTTCCTTGGGCACACTAGATATCCCCAAGCGGACCACCAGGTACATATGGACACTTATCAAGGCGATGATCACCACGGGCAAGAACCAGATATGTACGGAGAAGAAACGCGCCAGCGTAACCGCGCTGAGATCACTGCCACCGCGCAGCACACGCAGGATGAAATCACCGATCAGGGGAACCGTGCCAGCAATTTCCGTACCAACCGTAGTCGCCCAAAATGCACGTTGGTTCCATGGCAGGAGATAACCCGTGAAACCCATCCCCAGCGTTGCGAATAACAAAAAGACGCCAGTCAACCAGGTGATCTCCCGGGGAAATTTATAAGCGCCCATGAAAAACGTGCGCAGCATATGGATAAACACGATGATCACCATCAGGGAGGAACCCCAACTGTGAATACCGCGGATCAGCCAGCCGAAGGTAACACCGTTCATGATGTATTGGATGCTGTTATAAGCCTGGCCCGGAGAGGGTACATAATAAACCGATAAGAAAATACCTGTGACGCCTTGGAGCACAAACAAGAATAGGCTGGCGCTGCCAAGGGTGAACCACCAGTTCACTTTGGGCACCTTGCGATCCAAGACAAGATCGTATATTGTTGTAAGTCCTAGGCGTTCATCTAACCAGGTGATTACTTTTACGGTCATGATCACACATCCATATGCTTTATAAACAAGGTCTCCTCCTCCACCTTGGTCTCGTATTCGTAGAGTGGTTCAGGTGGTGGACCGGTGATGACCTCGCCCTCTTTATTAAAGCGACCATCATGGCAAGGGCAGAAGTATGCCGTGATATCTTCTCTCCAGGTTACCCGGCAACTTAAATGTGTGCACATATTCGAGTAAACTGTGAGTTCTGATTCGCCCCCACCGTGACGCCACACATATGCCCCGAAACTATTAACAGTTTTTTCCCAGCCATTAATTCTCGTGCGGGTATAGGAGAATAATGTTGGAATATTAAGGGGATATGCCTCAAGCGGACCTAATGGTATCCAAGCTTCTTCACGCTGCACCTTCGTGGCTGGAGCAATTAGATAACCGATGGCCGGGATACCGATTACAAGACCTATGACTGTCCCCAGAGCAACCACAACGATGTTAACAAAATCGCGGCGCTTGACCTCGTGTGAATCAGCCATTAAATTTCTCCATAACCAGGTAACGATATTTTTCCAGAGTAATTTTAGATGAAAACCCCATGAATTATAAGGATATCTGAAACCAATAATCCATGATAATTGTCACTTTTCTGGTATCCTTGACGAGTGCAATAATACTTACTATGAATAGTGTATCTTATTGTTGATAAGATGCTTCGAAGGAGGTAACAGATGGGACTCAATCGAAGAGTCGGGTTCTTTGCAGGATTGAAGTACCATGGTGGAGGACCGATGTGGGCCTGGATGCTCCACCGGGTCACTGGTCTATCCATGATTTTGTTTGTAGGTATGCATATCTATGCTTCCTTCTTCATGCAGCAAACCGGGAGCGATGCAGCTATCTTCATCAATACAGTGTATGAATCCTGGGTGTTTCAAATTATTGTTACCTTCATAGTCATATTTCACGGGCTTAACGGTTTACGTATCGCCATCTTAGACATCTGGCCTCAATTCCAAACTTTCCAGCGCGAGGCTTTATGGCTGCAATGGTTCATATTTATACCAGTATACGGTCTGACGGTGTTCATCCTCATCCAGCGTGGCATAACTGGCATCTACTAGCGAGGAGGGATCAATTGATGAGTTCTCGAACAGTGCACCCCGGTCTTTCCTTCGAATACATTATGTGGATATTCACTCGCATATCAGGTATAGCTCTGTTCCTGTTGGCTGCAATAGGTGTAATTAGCGCCTTTGCTTTGGGCGCCCGAACTCAAGTCGACCTACCAACCCTGGTTCGTTGGACTTTCTTCCCTAACCCCAACCATGTCGTCAATAGTAACATCCCCGATGTGACACTTGGCTGGGCAACCGCGTTCTGGCAAGTGATGCAGATATTAATCGTTTTCTTTGGTGCCACGCATGCCTTCAACGGCTTGCGAGTTGTTAGCGAGGATTTCATCGGTCAATCAATACTGCGACCTTTCTTACGGGGTTTGATCTTCCTGCTGTGGTTATTTAGCATGGTCATCGCCGTATATGTGATCATTTTCTCTTGAGCGGTCTGATGCGAAATCTTTCTGAAAATGATTCCATTATATAATCGCAGGGTTCACTTTCTTTTATTGCCCACCCCGTGCAGATTCACCATGCAATCTCTGGTAAGGAGGTTCGAGGGATCATTACATGAACATCCATAAATTCGATGTCATCGTCATCGGGGCGGGAGGCGCCGGTTTGATGGCTGCGCTGTATGCCTCAAAAAACGCTGACACAGCAGTTATCAGTAAACTCTACCCAACCCGTTCTCACACCGGCGCTGCCCAGGGTGGCGTAGGCGCCGCCCTCGCAAGTACAGAGGAAGACCATCCCGAATGGCATACCTACGATACAGTGAAGGGCAGCGATTATCTTGGCGATCAAGAAGAAATCGAATTCATGTGCTCTGAAGCCGTTTCGACAGTATATGAATTGGAACACATGGGCCTGCCCTTCTCCCGTACTCCGGAGGGACGAATCGCCCAAAGACCTTTTGGTGGGCACACCAACAACGATACAGGATTGCCAGTGCGCCGGGCCTGTTATGCAGCTGATCGCACGGGTCATATGATCCTGCAAACCCTCTACCAGCAGTGCATTAAGAACAATGTTAACTTCTACGATGAATTTCAGGTTATCGATCTGATCACCGTGAACGACCAGGCAGCAGGTGTCGTGGCAGTCGAACTGCTAAGCGGGAAATTGCATGTCTTCCATGCTAAGTCTGTAATCTTTGCTACCGGCGGGCATGGTCGTGTGTGGGAAATCACATCCAATGCATACGCATATTCCGGAGACGGAGTTGCGATAACCCTGCGCCACGGAATTCCTGCAGAAGACATGGAGTTCTTCCAATTCCATCCTACGGGGATCTATCGCTTAGGCATTTTAATCACCGAGGGCGTGCGCGGCGAAGGAGGCGTGCTGCTCAATGACAAGGGCGATCGCTTCATGGAGGAATACGCCCCCACGGTGAAAGACCTAGCCTCGCGGGATGTGATCAGCCGGGCAATGTTCCTGGAAATGCAAGCCGGGCGAGGGATCGGGGGTAAACAGTACATGTACCTGGATGTCCGTCCGGAGACGGTTAACAAGTACGCTGTCTCCGATGGACGTAAACGGCCCGATGGTTCGCCTTATATCGTCACCGCTGAAGAGATTTTATCGAAACTACCAGATATCGTCGATTTCTGCCGCACTTATCTGGGTGTTGATCCTGTTACCCAACCTATGCCGGTTCAGCCTACTGCCCATTACGCTATGGGCGGAATCCCAACCAACAAGTATGGTGAAGTGCTGATCGACGAGAAGAACAACATTATGCCTGGCTTGTTCGCTGCAGGTGAAGTGGCTTGTGTATCGGTCCATGGCGCAAACAGGCTGGGAACAAATTCTCTACTTGATATCCTGGTCTTCGGGAAATATTCTGGTCTAAAAGCAGCCGAGTACGCAAACGGGGTTGAATTTCATTCTTTACCGGATGATCTGACTGATTCCACTCGCGCTCAATTAGAAGGCTTGCTGAAATCATCTGGGGAGGAAAGGCCAGAGACAATCGCTATTGAAATGAAGAAGGTTATGAATGATTTTGTGGGCGTATTCCGGACAGAAGAAGGAATGGCAACCGCGTTGAAGGCTGTCAAGGATTTGCAGGAGCGCTTCAAACACGTCAAAGTAGAAGACAAAGGTAAGATATTCAACACCGACCTCCTGGCAACCTGGGAATTAGGGAACTTACTCGATCTGGCAGAGGTAACCGCAGTGACTGCGTTGGAGCGAAAAGAGAGTCGGGGTGCCCACGCCCGCGAGGATTATCCCAAACGAGATGATAAGAACTGGATGAAACACAGCCTGGCATGGAAGCGGGATGGTGAAATTGAATTGCGCTACAAACCAGTCGTGATAACCAAATTCGAACCCAAGGAACGGGTATATTAAAAGAAGTTCGCTGAAAAGGGATAACGCTGATGCAGGTCAAACTGAAAATCTTCCGCTATAACCCTGAAGAAGATAAGAAACCACACTATGAGAGCTATAAGATCGAGGCCGAACCCACAGACAGGGTCCTGGATCTTTTAGAGTACGTCAAGGGTTACATTGATGGCACCCTTTCATTCCGGCGTTCCTGCGCTCATGGCATATGTGGTTCTGACGCCGTGCGCATTAATGGGGTCAATTACCTGGCCTGCAAGGTCTTGGTCAAGGATATTGGATCTACAAAGATCACCATCGAGCCAATATTGGGATTAAGTGTGATCAAAGACTTGATCGTGGACATGGAACCGTTCTTCGAGCATTTCCGCTCTGTAATGCCTTACATGGTCAACGATGAAACCCCACCCAAGACGGAACGCCTGCAAAGCCCCGAGGAGCGCGAACGCTTTGACGACACGACGAAATGCATCCTCTGTGCAGCCTGCACGACCTCCTGTCCATCTTACTGGGCTAACGATAAATACGTCGGACCAGCTGCGAT
>Ga0114921_10001738_pt1 | contig 10150 bp, 3 predicted proteins | sample BentaG_FD_87016 | JGI IMG/M metagenome (GOLD analysis project Ga0114921, IMG submission 87016) | Deep subsurface microbial communities from South Atlantic Ocean to uncover new lineages of life (NeLLi) - Benguela_00093 metaG | ecosystem: Environmental > Aquatic > Marine > Oceanic > Sediment ...
AGGTTATACCCCAGTGTTCCTTTACTCTCGCTCTAACAGTAACATTGCTTGTATTATATAACTCTGCGATTTTAAATTCATCAAGACCTTTTTCTATTAAATTTTTTAACTCATTCTTAGGAATTTGAACATATTGATAATTCAATTCTTTACCATATTTAATTAAAGTTTGCTCATAAACCTCTTCTAACCTTTTTCTATAAATTTCCATACCTCCAAAAATAAATCGTGCATGTACAAGATCCGAAGCTCCCAACTGCTCTAATCTATGTACTACGGCGATTCTAGAAACGCCCAATTTAGCACATATTTCATGCATAAAAGCACCATCTTCGATAAGCTGTATTAGTTCTTCTAAATTTACATCGATATTACCCCTCGCTTTAAATAACTCCCATCCACCAAACACTTTTCTTGCAGAGTTGATATTAATAATCCCCTGATCTCCCCAAAATTCTATTATTTTTGCATGTACGGTAGATAAACCAATATTAAATTCACTGGCTATTTCCTGCGTACGGTATCCTAAAGAAATTAATTGTTTAAATTCATTTCTAGGAATGTTAATGTATCTAGGACTTAAGAATCCATATAGTACAGGTCTGCCATAACCTCCACGAGTTAAATTATAACCATACAACGGAATAAACTCATTATTTATTAATGTAAAATGATCGTAAATAAATGTTTTATACTTGTTTATGAAGTTTTTCTCTTTTTCGCCTAGTTCAATAAAATCCTTTGCGTTATCAATAACCTCAATTGTAAATTCATTTCCATCAGTAGAAGAAAAACTTTCATTACTAGTATCAACATTGAATTTTTTATGATATCGATTGAAAGCTTTTTCTAAATATCCATTCTCTGTAGAGCTAAGATGTTCTAAAAATCTTCTTCGTAATTTTCTAATTGTTACACCAATATAGTACATTTTATTTGGTAGGGCACCATCAATATTAGCATCCGTAAGGAGATATATAACACCATAGCAATTATCCCAAACAGTACTTTTAAAATTATCATCATTTTTTAGTCCTTTTTGTTTTTCCATCCGAAGTTCTTTATCTTTAATCTCTTTCTTTACATTTTCGTATTTCTGTGAGATTTGATCAAAAAATTTGTTACGGACTCGATACACACGAAATCTATTCATACTATCCCACCAATATTGTTCGCTGAGGTATTTTTTAATAGCACGAATATTCACTAAAAGGACAGATTGGATGGGACCGGACCTCTGTAGTCTTTCTATCAAGGATTTTATTCTTTTCTTTTCTTCTTCAGAGAGTTTTTCGTGTTGAGACCTTTTATATAATACTAAGAAGTTTTTAATCAAATTTTCGAACTCCTCATACTTCTCTAGAGCTCTTTCTAACTCCGATTTAAGTTCGGAGTGGCAGTCTTCCTCAGACACCTCTCTAATCCATTGTTTAAGAGTTATTTTCCAGTCTTCTTCTTCAATTTCTTCTTTTGCTTCACTTTCACTTTGAGTTTTTTGAATTTTTTCCGATTCTAATTCTCGTTGCTCTAACCATTGGGTATAACCTTTTGTTTTTTTTCCAGAGTATGTCGGTCTTTTGCCCGTTTCTTGGCGATAAAATTCTTGGAGATGCTCATCTTCCTCTTCTTCTTCAGTTTTTACTTTTGCTACATTTGGATTTTCTTCAATTATCCCTTCCTTCTCTTCGGATTCGTTTTCGGTATCTCCTAATTCTGGTGTAATTCTTTCACTATTTTCTATAACCTCGATATTTTCAGATGGTTCTGTTTTCTCTCTATCGTGTAAGGATGATGATTGTTCAATTTGATCACTCTGTTCGTTATTTGAATTTTGTTCTTTAATCTCTATCTCGGATTTTTCAAGTTCTTCACTAAAGTTTGATTCTTCTTTTTCTTGTGCTTCGATTATTTCTTTTTGATACTCACTTGCTATTTCTTCCATTTGTTCATCGATTTCATCTTGAGGTATCCCTTGTTGATGTAATTTCTCCTCTTTTTCTACATAATACTCAACTTCAACAGGTTGATCGATCTCTTCTTTCAGGAGTTCTCCAATTTCTTCTTCGTTAATGTTGACTTGTCTAATTTTCTCTTGCTGTTGCTTTTCATATAATTCCTCTATTTGTTCATTTAACTCATTCATTTCCATAGCTTTTTCTACTTCTTTATCTATTTCTTCTTGGTTTATTCCTTGTTGAGCCATTTCCTCTTCTATTTCAACCGCTTGTTCTACTAGATCTACTCTATCTATTTCTTCTTTTAGATCCTCCTTAGTTGCTTCGCCTTCGTGATCAATTTGTTTAATTTTCTCCTGCTCTTGCTGCTCAGGTGTTATCTCTAATTCTTCTTCAAGTTCAGTTTTTTCTAATGCTTCTTCTACCTTTTCATTTATTTCTTCCTGTACTATCCCTTGTTGAGCCATTTCCTCCTCTATTTCAACCGCTTGTTCTACTAAATCTACTCTATCTATTTCTTCTTTTAGATCCTCCTTAGTTGCTTCATCTTCGTGATCAACTTGCTTTAACTTCTCCTGTTCTTGCTGTTCGTATAAATTTTCTGCTTCTTTTAGCGCTTTATGCATTTCCTCCGCTTCGTGCATTACTTCCTTTATGTCTTCTTCAGACTTTCCTTCACGATCTAATTTTTCACGAATATCCCATAAATATTCAAATTCCTCTGTACTAGTAATTTCATCGGGACCATCATTTTTTTCTTCTAAGTCGCCAGGTTCTTCCGATACCTCATGTTTAACTTCTTCTATATCTTCTTCTTGTTCCAAGGATTCCTCGGGATTTTCCATTTCACCCATTAAAACCGTAGTTGTTGATTCAGACCCAATATTTTCGTAAACTTCCCCTTCATCTCCAGAAGCTGGGTCTTCGTTAGGCCCTTCCCCTTGTTCCTTTTCTTGAATTGTATTATTTAAATCACCGTTGTTTTCAGCAGAATCACCAAATATCTCAGGAAGATCACTCTCTTCCTCATCTATCTCGCCAAATATTTCAGGAATTTCATCGTTTTCTTCATCCATTTCACCAAATATCTCAGGAAAGTCGTCTTCAAATTCATCGCCTTCACTAAAAATTTCGGGGAATTCATCGTCACCCTCATTTAATTCATCAGGTTCGTTTGTAATTTCTGAGAGGTCTTCTTTATGTTCATTAGTCTCAGATTGATCATCAAGTTCATTCGCTTCATCATCCACTAAGATCTACCACCATATTTTGGGGGTATAAAATCTGGTGTGTAAAACAAGAATCGTTCTTTACGAACTGAGTTTATAATACATGCACGCCTTTTACCTAAAATTGAAAGAGCCATTTGATCCTCAAGAGAAGTTGTAAAATATTTAGTCTCGTTAATTTTAATTGTGAATAGTATATTTATATTAGGAAGAGAGTGAATCCCTTTAAACAATGCAGAAGCATCCTTTCCTACAGTAATCAAACCAACACCACGAGATCTAAAGGCTTCTAAAAATTCTTCAAAAGCTTCTGCCAAATAGCTCTGGATCACAGATTGATTATCATTGTCATCGTTGCTTTTACGAACCTTTGCTATATGCTCGATTTCATCAATAAAAACTAGATAATTTAAAACATCCTCGTTATTTTCCGGAATGAAAATCCGTATCATTTGGATGATGAAATGAATGAGCAATTTAAGCTGGATTTGATCGTTACTAATTGACGATAAATCGAGTAAGACATTTTTTCCGTGGAGAAACTCTTTAAACCAATTCGGGAGTTCATGAGCTAATTTCGTAACTGATTCTAATTCGTGATCTATAAGGTTATAGACACGATTTTCAATTGCTAGTAATGATGTACCTCCAAAATCGCCTGGGTATTTTTTTTCTTTAAACCAAGCCCAGAATAATTTAAAAAGATGTTTCAAACTGTCGGGTAGCCTTTTATGTTTTTGAAAATATGCCTTTTGTGCGTTACCCATGTTCCATTCAAAGATATCTTTCAATCCTATACTTGAGCTTAAAATTTTTGCGATAATTTTTAAAACTTTATCGATATCATCATTATCAAAACAATATGGAATTCTTATGTTAGGATATTCATAGTATCGATCACAAGCAAAAAAGGTTTTTTCTATACCTTTTCTTAAAAGAATAACAAGAGTACCAACATACGGAGCTTTCTTACTAATTTCATTTAGGAAGTGATATAAGAAATAGGTTTTTCCGTTACCAGTTAGGCCTAGTATATTTACATGTCTATTCAAATCGTTTAGATATAGAAATTGCTTTTGCTCTGTTTTTACACCGTGTTTATTTATATAATTACCAAGAAGGATTCTAATGTCTTTCTCCTCAGAATCAGTATTAAATCCTCTTCTCTCATACTTCAAGCCAACTGCCTTTTTAATGGGGATATTAGCAGGGATAATGAGATCAATATCCTCTGGTTTAACAAATCCTGGCATCCAATCAGGCATCCATTCCAGCTTCTTTAACCCAGAATAATATTTCCCTGTAAAATCTTCAGCTATATTCTTGAAAAATGTCTCTTCTTTTAAAATATTACTCCAGGTGTCAATTGGAGCCTTCTTTAAAATTGTCTTTACTCCATTAGAATTTTGAAACCCAGAAGTAATATTTTGTAGATAAGCTTTGATTGTTTTTGTTTGAACTTCCTCGCCATAAGATTTCGTTCCTATGCTGAAAAATATTTTGAGCTTATATATTTCATCTAATAAGGTAGAAATAGGGATTGAATCATCTTTCTGCCATATAATATAGAACTGAGCAACATGATTTTCAATCTTTTTGAAATAATAAAATATGTCAATAATTCTTCTAAGAAACTCGAATTTTGATTTGTAAGGAGGTTCTGGGAGTACAATCTCATAAAATTTAACGTGATTGTTAAATTTATAATTGTTAATCCTTTTAATAATTACATTACCTGTTAATCCAGGAAATTTTTCTCTTAAATAGTTCAAAAAATATAGAGCTTTGGCCTCTGCGCTATCTTTTTTATTGGCTGTTAAGTAAAAGTTCCAGGAAAACTGATCGTCATTTTTTTCTAAGTCCATACCGAAATGGGTTGTGTAGACGGTATCATCGCCAAATGGATTACACAACCATGAAGTTAGATTTTCATCTGTTCTCTCATTACCAGGTACTTGAACTATATTGACTATTCCTTGCCATAAATCATGTTCCATCACCATCGCAACTACTTCCTTTTTTAATTTGATATTACAGTATTATAAAATTCGTTTAATTTCTCACACAGTTGGACAGCGTTATTCTCATATCCTTCAGCGGTTAATCCTGAATCGCGAGAATTCTCCATGTATTCCTGAATTTCTTTGTAAACATTTGGAACTAATTTTGATTCCACTAATCGCTTGATAAACGACTCTCTATTCATCAAATTTTCCTTTTCTACCTCATCAATCCTTAAATATTCTTCATAAAGTCGAGAAAAGAGAGAATCTATATAATCGATTGAAGATATTAATGATTCCTGGAACTGTTCTCTCTCTAATAAAAATTGAATGTAGACTAATTTTACGAAAGAACCACGAACTGCATCATTAAAAAATTCTAGAAATTCATCACTGAATGACTTTGAAGATGTCTCTATTGAATAAATTTTACTTATATTCGTACTTTCCACTTCTCTTATGTCGTCTGGAACGAGAATCGATTTGTTCTCTCCTCTTACGCGATAAAGGTCATCTACGGCTTTTCGATACTTATCACCTATTTTATAACACGTACGTATACTTTCCCCTCCGCCCGCTCTTCGAGGATGATTCTCGACCAAATAACCTTGAGTTTTTAGGATTTGAAAAATAGAATTCCTTAATTCGGTTACTTTCTTTTTCCCCTGAACTCTTTTTAACGCGGTGTTACGGATATATTTAAGAAGTTCTTCCTTAAGCCTCGCTTCAGTCAAGACCGCAACTTTATCAACATTTCTCACTGCTGCTAAAAATGATATAATATCTTCCATAAATTCTACATAAATTCCAAGATCCTTCTCAAAAAGTGTTTGCTTGACTCTTGCAATTATTCTCCGCTCACGATCTTCAAGATCATACCCTTGTCTTTTCATATAAGCAACGATTTCTTCTGGAGAAGGAGTTCTTAGCTCTGAAATGGCTTTAAATTCAATCATTCCCGGGAACGGTTGATTAATGTCAGATCTTTTAATTATTGCCTCCTGATGTTGGAGATTCATTAAGTAATCGATTTGATATGTATTGTTGCGTTTAGAACTATAATAACCAGTTCCATGTAATTCTTGCAAATTTATTTGATTTTTTAACATAGCTATGTCCCGTTTATCGGCTGCTTTAAAGGAAATTAAGTTCGGAAAGTAATTTAGCACATGCTGGTGAAGATAATGTATTTGATTTGCTGAAAACATGAACCCAAATCCTTTCTGGAGTAAAGAAGCGAGAAATCTATCGATCTTTCCATAATCCATAGAATTTCCATTATTATCTATAAAATAAGCATCAAAGAATAGGTCAATATTAGGAATCACTACATTTTTTGGCTGAAAATCATCGAAATACTTAGTATAGTGTATCAACTTTGATAATATTACAAAAGTCACGAAGAGTTTTTGACTTACTTCTTCCAGAAGGGATAAATCGATAATAATTGTTTTGTCGTTTTTAATAAAGTCTATCGTATATATTTCAAGCTCATGCTTTAAGGAGTGTGAAATGAAACATTTACGCCAATCGATAAATCCTTGCAGAATTGTGATTAGGCTGCTATAATCAGTTTGTTTTGCGAATCCTTTTTCCATTTTTTGATCTAACTCTAACGAAGTTAAGCTCATATTTTCATTGTTTTTAACTGCGATTTTTAACAGATCTACAGTTCTCTCTTGCTCCTTAAATGCTAGCGCAAATGCATCGTAAAATAAATTTAAATACTCAGGATTCTCGGGATCGTAATCAATCTCTGAGCTCAGCAATTCTAAGGAAAATGTGCGACCTAATTGGAATAGTAAGAATGAATCCCGATATATTGTATCTTGATAAAATGCCATAATTTTTGACCAATTACCTGAAAAATCAAAAATAATGCTTGGAATCTTTTTTGGTATAAGCTCAGCAACAATTCTCATTAAGGTTAATTCTCTCTGCTCGGGAAGACCGTTTGTAACTAATAACTGCCTCACCTGACCGTAAGTAAACCCTAGTTCTATTTCCTTTTCTAACATTTCTGTGTTAATCGTATTACCTATTAATAAATCGTTCTTTAAATGAAGAGGTGTGTTAAATTCAGCAGCAATCCTCGTTTCCAAGCCTTTCTTAAATTCATTTGAGATTGCGATTAATTTCATTAGATTTTTACCTTGAAAGTAGAGATAGTTTAGATTCGAATTATTATAATTGAAACTATGAGTTTTAAGAGCGATACTCGTGAATCCGTTAAGAAGTCGAATTGTCGATACATCCTCTAACCGAAGTCGTAAAAAGTTTTGTTCAAACGATTTTTTCAATGTTACCGCTTTCTCATCAAGTTCGTAAACCAAATCGAGAACATTCGGTTCACTATAAGGATTAATTTCTTCGTAACAATTTATCGCTATGGTCAAGTATGTTTTCCAAACACCAGATCTCATTTCTACCCAGTTTTTGTAATCCTCCGATGGATAATCATTCTTATCTAATTCTACTATTTCCTCAGGAGTAATTGAAAATTGATCTCTGGTTTTTTTATTGTAGTACTTAAAACATTCTTTTGAAAGCATTCGTTCGTCTGCAGGAATCGTATTCACAAAATAATTGTAAAGAATATTCTGATTATTAATCGCTCTAAAGAATTTATCAGGGTAAGCGAGCATCGGTTGGATGGCGCTTCTTAGGTTCAATAGTTTTACACCAATCAATAGCTTATTATGAATATTAGCAAATATAACTGTCGGGAATCTCTTATATTGGAAGAATTTTGTATCAAGAAATAAAGAAACAACTTTAATGTCTTTATAGCGGTAGAGATTCTTATTTGAGATAAAGAATAGGACATCACGCCACCATACAAAGAAAAGAAAATACAAGAAGAGACCATCAATCGTTAAAATTAAAAAAAGGGGGATTTTTAATGAGAATAGGATGGTTGAGATTAAAATAACCAAAAGAAGTGAAAACACAGATTTAAGGAAAAGATTGAACTTACAGGATTTCTTCGGAACCTCTTTTAACTCAGATGATCCGAAGTCTGTTGGAATGTTACAAGTCGTAACTCTTACAGCTTCCAATAACTCTCTTGTTTGCAGTAATAGAATCTTAGTGTGATGAAAATTTGCCGTGAATTCTGATTTCAACGCATTTGCATTTTCTTCAACATCATTTAACAGGTAATTTATTATTCCTCTCTTTAATATCCCCTTTTTATGACTGTTAACACTGAAGAAGATGGATATGGTAGAGGGGATATTATCCATTCCTTGTGATTTATTTTCTTTTAATCTCACATTATTACTCTGCTTTTGCGTCCTTAGATCAAAGATAGGATTCCGGGAAACCTGATAAGAAAAATTTATATGAGAATTATTTAGGGCTTTTAAAAATTGGTTAATAGTGGGTTGAAGGTTTTCGGGCAAAATTTCTACCTTAAAAACTTTTACGGCGATGGTGGACGAGTTTTTTTTATTTATTAGTAAGAGAGTTGATGGTTCGTCTTTTATTACAAAAAATTCCATATTTCCAAATGGATGTACGTAATACGCCTTGTTAAACAGATTTTTACCTGCATTTAAAAATCTCTTCCATTGATCAAAAAAATATGGGAAGATAAAAAGAGGGAAGAGTAAACTTACAGTAATATAAATGCTTTTTACAAAATAGAACATTGGAATAGAGATTGTAAGTAATAAAATCATACTCACAATTCCTTTAATATAGGATATATTTACATCAATATCTCTATAACTTGGGTTTGCTCGCCAAATATCTAAGTAGTCGTTATTATCGCTAAATTTTCCTGATTTATTTTCATTTTCGTCATAACTGTCGCTTTTTTTACCCTTATCTTTTGATCTAATATTACTAACTTGCATTTACCATTGACCTCCTCTTTTTTTATCTGCTTTTTCAATTTGTCTATTAGTTTTTTTAAATTTTTTTTTAGCTGACTTTGCTTCTTTAGAGTTCCCTAATTGTTCGTGCAAATAAGCTATTTCTAACCATGGATTATGATATAAATGGGAATGATTATTAAGTGGTTTGTATGTAGTTTTGTAAAACGCGTCTAATGCCTTATTATACATTTTCAATTCTTTATATATTAAACCAATCTCGTTCCACACCCTCCTCAATAATTCATCCTTAGGAATTGGATAAAAACCGAGTATCACATCCTCAAATCCAAGAAAGTTATTACTATCAAATTCCTTAATAAAGTAAAGTAAGTCCTCAAAGATCCGTCTGGCTTTATAGTAATGCCCTAATTTGCGATAGGATATTCCGAGTTGTAGTAGTAATTCATTTTTTAAACCGAGAAATAAAAGACGATGAGATAAATTTTCTAAAATATATTTTATATTGGTTGGGATATAAATTTCAAGAAAATTAAGCGCTTTTTCCATATTTTTAATAGCACTTTCGTAATCTCCTCTAGAGAAATATTCAAATCCAATATTGTTAAATTTATTATAACTTTCTATCGTATCTACTTCTTCTGAATTCAACCTTAATTCTTCGTTCATTTTATCATCATAAGATGTCAATCCCCCGATCTATTTAAAGAACAAAACACGATTAATAAAAAAAATCAATCCACCTTTAATGATTGCATTAAAAATTATTTCGTTTATCTTAAATACGATGGTCTAACAGTTGAATTAGATTAGAAAACCTACATTTCTATCGATAAATTACTTTTTGTTTAAAATATCTTTGTTATAAAGGTTTTGAGAGCCATTCTTCTGTAGATATATACAATGGAGATGTCTTCAAACTAGGAAATTATAAAAGTATAGTCATCTCTGCTGAACAAATTAAGATATTTGTAATTAGATTGAGAGATGTAATAAAGTGAGACATTAAGATAATATATTGGTATACAAATTTAAATTTTGATTCTAAATTAAAAAAAAAATGAATGAATAGTAAAGTGAAAAAATAAAAAAATGTATTAGAGATTTTCCTTAATTATTTCGAG